>Ga0210040_10000388_pt1 | contig 74531 bp, 55 predicted proteins | sample CryGeyCG12114_NA_FD_185462 | JGI IMG/M metagenome (GOLD analysis project Ga0210040, IMG submission 185462) | Groundwater microbial communities from aquifer - Crystal Geyser CG19_WC_8/21/14_NA (SPAdes) (version 2) | ecosystem: Environmental > Aquatic > Deep subsurface > Groundwater | place: USA...
AATAGAAGTTCTTTTTATCATCCGACACGCGCACATCCGACACTTCATACTTGCCACTGGTCAAAGCTTTCTTTTTCCCAGTATTAATGTCCATTATATATAAATGCGCAAAACCGCTCTCCTCCGACTCAAACCATACCTGCTCATTGCCGGGCAGCCAACCAATATCACCGGGGCCATAGTCGATGCCAGGGCCGCTGATCCATGCATCGTCGTGCTGGCGATCCAACAGGTTTAGCTTTCCGCTTACCGGCTCCAGTGTCATAATCCAGCGGTCTTTGTTATCCTCAGAGCGCGCTACAACCACAGCATGCTTCCCGTTATCAGACCAGTAGGGGCCATAAATAGCCACTTCCCGCATATTCTGTTTTTTGGTTTTGCTTTCGGCAGTATCATTCTTCGTCTCTATTCCTTTTAGGTAAGCCGGCTGCTCTTTAATGCCCGCTACCCCGCTCATCGACACGGCAAAAGCAGTATCGCGCTGGGTATCGTATATAAAGAACTCATACTTGTTTTGTGCATCGCCTACTTTGGTGCGGGTGCTGATGTCTTCGGTGTAGCCGGAGGCTGTTACATAGTTCGGTATGTCTGCAACTTTCGCATTTTTGGGGCGGCTTATCAATTGGTATGTCACAAAGCGTTCGTCCGGGCTAAGTATCACACTGCCCAGCGCCTTGTCTTCGATATAAATTTCCTTGGGGCGATCGGGTGCATCCACTTTTTGCTGTTTCTTTTCCACTGCCTCGGCTTCCTCGCGCTCCCGCACTACCTGCAACAGCCCTAGTTGCTGCCCGCGCAGCCAGGCGCGCTGCGGGTCTTTGCTTTCGCCGCTGGCGGGTTTATTGCCCTTCCTGAAATCGGTTAGCTGCCGCGTTTGTCCATTGCTGATATCCCAGGCATACAGGTTGTTGTCTTTCAGGTAAACCACTTTTTGTTCGTCGTGGCTAAAGCTGGGGCTGCTCTCCCGCTCTACCGTGCCCGTTACCTGCTGTGCCTTACCTGATTTAATATCATATAGAATAATGTCGCCGTTTTGCTCATACACCTTTTTTGTTTCAGTGCGGTTATACTTGCCGTAAGCAGATGGCAGGCTGCGCCGCTCTTTCGGGCTTACTTTGCTAATGTTTTTTCCATTTTCGGAAACGCTGTAAAGCGAATCGTGTTTGTTGCCTTCCGGATTCCAGTCGAAGTATACTTTGTGGCCGTCCTCAGACCAGAAAACATTACTCGGTGAAGTACCCATCCAGACAGGGTCACGCATAATTTTCTCAACGCTGAGCTCCATTTTGCCGTTCTGTGCCTGCAATGTGCCACCGCACAGAACCAGCCAGACCATTATGGTTACGGCTCGCTTTTTTAAGGGCATATTAATTATTTTAGGGTGATAAGGTAAAGTTGATTTATAATCTTTGGATTTTCTGGTCAATACTAATATTGAATCTGTAAAAGCAATGATAATTAATTATAAGTGCTTCTGCTTAATATCGCCAAGTAAATCTCCTACTTTCCAGTCTTTGTACTCGCAAAAGCCAGTTTTGGGTGCTGTTCCTCGAAAGGTGTCAGTCCCTGGTAAAATTTAGCGAAGGCCAGCAGCTGCGCTTCGCCGAAGAGCTTACCCATGAAAGTAATGGTAGTCGGCAGGCCGTTTTCGCGGAAGCCGTTCGGCACTACCACGCACGGATGCCCTGTCAGATTAGTAACCACTAAATTGCTGCTGCCAAAGGAAGGGCTGATGTATACGTCAATATCTTTCAGCTTTTCCTGCATCTGCTGCACCAGCAAGGTACGCACCCGCTGTGCCTGCAGGTATTCTACGGCGGGCACAAACCGCGCTGCCCTGAACTGGTTTGGCCAAGCCCCTTTTTGCTGCTGCACCATCAGGCTGTCGCGGCCGCTACGGGTCAGTTCATCAAATGCGGCCGCACCTTCTACCGAAATAGTAAAAGTTAAATCTCCGGCCGGCAAATCCGGAAGCTCCATCGGCACCAGTTCTATACCTGCTTTGCGGAGCGTTTCCAACGTGGCCTGATCATTTTCTTTGAAGCCATACTTCTGCTCAAAGTCTTTTTTCAGGTAGCCGACGCGCAATGCCTTCGGATTTATACTTGTATTATAGTTAAAGGGCGCGTCATATACGGAGGGATCCAGGCCGTCCGGCCCATAGATGGCGTTAAATACAATGGCACAGTCTTCAGCGGCGCGCGTAATCGGCCCAATCTTGTCCATCGACCAACTGAGGGCCATGGCTCCGTGGCGGCTCACGCGGCCAAAAGTAGGCCGCAGGCCGGTAGTACCACATGCCGTAGATGGCGACACAATAGAGCCCAGTGTTTCGGTGCCGATGGCAAAAGGCAACAGACCTGCCGCCACTGCCGAGGCCGATCCAGCTGAAGAACCGCTGGAGCCTTTCGTAATATCCCAAGGAGTTCTAGTTTTGCCGCCATACCACACATCGCCCATTGCCAGGGCGCCCAGTGTTGTTTTAGCTACCAGCACCGCCCCGGCGTCCTGCAGTCGTTTCACGACGGTGGCATCTTCGTTCAGCATCTGTTCTTTGTAAGGCATAGCACCCCAGGTGGTTTTATAAGTGCGTGTCGAGAGGAGATCCTTCACACCGAACGGAATGCCGTGGAGCAAGCCTTTATACTTGCCATCCCTGATTTCCTGATCCGCCTGCCGCGCCTGTTTCATCGCCAGATCCTCTGTGAGTGTAGTTACGCATTCCTGCGTAGGGCCATACTTCTTTAAGCGGGCCAGAAAGAACTTCGTAAGCTCTTCGGAGGAGATTTGCTTTGTGCGGATAAGTTCTGCCAGCTTTGGAATTGTATAAAATGCCAGTTCATCTCTGTTTTTTGGAAGCTTTACCTTTTCCGGCCGCGCCACCTCAAACGCCACACGCTCCTGCTCAAAAGTATAACCAACCGGAATCGGATTGAACACCAGCGCAGGTGCTACATCGTTTGGCAGCGACACTTTGCGTATGGCTTCATAATTTTCGCGCAGCCCTTCCAACTCGGCAGTGGCCGAATCGAGCTTTGCGTCTGAAAAGTGAAGCCCTATCAGCTGCTGCGCGCTTTGCAGCATATTAATTGTTACTTTATCGTCGGCTATTTTAGTGATGAAGGCGCCGGAGACAAAGCAGGCTGTGCATAGTATTGCGATGGTACTTCTTTTCATCTTGAGGTAGTGAGTAGTTCTTTAGTGCACCTAATGTACAAAACTAAAATAAAACGCTCTTTATGATTTTATTGAGTTAACTAAAAATGCAGGTCTTTTTGTAAATAAATTTCAGCAGATTCTGAAATCTCTTGGATGATATAATCATAATGAAAATATATCCCTACAGTTTAAAGTAATCAGATAAAATAATAAAGAGCAAAAAAATAAGGGATAGACACGGTGCCTACCCCTTATTTTAATTGTTAGCTATTTGTTAGTACCCTGGATTCTGCTCAACCAAGTCTTCAGAATTCAAGATTTCACGCTGAGGTATAGGCCATAGCGTTTTTCTGTCATCCGTGATTCCTAGTACCGTTGTTGCTGTTCCAGTTCTCCTTAAATCAAACCATCTGTGTCCTTCGTGCGCTAGTTCTATTCTTCTGTCTAATAAAATTTGATTGATCAAATCATCCTGTGATGTAGACGCATAAGTTTCGAGGCCAGCTCTCATTCTGACCATGTTTAGCAAACCTTCTGCCTCTTCTGTTTGGTCTAGCCTTGCTAATGCTTCTGCTCTGTTTAGGAGCACTTCAGCATAGCGAATCAACATGACGTGGTCAGTACCATCCGAAATGCGTGTATACTTGGCTGTATAGGATGAAGTCGTATTATTTACATCTTTTCGCTCATCGCCTTCTTCATGTGCAGCACTTAAATTTGCAGAAGGAGAAACCTCATTACGGCCACCTAACGCAGACGGGAAATAGAAGAAAGCTATACTGTTAGAGTTAACTGCGTCAAACTGCAATTCCCAGATAGATTCAGATGTATTTCTCACCTCATATATATCCGCATAGTTTTCGGGTAAAGTATAAGCATCTATTAACTCTCCTGCCAGATCTGCCGCCTCCTGGTAGTTTCCCTGATAAAGTTGTACTCTGGATTTGAGGGCAATAGCAGCATTTTGTGTAGCTAACCCAGGTGCAGCTGAAGCGCTTAAATTCTCAATAGCAAAATCTAAATCATCCATCACTTGTGCTATTACTTCAACCTCAGACGCACGGGCAATTGGCGCGGCATCAGCAACTGCTAAAGTAGGTTCTGTACGTAATGGTACACCCAAACCATCTGGTTTTCCATAACCATTTGGTGAACCACCATAATAATTAATCAGGTTGAAGTAGTGGTAAGCCCTCAGGAACCTGGCCTGTGCAATTACTTCTTCTTTGTTGGTAAAGGCTGGATCTTCGATGTTAGGCACTTGAGCAATTAGATTGTTAGCTCTGTTAATACCCTCATAGATAGTGTTCCACATGTTGTTTAACTCTGTATTATCAGGCAGAATCTGGCGGTTCGCAATTTGTGCAAACGACGGATATGTACCTGTATGAGTAAGATTATCAGCAGTTAAATCTGCGAATATAAAATAACGCAGCCCCATGTAGTTCCCGCTCTGCAGGGAACTGTACGCTCCTATTAGCCCAGCTTCAGCAGCAGATTTGTTATTAAAAGCCGTTTGTGCCGGCAATGATGTTTGCGGCTCTACATCCAACACGTCGCATGATGCTGTAGCGACAAGCAGACCCAAGGCAATAGCCCGAAAATATCTTTTATTAATCATTTCTAATTCCTTAAATAGTTTTGTTATAAACCGATGTTAACACCAAACGTGACAGTTCTGGCTTGTGGATAAGTCAGGAAGTCTGTACCCAGCGCAACATTATTACCGCTAAAGGTATTTACTTCCGGATCAAGGCCGGAATAATTAGTAAAGGTTAACAGGTTCTGGCCTGATACAAACACTCTTAAGCTAGACAGTCTGATTTTATCTGATAAAGTTGTTGGTAACGTATAGCCGAATACCATATTCTTTAGGCGCAGATAAGATCCATCTTCAAGCCAGCGATCAGATACTCTTCTGTTGTTGTTCGGGTCACCATATACAGCTCTAGGAACATCTGTATCTGTATTTTCAGGAGTCCATCTGTTTAAAACACCTGCTGTTTGCCCAAACACACCATTCATACCTTCAGAAAATGCGCGTGTATTGTTATAAATTTCATTTCCGTAATTGAACTGAAAGAACACAGACAAATCAAAGCCTTTATAAGACAGGTTGTTTGTAAAACCACCTGTATACTTAGGCTGTGCACTGCCAATGATTTCCTGGTCATCTCCTGTAATTACACCATCTCCATTTAAATCCTGGAAACGAATGTCGCCTGGACTTGTCGCACTAGATTGATACACAGCAGTTGGGCGCCCGGTTGCAGTTTGCGCTGCTATGTTTAAGCTGTTGATTTCTTCTTGTGTCTGGAAGATACCCGCTACTCTGTAGCCTCTGAAAGAACCGATAGGCTCACCTTCCTGTACCCAGCTGGCAAAACCGGCAGCGTATGGATTACCGCCATAAAGCTTGGTTATTTTGTTTCTGTTAAAAGTCAGGTTAAAAATAGTAGACCAATTAAAGCCTCCCGGACCGTTAGTTTCAATATTATAAGACGTTAAAGACAACTCAAGGCCTTTGTTTTCCATGGAACCAATGTTCTCCTGAATGCTGGTAAAGCCAGAGCTACCCACAAGCGGACGCGCCAGCAGCAGGTCATCTGTTTTCCTGTTGTACACATCTATGCTTAAAGCAATCCTGTTATTCAAGAAACCAAGATCCAAACCAATGTTAGAAGCGGCTGTCTCTTCCCAGGTTAAAGAAGGGTTAGACAATTGCGTTGGTGCAAGACCAGCTTGCTGGATGTAGTTAAAGCCTGCTTCAACTAAACCAAGAGAAGCAAAATTGTCAATCTCAGAGTTACCGGTAATGCCGTAGCTGGCACGTAGTTTTAAATCACTGATAAAATCAAGCGACTGCATGAATGGTTCTTCAGATATTCTCCATCCAACTGATGCCGCCGGAAATATACCATACCTGTTTTCGGCACCAAACCTGGAAGAACCATCTGCTCTTATACTAGCAGATAAGAGATATTTTCCTTTGAAAGCATAATTGAACCTCGAAAAGTAGGAAGCCAAGCCCCAGGCAGATTGAGAAGATGTAGCTTCTGTTTTGAGTGAACCGGCAGACAACTCTTTAATATCATTTCCAGGAAAGTTAGTAGCAGAAGCAAACAACGAGCTGTAATTTGACTTCTGATATGAAATACCAAGCAAGGCGGTGAAACTATGATTTTCTCCAAATACCTTGTTGTAATTTAAGGTATTCTCATTCAACCAGTTTATATCCTGGCGATAAGAACGGTTCGCTTCTCCGTTAGAACCAGCGCCTGAATTAGTAGTAGTCGGGTTGAACTGGCTATCCTGTAAAGTAAGATAGTCGATACCGAAGGTTGTTCTGAATTTCAGTGACGGTATAATATCCCACTCTGCAAATGTATTACCAATCACACGTGCACTAACAGCTGAGAGTGTCGGCTCATAGGCAGCGGCTAATGGGTTTTCGGTCGAAGCACCAGGGTCTTTTGCGTAAGTTCCATCAGCAAGGTATGGCGGAATATCACTGGCTACAAGTACGGCAGTACTAAGTACACCATAGATGTTGTTGTCATTCTGGATACGGCTGTTGCTAGAACGGCTTAGACCAAGGCTGGTTCCTATGCGAACTTTATCATTAAAGCTGTGATCCAGGTTTAACCGGGCATTCATCCGTTCGAAGGCAGAACCTATAATGATACCCTCCTGGTTAAAATATGAGCCTGAAACCAGAAATTTAGTACGCTCATTACCACCAGAAATGCTCAGATCATAATTAGAGATAGGAGCCGTTCTGAAGATCAAATCCTGCCAGTCTGTATCCGGAGCTGTAGACGGATCTGCAAAAACAGATAAGTCACGTATTCCGTCACCGTTATCTATCACCTGGTAAAGGCCGCCTGAAACGCCCAGACCCGCCTCGCTGAATCCATACGCGGCAACATCCTCGTAAGATCTCCAGTTTACACCAAATGCATTGATATCTCCGGCAGCATTCATCGGATACCTGTTACGCATCATTTCGTTGTAAAGCGCTACCTGCTGCGGGCCTGTTACTCTATCAAGCCTGTTCCAGGTGTTCTGTGTACCTGTGTAGTAATTAAAATTAATTTTTGTCTTTCCGGAAGTACCTCTTTTCGTCGTGATCAAAACAACACCATTGGATGCTCTTGAGCCATAAATAGCTGCTGAAGCAGCATCTTTCAGCACTTCAATCGATTGTATATCATTTGGGTTAATATCTGAAAGTGCATTTGTCTGCTGACCGCCTGCACCAATAGCAGTATAGCTCCCTGTATTAATAGGCACGCCATCCACTACATAAAGCGGCTCATTGCTGGCGCCAATAGAGGCTGCACCGCGTACACGTACCGCGATACCACCACCAGGCGTACCAGAGTTTTGCGTTACCTGCACACCAGCAGCACGTCCTTGCAAGGCCTGATCAACAGACACAACAGGAATATCTTCAAGTTCTTCTGCTGTTACAGAAGTAATTGAACCGGTGAGCTCTTCTCTTGTCTGAGTACCATACCCTACTACAACTACTTCCTCCAACTGTCTCTGATCTACAGACATATCTACATCAATGGTAGCCGCACTACCGACAGCACGTTCAACAGTGGAATACCCAATATACCTGAACACTAATGTGCTGCCATTTCCCGGCACATTAACTGTATAAGACCCGTCGGCACCTGTAGCTGTTCCGACAGTCGTACCCTTTACTATAACGGAAACACCCGGCAATCCCTGCCCGGTGGCTTGGTCGGTTACTGTACCCGACACGGTTTTGCTTTGTGCCAGCGCCTGTTGCAGCAGGGCAAACAGTAAGACAAAACAAATTAGTAAACTTCTTTTCATACTACTCTGATTTTGGTTAATTGTAAGTTTATTAGAATTGTTGTTTATCCAAATATAGCCAGATTATCGGGAATACAATGCAACTTAAGTATGTAAATTATAACACTCTACTCTACCCTAATCTACATAACATTAAAGTAGTAGATACATGCCTCCATGTAAAGGAGAGGGAAATTAAAGAATAATTGATGGCAGATACCTTACTGAAATCATCACACAAAAGATGCAACAACATGAGACTATAAAGCTTGCATGAATTGAAAGTAGTCAAAGAAAAAATACTATTTACATCTAATGTTACAACATCTTTTATCAGATGGACTAAAAAGACTTGATAGCCTTCTCAAAGAGATTTGCTTTGCCAGATGCGGATAGTATAAGTTGCCTGCTCTCTCTGATTTATCAGAAGTTTTACTTTCCTGGTTGTGATACACGCTATTGCTCGAAGATATCCGTTCGGGATTGATTGAGTACCAGTACCGGGGGCTATTCTTCATTTGCCTGTGCGTTTCTTCTAATAAAAACTCCCAAGCCGCTTTAACGACTTGGGAGTTTCTACTAAAGTGTTAGCTACTTATCACTAGCCTCCGTATCCTGGGTTTTGTGTAATATTAGGATTCGCATCTACCTCGCTTTGTGGAATCGGCTGTAAGCGTCTAAAATTATCTACAGCAATTTCTCTGGCTGATGGCAAATTTTTAACAGAACGTGTTATCGGTAAATTCAACCGCTGCAAAGTCCAGAAACGATGTCCTTCAAAAGCTAACTCTTTACGTCTTTCTGTAAGAATGTTCTGTATCAGTTGTTCACCAGTGGAAGTATAAGACTCTATACCTCTTTCCTCCACTAACGTGTTCAAAGTTTCTAATGCTGCGGCATCACCGGTTCTGGCTTGAGCTTCTGCGAGCATCAACAGTACTTCAGAATAGCGTATAACTTTGATGTCATCTCTATCTGCTGAGCTGCCGGCATTTTGATATTTATTCACAATGTAGGCAGGATTATCATTACCTCGCTCTCCTTCTACAATTACCCCTACTTGCTCTCCATCTTCATTTGTCATGACACCTCGCACATCGCCCTCAGCATATAAACTTACTAACTCAGGCGTAGCCAATATGTCACCATATCTGTCTTGATCATATATATTCGATATATCATCAGATCCATTATTATCAATTGCATCTACAGAGATTTCGAAGATGGTTTCAATTTTATTAGTCACAGGTGTAGCGCTTGCCCAATATGACAGATAGTTCTCCTCAGTCAAGAGTGAATACCCTCCATTGTCCACAACATCTAAAGCCGCCTCTTTTGCTTTTTCATAATCACCCATAAAAAGGTAAGCTCGTGCTTGCAGCGCTCTTGCCGCATATTTGCTCATATAGGATGAGTTTTCCGCATCAGCAGACATCATCTCGTAAGCTTGCGCGTAATCAGAAATTATTTGATCATACACCTCCTGAACTGAGTTACGAGCAGGTTCAGCATTTTGCTCAAATACAGTTACAATTGGTACACCTGCAGCGCTAGGATTTACTGTGTAAGGTGTAGCATATAGCTTAACCAATTCATGATACACAAATGCTCTGACAGCATAAGCTTCTCCTTTAAGCTGGCTAACAACCTCTGAATCAGCATCGGGTAACTCAACATTAATAACTGTGTTCGCTCTCAGAATCGTTCTATAGAGAATTGTCCACATGTTACTTGCTTCCACTGTACTAGCTGTAGCGGTATAGTTAGCCTGCGTTAAATAGCGTCCTGAATTTTGGCTTGAGACATAGGTATTATCTGCCATCAAGTCTCCTATCACAGGAATGTTTCTCCCGAATGTATTATCGTCTCGCATCGACGCATACATGCCATTTACTGCAGCCTGAAGTTCAGCCTCCGTTGTTATAGCAGTTTCGATTGGTACTGAAGAGTATGGTTCCTTCTCCAGAAATTCTTTATCACATGACCCCAGCAGCATGGTAGCTGAGAGCAAAGACATATATATTAGTTTCTTGTTCATAAACTACTTATTTCAACTAATGAATTTTAAAATTAAAAACTAACGCTTAGCCCAACAGTAACAGCCTTGTTAATTGGAATATTAGCGTCTCCTTCGCTGTTTACACCTGTTTCCGGATCTATCGGAAGGTCATCGTCATAGGTTTTAGTCCAGAGGTTTGTTCCACGCACATAAACCTGAGCTCTTGTTAATTTTACTTTTTCTATCCATTGGCTTGGCAGTTCATATCCGAACTGCAAGTTTCTCAAGCGAATGAAGTCTCCTTTGTACAAAGTTCTGGTTGACAGGGAGCTTGAGCTGTTTCCTGATTGATATTCATATCTCGGAACATCAGTAATGTCGCCCGGCTGCTGCCATCTGTCTAACACTTTGCTATATTTATTTGCTATTGGGTATGCACCATCAATTAGATAATACTCCCATGAATCTCTTATATAATTGCCAAAGTTGTATACCAGCAAGGCATCCAGCGTAAAACCTTTATAAGAGAAAGTATTGGTAAATCCTCCAAACACCTTAGGAGTGGCACTTTCCCATTTAACGCGTTCCGCTTCGGCATAATCTGATGTGGTCTCGGTTTTCTCAGCATCTCTCCACCACAATGGGTCACCTGTTTGAGGGTCTACACCTGCCCACTGGCGGACATAATAAGTTCTATAGTCATACCCTTCGCTTAGGATGAACTGCGTGTTATCCGGATCTATGATGTCCTCTCCAGAAGGTAATTTTGTAATTCTGTTCTTGTTTGTGGCAATGTTGAAGTTAGTTCTCCATTTAAACTCTCCATCAATCGGATAACCACCTATTGAAAGCTCGAAACCAGAGTTTTTCATCTCACCTATATTGGAGAAAATTGTGCTAAATCCTGTTGTTCTGGAAAGAGGTGCATTAAATAATAAATCACTTGTAGTTCTTACATAGTAATCAGCAGTTAACGTCAGGCGATCTGCAAAGAAACCTAAATCAACTCCTACGTTAAATGGCTTGTTCAACTCCCAAGTTAAATCCGGGTTACCAATGTTGTTAAATGCTCCACCTGGCTGCTGATTATAGTTAACGCCATACCCAAACAAAGGTCTCCATGTATAGTTACCAAAATTTGATGAAGTAGCAGCATTGCCGTTTACACCATAAGAGGATCTAAGCTTTAAAGTAGACATAAAGTCTAAATCCTGCATAAAGGCTTCCTGATCAACATTCCAAGACGCACCTATTGACCAGAAGTTACCATACCTGTTGTTCGATCCAAATCTGGAAGAACCATCACGACGGAAACTACCACTCAGCACATATTTATCGGCATAGCTAATATTTGCTCTTGAAAGAATAGAAGCAAAAGAATAATCATTTCCTGTTGCACTTGCTTCTGAAGGGCTTGCAGCCACTACTGTACCAGTCAAAGCTCCGGTAGGAGGGAAATTAGTGGCACTGCTTGTCAGGTTATACTGCTTGGACTCTTGCGCTTCGTAACCAACTGTTACATCAGCAGTAAGTTTATCTACGCCCGGCACTGTAAAACGGTAGTTTAACAGGTTTGTAGAAGTCCAGTTAAAGATACGGGTATAATAGTCAAAGCCGTAGCCATTGTACCCTTGGCCATCACCATGGAAAGGGTTCCAGTACATTCTCTCCTCAAGGTTAATATAATCAACTCCTATCTGGGAGCTAAAGCGTAAGCCTTTCACAATATTCCAGCCTGCTCCTACTGAACCTAATATTTTAGTATTCGACAGACCATAACTATCATGTTCAGATATCCACAAGGGGTTGTAATTACCAGAATAGCCTGTAGCTGATTCACGGTCAATATTTATTGTGCCGTCAGGGTTATAAGGGTTTTGGGTCGGGAAAAGAAATCCAATGGCAGCGACAGGATTAGAAAAAGCACCACCAGCAGATGGGGTTTGCTGATCTACGTTAGAAACGTTCAGAGTAGAGAAAAAATCAATCTTGTCACTAACTGCATGGTTCAGGTTTAATGAACCTGAAATTCTGCGTAGTTCCGATCCTATAACTGGTGCTTCCTGATCAAACAAGCCAGCAGATACATAAAACCTTGTTTTCTCGTTACCGCCCGATGCCGATAAGTTATAAGACTGTTGCGTACCCCTTCTTTGAACAACATCTCTCCAGTCTGTATTTATATCGGATCCTTCACCCAATGAAGTCATGAATGGATCAATAACATTCGGACCATACCCAGCATTTACAAGGCCTTCTCTTGTAAGCATTAACCACTCATCTGCATTTAAGAATTCACCAGCATCCGGAACCTTTGCAACATCAGTATAACCCTGTTCAGTTGAGAAGCTGAACTTAGTTTTACCGGCACGACCTTTTTTGGTTGTGATCAGGATAACACCATTTGCACCTCTTGAACCATAAATAGAAGTAGACGCAGCATCCTTCAGAACAGTCACGCTTTCAATATCGTTAGGGTTCAAGCCCGCTAACTGGTTTGAGGTTTCTGTTAATCTTGATACATCACCTGTGTTAATGATAACACCGTCTACAACATAAAGCGGATCTGATCCAGCATTAATTGAACCAATACCTCTGATACGAACCTCCTGATTAGCGCCTGGCTGGCCAGAAGCACCTACTGATTGCAACCCTGCTACCTGGCCTTGTAACAATTGGTCAACAGAAGCAACCGGTCTGTCTTCCAGCACCTCGGCACCTACAGTAGCCACAGAACCTGTAAGTTCTTTCTCAACTGTAGAACCGTAACCAGTAATTACGACCTCGCTTAGCTGCTCATTATCAACACCTAAAGCAACGTTAATTACAGTTTGTGTTCCAACAGGAACTTCTTTCGTTTCATATCCAATGTACCTGAATACCAAAGTACTGGCATTAGCTGGCACATTAACAGTATAAGATCCGTCTGCACTGGTAGCCGCTCCCACAGTTGTGCCTTTCACTATAACGGAAACACCCGGCAATCCCTGCCCGGTGGCTTGGTCGGTTACTGTACCCGACACTGTGTTGCTTTGTGCCAGCGCCTGTTGTAACAAGGCAAACATCAAAGCAAAACAGATTAGTAGACCTTTTTTCATACTACTCTTGATTTTGGTTAGTTGTTGTTTAATTAGAATGGTTATTTCGCCAAATATAATCAGATTATCATGAAAATTAACAACAAATAAAATAATCTGTATATTTTTATTTGTATCGGAATAAATACACTATTACTTTTTACTGCATTTAAACAGCAAAAGAAGATGTCCTACTTATACGGAAGTTCAACCAATAGCGCTGCAATGCTATCTGTATTCTGTCTGCACCCCATGTTATAAAGATTGATTGTTGAACTCTGAACAAGTTGTTACTCTAAAATATTATACTTATGCTGCCTAACAAGATTTCTGCTGAAACATAAATATACACATATACTACTGCCGTGTAATATTTATACTTCATCATACTTTGCTGCCTTTTATACCTGGCCCAGGCTTCAACTTGACTTATAAATTCTGTATCTTGTAGGTGCGTGCTATTAGCGCAATTCATTAATTTGTATTGCTATGAAAAACTTATGCTATCTGCTGCTGCTGCTCTGCTGCCTGCACGCTGCCGCCATACATGCCCAAAGTATAAGCAGTTGCGCCCTGAGCCGCCTCAGCGCTGCCCGCCGCTCAGCCGTGGTATCGCCTGGGCACCAGCACCTGATGAACCAGTACGACGTTACTTTCTACAAACTGGATCTGCAACTGGAGCGCAACAGCACCTATATCGCCGGCACCGTTACCATCAACGCCATAGCAAAGACTGATAGCCTTAGCACTTTTGCCTTTGAGCTGCACCCTGATTTTACCATTGAGGATATAAGTATAAATAGCCAAACCCAGCAGCCTTTTACCCGCAACGGCAGCGAAGTGACCGTTCCGCTGGCTGCAGCTATACCGGCAGGCAATAAAATTTCTGTTGCGATTACTTACAAAGGCACCGCGCCCACCGGAGCCAGTGCCGCTATTGGCAACGGATTCAGCAGTGCTACCGAACCTACCTGGGGCAATCAGGTAACCTGGAGCCTGAGCGAACCTTATGCGGCCTACGAGTGGTGGCCCTCCAAGCAGGTACTCACCGATAAAGCCGACTCTGTACATGTATTCGTTACTACCGCCGCAGATAACCATGTTGGCTCCAACGGCCTGCTGACCCGCACAGTGGATTTGCCTGACGGCAAAAAGCGTTACGAATGGAAGTGCCGTTACCCGATTGCTTATTACCTTATCTCTGTGGCAGTTTCTGATTATGATGAATATGTAACCTATGCCAATCCCGCATCTGCGGCGGCGCCTGTTCCGATTGTTAATTATGTATACAAGGGCGGCGCCATAGATAAGTTTAAGGCGGAGATGGACCTGACAGGCCCTTTTATTGAAAATTATTCTGAATTGTTTACGCTGTACCCCTTCGCCGCTGAGAAGTATGGACACAGCATGGCGCCCATCGGCGGCGGCATGGAACACCAGACCATGACCACGCAAAGCACTTTCGAATTTACCCTCACCGCACACGAGCTGGCACACCAGTGGTTTGGCGACAACGTAACCTGCGGCTCCTGGGAAGATATCTGGCTGAACGAGGGCTTTGCTTCTTATGGCGAGTACCTTTCGCTGCAGAAATTCAAACCCAACCAGGCAGATAACTGGATGGAAGACGCGCACGCCTATGCTTTGCAAAGTATAAATGGTGCAGTGCAGGTGCCCGACACCACCAACGTCAGTCGCATTTTTGATTACAGGCTTACCTATAAAAAGGCGGCCGCAGTAATACATATGCTGCGCTTTGCCATCAACAACGATGCGCTTTTTTTTCAGGCGCTGCGCACTTACCAGCAGCAGTATGGTGGCGCCACCGCCACTACCCCAGACTTACAAAAGGTATTTGAAGAGACTACAGGAATGGATCTGGGATACTTTTTCAACCAATGGTACTACGGTTACGGATACCCGCTGCTGTCGGTAGAGTGGAACCAGCAAGGCAACTTTGTGCTGCTCTCGGCAAAGCAAACCGGCAGCGGCATAACGCCTTTCTTTAAAACTGATGTGGAATATCTAATTCATACTACCTCAGGCGACACCACCATCCGCGTAGTACAAAACCAGCCCGACGAAACCTACCTGGTTCGTCTGAAAGAGTCGGTAACCGGCATTGAAGTGGACCCAAACCAATGGCTGCTGCTCAAAGTGCTGCAAAACCGGCAAAATTCAAACCTGGAAGTTCCGCAGCAAGAGCAGGTTATACTTTACCCGAACCCTGCCAAAGATATCCTGAACATCGCGCAGCTTGATTTTTCCCCAGCCACCGCCAACATTTACGATGCTGCCGGCCGCCTGGTAAAGCAAATCCGGTTGCTGCAGCAGGGCACGGCTGCAAGTATAAAGATAGCAGAATTGCCTGCCGGGCTTTACCTGTTATACTTGTCGGATGGCACGCGACACTATTGCAGCAACTTTGTAAAGTTAAATTAATGCAGACCTCGCAGCGTGCGCAGCTCCTGCGAGTGTCTTTGTCTGAACCGTGATTTTCAGGATTTCAGGATGAACCGGATCTATGAAGTATAAATTTTAGAAACAAAGCTAAAATTGGTTTTAAGCAAAGCCTGTTAATCCTAAAATCGCTTAATCCTGAAAATCATAGTTCAGATAATAACGCTAGTTGCCGCCAAACACTCGCAGGAGCTGCGCACGCTGCGAGGTCTTCTAAGGTCTATAGCCCCGCATCATAGCCATGACTTGCTGCGCCTCCTTCACATTATACTCGTAGGCCAGGCGTTTGTGGTTAATCAGGTCGACAATGGTGCCGATAAAGCATAAGCCGCCCGTGAAGAAGTATAATATGCCCATACCAATCTGCCCCAGCAGAAATCGGTGAATACCGGCAAACCCAACTAAGCCAATAGCAGCCGTGATGAGCACCAGTTGTGGCTCTTTGCGGCGGGCGCGGTAAATGTTGGCAAATTGCTGAGCCTCCGCATCGGGCATGTCCTGCACCAGCGATTGCACATAAGCCATTTCATCGGGCTCCAGGTCGGGCATCAGGTATAAAATGTTAGCCATGGGTATAGGTTTGGTTTGAGGTTGGTTTCAGATGAAAAGCAAAGTGCCAGTGCACCAGGTTTATACTTCGGCGGAGCAACAGCAATAGCGCCGGCAAGCCTAACGGGTGCGCCTGCCACGAGGCCTGCCACTGCCCGTGCAGCAGAAAGCTGATAGCATGCCCCAATCCGCAGCCGGGGCAAAAGTCTGAGCCTGTCCAACTTAGGGGGCACAGGCTGAACAGATGCTCTCCTTCCGGTCGCATAAGCGCGAGTGCCACTATTCCTGCTATCCACAGCACTGCCTCCGTCAGGTAAATATTCCGTTTCAACAATTGCAGCAACTGCTGTTTCCAGAGCATCGCCATGGCTTTAACTTAGAGTTATACTTCGCAAAATGAGATAATTAGGATTAAGGTATGATAAAATTTTTACAATTAAAAGATTTACTTCAGCAACGCCTTTTGCTGCCTTTGCTGCTGCTACTGAGGCTAAGCACTTGCTACTGTATCTTGTCTTCTGAAGGAGGAGGCCGGGGAAATATCCGCACGAACGGGCAGCACATCAATCCAGCGGGCATCAGTTGCCAGCGGGTTATACTGCCGAAGCCGTTGCCATAGGTTATACCTTTCGTAAACAAGTATCAACCGGCAAAACAAAAACACAATGTCAACGGTATTTACTGCTGACAGATCTAATTCCTGAAACTATGGCCAATCCTCCGGTTTTGATTTATGATGGCGACTGCAGCTTCTGCAAATACTGGATCGGCAGGTGGAAGCGAAGAACGGCCGACAAGATAAATTACGTTCCTTTCCAGGAAGTTCCTGATAATTTTTATGGGATAAGCAGGGCACAGTTCCAGCGCTCGGTGTGGCTGATTACAGCGGATGGCCGGCAACTGCGGGCCGCTGCCGCTGTATTTGAACTGCTGCACATGGCTGGCACCAGCACCTGGAACCGGCTCTACTACCGCGTGCCGCTGGCTGATAAAGTATTTGAACTGGGTTACCGCCTGGTGGCCAGCAACCGCAATCTGTTTTACAAACTGACAAAGTTCTTTTTCCGGGATGCCTGATCAACCTCAACCCTTACGCATTGCCACACAACCACACCGCAAAGCAACTGCAGCTACAACAATGGCTTTATGCAGCTTACTTATACCTTCTGATTTTTCTTATTGAACCGGCATCTGCTTTACCAACAACTTATACTTCAGCAGGTAGCAGCCACAAAGTATCAGCAGTGCCTGCTATCAGTTACAGAAAGCAGACAATAGCTAAAACTTCTTATCTTCGTAGTAACAGCCATGGTGCCTCCCCAGCATGCGTGGCCATTACTTTAAACTATGGAGATACTCGTCATTTTTATACTTACGCTGTTAAACGGCTTTTTTGCCTTATCCGAAATCGCCCTGGTATCTGTTAAAAAGAGCCGTATCGAGCAGAAAGCCGCCGAAGGGAATACCAAAGCCCGAACAGTATTAAAACTGCTCCAGAATCCGGAAAACTTTCTGTCGTCGGTGCAGGTGGGTATTACGCTAATCGGCATTGTGGCGGGTGCGTACGGCGGCGCGGCGCTGTCCGATGATCTTACACCGGTTATCGCTTCTATCGGGCCACTCGCTCCTTATGCTTCCCAGATTGCCATTATCCTTATCATAAGCTTGATTACATACTTCACCATCGTAATCGGGGAGCTGATTCCGAAGACGATTGCGATGAACAATCCCGAAAGTATAGCCCTGGCAGTGGCGCCAATCATACATGTTTTTACCGCTGCTACCTTCCCGCTGGTAAAGCTGCTTTCAGGCTCTACAAATTTGTTTCTGCGCCTGATACGCTTTAAAAACAACAATGATGAGGCAACCCTTACAGAAGATGAGTTGCGCCACCTCATAAAAGTAGCCGGCAAGGAAGGCGTGCTGGAAAAAGAAGAAGAACGGCTCCACGATAATATCTTTTACCTCTACGACCTGCGCAACCGCAGCCTGATGACCCACCGCACCGAAGTAGAATGGCTCGACCTGAACTGGCCGCCGGAGCAGATACAGGAAGCAATCGCCAGAAGTGCCCATACAAAATTCCCGGTTTGCGAAGGCGATATCGACAAAGTAGCAGGCCTGCTGTCGGTTAAGGATTATTTTGAGAAGTATAACCAGGCAGATTTTCAGCTACAGAACATTCTTCAGAAACCGATATTTTTATCGGAGCATACGCTCGTAATCGATACCCTGAAGCTTTTCCAGCAGAAGCGCAAGTACCTGGCCTTTGTCGTAAACGAGTTTGGCGCCGTAGAAGGCATTATTACGCTACACGACATTATGGAGACGATTGTAGGCGACCTGCCCGATGTAGACGATCCCACAGCGCCCGATGTTCTCCGGCGGGAAGATGGCTCTTACTTGGTGAGCGGCTCCACAACGGTGCGCCAGCTAAACCAGGCCCTCGGCATCAAATTAATTCCTAATGCGCCGGAGCATTACACTACGCTTGCCGGGTTTATACTTTACCGGCTATCCAATATCCCCAAAACGGGCGCCAAGCTTATGGTAGAAGATTTTGAACTGGAAATTATAGACATGGACGGCAGCCGCATAGACAAGGTGCTGCTCTCCCGTTTCGCTCCTGCTGCTGCGGGAGGAAACCTTTCATAAGGCTTTAGCTATCACACTAAGTATAAACCACCTATTTTTGCATCTCTCATACATGTAAATTATACTTTGGATAACAAGAAAAACAGCCAGCTAAAAGCGCTGGCCATTTACCAGATAGCAGGCGGCCTGCTGGGCATTATTCTTACCCTTTGGGTGCTGTTCCGCGGCGACATTGTAGTTACGCAGCAGGCGCTGCGCATCGCGCTGTTTGCGGCGGCATTGTACGTGTTTTCCATACTTTGCGGGCGCATGTTGTTCCGGAAGCTGCGCCGCGGCCTCATCCTCTCCATCGTTAATCAAATACTGCAGGTGGTATACTTCACCTTCGGAAGCTATGGCTTTCAGTACGTGTCGGGTTTGCGTGTGGGCCTGGGCTTCGACATGGTTGGCTCCTGGACTTTCAAGTTCCGTGTGGCGCTCTCTTCCTTCCAGTTCGCTCTTGGCACCGACACCGGCCAGAAATTCATCGGCATAAACCTGGTGGCTTTATTTTTGATTTTCTGGATGGAAAGTATGCTGGAGAAGGTGAAAGTGTGAAGTATAAGTATGGCAAGCGTTTATACTTGCAGCGCCAGCAGCGGCATTGTTGATTTTAAAGCATAATTTAAGCAGCCCGTTATAATTTATACGCAAGCTAGTAGCGTACTTAACATAGAAACCATTTCACATACATAATATGAAAATACCAGCACAATATCTTCCGATAATGCCTTATCTCATTGTATCAGATGCCAAAGGCTTTTTTGATTTTACAAAGTCTGTGTTTGGTGCGAAGGAGCAACTGATCGTGCCGACTGAAAGCAACGAAATCATGCACGGAGAAATCCGGATTGGCGACGCAGTAGTTATGTTTGCTGACGCCCGGGGCAGTTGGAAAGAAAAAACTGCTGCCATGTATATGTATGTTCCGGATGTAAGTAACGTTTACAAATCCGCTCTTGACAATGGTGCCACAAGCTTAGAGGAGCCTCAGGAAAAAGAATATGGATTCGCAGCAGGTTTTGAAGACCCATTCGGGAATCATTGGTTTATTGTTGAAGCCGAAAAGTAGTATACTGCCATTATAGTTGCCGCAAATAAGGTGTGATTTTAGCTAGCTGGCTAAATATAGTTTTAGCAGGTTTTAAGCTCAGCCATGAAACTTTCTATACCTAAGATGTACGCACCTGCTCTTTCGGATTTGCAATCCCGAAGAGCATTGTGAGCGAAAATCTTCGGAATTTCAGCGAACTTATACTTGCCTATCAACATCAAAAGGATCTTATATCTACCTTATCTAGAATCCTGCTCCCGCAATTCTAAAGACTATATTCACTTAACAGCACAAATTACGCTGCGCTAGACATTTGCACTTTTAAAGCACACACGCAACACAAACAGGTCATTACAGATCTTCAGTATCTGTAATGACCTGTTTGTGTCAATTATAAACCGCTGCTACTTCTTCTTCGCTTTCTTTTTCGCGCGTTTGTTCCTGTCGATTTTGTCTTTCGCTTCAGATTCTTCCGCCTCTTTTAGCAGGGCGCGCCAGTCGTGGTTGGCTTCGGGCGAGAAGTCGATGGTGGCTTCGTAGTCGTCTTTGTCTACGGCCAGCACTTTAATATCTTTGGTAAGGTACTGTTGTATCTCCTCAAGTATGGGTTTCTCCTCTGGGCTGCAGAAAGATACAGCGATGCCGTGCTCTTTGCCCCGGCCGGTGCGGCCCACGCGGTGCACGTAGTTTTCGGGTTGTTCGGGCAAATCGTAATTCACCACATACTCCACGCCTTGTATGTCGATGCCGCGGGCGCTTACGTCGGTAGCGATCATCAGCTTTATAGCGCCGCTTCTGAATTTCTTCATGGCCTCGTTGCGCTCTTTCTGATCTTTGCCGCCGTGTATGGTGATGCTTTCGATGCCCACGCGTTCCATGGCTTTTTGTACCCGCTCGGCGCGTACTTTGGTGCGCACAAATACCAGTATTTTTTTGTCGGGATTCTCTTTTACCACACGCTCCAGAAAGTAGCGCTTGTCGTCCATGTCCACGTACATCACCGAATGATCGACGTTTTTGGCCACAGGGTCTTTCGGCGAAATCTGGATGCGCACCGGCTTGTTTACCAGCGAGTAGGCCAGTTCTTTGATGGTTTCGTTGATGGTGGCTGAGAAAAACAGCGTCTGGCGCTGGCGCGGCAGTTTGGTCATCAGCTGCCGGATATCGTGTATAAAGCCAAGATCCAGCATGTGGTCAGCCTCGTCGAGCACCAGTATTTCCACGCGCTCCAGCCGAATATAGCCCTGGCTCACGAGGTCGAACAGGCGGCCCGGCGTAGCAACCAGTACATCAATGCCGGCCTCCAACTTCGCAATCTGCGGCCCCTGCTCCACACCGCCAAACACGCAAAACGTTTTAACACGGGTGCCACGGCCAATCTGCTCGAAAACCTCCGTAATCTGCAGCGCCAGTTCCCGTGTCGGCACCATTACCACGCACTTGATGCCGTCTTCGCGCCGGCGGTTCTTGCCGAACTGCAACTTGTCGAGCACCGGAATGGCGAAGGCAGCTGTTTTTCCGGTTCCGGTCTGGGCAATGGCCAGCACATCCTCGCCTTTCATTATTGGCGGGATAGCCTTAAACTGAATATCGGTGGGCTTTACGAAATTAAGCTTGCTGAGGCTTTTCTTAATTTCGTCAGAGATGCGGTAATCTTCGAACTTCATAATAAGCGTGTTTAGTTCTGGTTGCTCTTATACTATACTTAGGCCAGCGGCAGGATGCAAAGGTACGGGGAATTATAGAATAGTTGCGCCGCCGCTTCAGAACACTAAAGTTCACCCCGACGGGGTGGCTAACACAGCATAAATAACGTATTTTGCCGCTGCATTATTTTTCTTAACAGCATGGCACTTCTCGGCCACTCCTATTGTTAAAATGCAAAATAACACAACATCCCCATCGTGATAAAACAAATGTTAACATTTTGTCTTTTTCTCAGCATCCTTCTTTTCGGCTCCGGCTGCCAGACCGATGTTGTAGCTCCTATAGGAGTAGATATAGTGCCGGTTAAAGATCGTCTGGTTTCGTCTGAACTTGTTGCCAGCGTAACGCAGAGCATGCTACAATCTATTGCTACGTCAGAAGGTTTCGGCGCCTACAGCAACGAGGTAAAGTATGGCGTAGATGTCTACAAAATCGTTTACTATACCACCTACCAGGACAGGGAAATAAAAGCATCGGGCCTGATTTGCGTACCCCAAGGAATCAGCGAACCGGCCCCTGTGCTCAGCGCCCAGCACGGCACCATTTTTAACCAGCAAGAGGCGCCTACCAATTTCACCGATCTCTCCGGATTCGAGCTATTTGCTTCTTCCGGTTACGTTACTTTTATTCCGGATTATATTGGCTTTGGGGCGTCTGCAGATATTTTTCATCCTTATTATGACCAGAAACACTCGGGCCTGGTGGTGGTTGATATGATAAAGGCAGGTAAGTCGTTCTGCCAAAAAGAAGGTGTACCGCTAAATGATAAGTTGTTTTTGGTAGGCTACTCAGAAGGCGGATACGTAACGCTGGCCGCGCAGAAAGAGATAGAAACCACCCCCGAACACGAGCTAACTGTAACAGCTGTTGCAGCCGGAGCAGGCGGCTACGACTTGGTTTCTATGCTGGGTGGTGTGGTTACCGGCAAGCCCTACTCCTATCCATCGTACCTGGCTTATGTGCTGCAGTCTTATAACAATACCAACAACTGGAATCGCCCTTTAACAGACTTTTTCCAGGAGCCCTATGCCTCCAGGTTACCCAACCTCTTTGATGGTACAAATGGCGGCAGTGCTATCAACAGGCAGCTGACCACTGATCCAAAAAGTCTTTTTTCGCCCGGCTTTTTTGAGGCACTGCAAAAGTCTGCCGGAGAGCTGCCCTTAAAGCAGGCGCTGCAGGCAAACAGCTTCTACGATTGGGTGCCGCAAAGCCCTACGCGCCTGTATCACGGCACCGCCGATGAGATTGTACCCTTCGAAAATTCAAAGCAAACTTACGAGCGTTTTGAAGCACAAGGCGCCAGGCAACTTGAGTTTATCCCCATACAAGAAGGTACGCACGGCACCGCCTTCGAGCCCATGCTCCGGTCGCTGATTCCGTGGATCGAAAGCTTCTGACAGATGAGCTTTTTATAAGCGCAGGAACGGGCATTTAGCTACGCTCCTGCGCTTTATACTTTTATACTCCGTCAGAATTATGCCTGCACGGGCAGCATGATGTATCCGTTATCTTATGCTATTAAACCACTCCTGGAAATCTGAGCTAAGCTTTAGAAAATCTTTTCCGCCGGAGCCATACGTATCGTAGGCAAACTTGATGATAATGCCTGTAACCACCACCAGAAACAATACGCGCACAAAACCTGTACCGCGCCTGAGAGCGGTGCGTGTGCCTAATTGCGAACCTATCATGCTGCAAACGGCCATCGGAATGGCCACCTCGTATAAAATATAGCCCTTAAAGCCAAAGTACAGCAGCGCCGACAGGTTCGTAGCCACATTCACCACCTTTGCCGCCGCTGAAGCTGCCAGAAAGTTAAACCCGAAAATACCGATAAAGATAAAAATCAGGAAACTGCCGGTGCCGGGCCCAAAAAAGCCATCGTAAAAGCCAATGGCCATACCTATCACCACACCGTAAATTGTTTCTTTGGTAGCGGTGAGCTTGGGCGCGTGCAGCGAGCCAAAATCTTTTCTGATGAAGGTATAAATGGCTACCAGCACCAGCAACACCAGAATAAGCGGTTTCAGCAGGTCAGCGTTGATATGCGCTACCGCCCGCGCGCCCAGAAAAGAAAGAACAAAAGCTGCTGCTGCTGCCGGAAGTATGGCCAGGTAGTTGATCTTAACGTTGCGCACATAGCGCACCATAGCCCAGGTAGTACCTGCTATGGAAGAAAGCTTACCTGTACCAAACACCATAGCCACCGGCACGCCTGGCAAAAATATAAAAAGCGCCGGAAGCTGAATTAGTCCGCCACCGCCAACCACCGAATCTATAAAGCCTGCCAGAAAAGCAAACAGGCACAGGTAAATCGTCTCTTGTACCAAAGTATAATCCTGAATGCTCAAACCAGCTTTTTAAAAATGCCGAAAAAATCGGGACAAGATAACAGCTTTGTTATCTAAAATAAAGCTTTAAACGTAAAAGTGCCTACTTAAAGAGGCAGCTGCCTTAAGATGAGTTTGCTCCCCGTGGCAATTTTAATTTATTTGCTAAATAATGCTGTTTTAAATAATAATATTACTATATTTGCACCGTTCTATACCTAAACCTTATTTATTAACACTGTGGTAAAATCCTTTTTAACCTATATCCTCATCATTAGCTTTGCGCTTACAAGTACTGGTTGCAACACAAAAGATCCTGCTCCAAAAACAGACACCAAAGCACCCGAAAGTGACACTTATGTTTCGTCGCAACTCAAGGCTGATGCTTCCCTGAACGTACTGCAGTCGCTGGCGGGCTCGCAGCAGTATGCGGTTTACAAAAACAACACGAAGTATGGCGTATCTACCTATAAAATAGTTTATTATACCACTTATAAAGGCGAGCAAATAAAAGCATCGGGTTTGATTTGCATTCCGCATATGGATGCGCCTGCTCCTATAGTTAGCGTACAGCAAGGCACTATTTTTTCGAACAAGGAGGCACCCTCTAACTATAGCGGTATTTCGGAGCATGAACTTCTGGCTTCGGCAGGTTATGTTACCCTTGTGCCGGACTACATTGGTTTCGGGGAGTCTGCCTCTGTGTTGCACCCTTACTTCGATCAGCACCATTCTGCCCTCACAGTAATAGACATGATTAAAGCGGCTAAATCTTTTTGCGAAGAAAAGGAGGTTGCTTTAAACGACAAACTGTTTCTGGTTGGATACTCAGAGGGCGGGTACGTAACGCTGGCTGCGCAGAAAGAGATAGAAACCAACCCCGAACACGAGCTTACGGTAACAGCCGTTGCAGCCGGATCAGGCGGCTATGATGTTGCCTCGCTGCTTGGGCTTGTTACCTCGGGCCAACCTTATTACTTCCCGGCATCGTTTGCTTTTCTGCTGCAGGCCTACAATGAAACGAACGGTTGGAACCGCCCTTTAACAGATTTCTTCCAGGAGCCTTATGCCTCTGAAATACCTGCACTTTTCAATGGTGTTAACAACGGCAATACTATTAACGAACAGCTTCCAATTGATCCCAAAAAGTTTTTTAACCCAACCTTTTACGAAGGCCTGAAAGACGACGGCAAAGAACAGCAGCTAAAGCAGGCGCTGCAGGCCAACAGCTTTACGGACTGGGCACCACAAAGCCCTACCCGCCTTTACCACGGCAAAGCCGACATTATTATCCCTTACCAAAACTCAAAGCAAACGTACGATCGTTTTGTATCGGCTGGAGCAAAGCAATTACAACTAATTCCCATCGAAAACGGCACACACGAAGATTCCTACGAACCCATGCTGGAATCTGCGCTTCCGTGGCTAAAGACGTTTTAGCAAGAGATTCAGTAAAAGGTGCAAGTCATCTGAATTGATAATACATGTATAAACAGAAGCCGGAGAAAGAATCTAATCTTTCTCCGGCTTCTGTTTATACATTAAAGATTCGCTCTTCTGTGCACATCCTTTTATAGGTTATACTTACCTGCCGTACTACCTCATAATTGCCCGCCAAGCACAACTTTTTCTTTGTACTGGCTTTTCTCCCCGTTCAACCCAAACAGCTCGATATAAAACAAATAATAACCGGTAGCAGCTTTAGAGCCATCTGCTTTTAAGCCGTCCCATTGAAAAAAGCCTTCGGCAGCCAGTAATTCATTTCGCACCAGTTTCCGGATCTCCCGCCCCTGCGCATCAAAAACAGTGATGTTGGCAACAAGGCCGGTTTTGCCTGTAGTATAATTAAGGGTTGTAAAGTCTTCGTAGCCGTCGCCATCCGGAGAAAACACTTTGGGCTCAACCTGAAACATTTGCTGCGCCTGTGCTTCGCTTTGTGCCTGCGAGTTCTGATAACCGGGTGTGGCGAATACCGTTGTCGCCGCAGAGTGGAAATTACCGGCTATACTTTCCCCTGCCAGCCGCACCCGCTCCAGCGACACGCCATTTACATCATCGAGCAGGGCAAAATGCATTTTTTCATCATAGCTAAACCGATCAGATGTTATCCCATCGGGCTGCAGCACCACTACCGTTCCCGCCTCATCCGGATAAACAGGCAAGGCTGCCATCTTCAGGAAAACTTCTTCTTTTGCAGCAGGATAATTGATTTTAATGCTTTCGGGACTGGACGTGAGCACCACATACTGTCCGGGGGCCAGCACATAATTTGTGGTAGTAATTATTTTAAAGTTGCTGATGCTGTCGCCGCTGGTGCTGGCCAGTTGCCAGTTCTTCAGGTTAATATACTTATCGCTGCGATTTACCAGTTCCACAAAATCCACTCCATTGGGCCGCGGGTTAAACAGGATTTCGTTGATCACTACATCGCCTGCTTCAGGTGCGGAAGGCAATGCAAAAGTAGCTTGCAAGGGTTGCATATTGAGGTTTCCGGCGCAGTCGGCCATACTTGTGGCAGATAAAGTATAAAGCTGGTTTTCCTGCAGCGGCGCGGCCAGTTGAAGTATAACCTCTGTAAACAGCGGGCCCGGCACCTGCGCATTTGTTATACCTATACTTGGGTTGATACTATAGCTTGCTATACTTGCTGCCTGCACACTATCCAGCTTTTCGTTGAAAGTGAGCAGCAGTTTATCTGGCGCAATGGCCGTTGCATCTTCAAGTACAGGTGGTGTATTATCAGGATTAGAAGCGGCAACGGAGTTGGCTTGTGCCGGTGTGCCGCCATGCGTATCAGCGGAAGCCATCCAGTTTTCTGCACCGCCGCAGGGATTGGTAACGTCTATCATCTCCAGGCTCCAGCCGCCGTCTTTCTTCGTGTTGTCCTTGTACCAGCTATCGCTATAGCTTGTGGCATAAATGAGCTTACCGCCCGGCTGGCGCAGTTGCAGCAGTTCCCCACTGTTGTTCAGGCTCGGGAAGTTGCTGATGCCGATAACCTGGCCATACTCGCTAAAACTTGCTACCTGCGTATTCGGCACTACCACGGCATACTTGCCCGGCAATAATTGTACATCTGGTAGCGTGGCTGTAGAAGTAGCATCAGTATAGCGTATGCCAAGCAAGGTGAGCACTTTATCAGTCGGGTTGTAGAGTTCGATATATTCCTGCTCGGGCAGACCAGCGGCTGGTGCTTCGTCGGCCATTATTTCGGTTATCAGCAATTCATTATAGCCGGGCAGCACGGCAGGTTCGGCGTAATTGCGAGAGGAGCTCACCTGTTTGAGATTAGCCCAAAACTTCCAACTGGTACCCTCGGCAGTCTGCGAAGGTGTAAGAAGTTGTAGCTTAGTGCCCGTTACAGCAGGGCCATTGCTTTGTAGCTTGTGCTGCACATTCAGCAGAAAACTGCCCGTCCCGCTTACCCAGGCGGTATTTTGGGAGAGGTTGCCGTCGGAGAATGTTTCGTTTAGCTGCGCGGCGACGAAGTATGGGAGCAGGAGAAATAAACAAGTTATAGTGCCGGCTTTGAGCCGTAGCAAACTATAATTATGTGTTTTATACTTCGCGCCTGTTGCTGCTGTAGCAAATTTTATAAGGTTTTGCAGTAAATTTTGTTTCATAGGCTGTGTTTTGCTGAAAACTTTCGAAATTGCGTTTGCGTGAGGGATAGAGCCGGCACCCCGCAGCGCAGCGAGGAGTATAGGCGAAAGCCCGGCCTGCCCGCGCAGCGGAAGGACACGCCCAAACTTTTAGACGCTAAAAGGTCTTGAAGACGCTGTGAGGTCTGGGTTTGAAACTCTGTAATAATTTCAGGACTTTTACGGAAGTCGGTTGGGTTTGGGTGTAGCAGTTAGAAAGTTAGAGGGTTAAAAAGTTAGAGCGTTAGGTTGATATCAGCAATTAAGCCATTTAACAATGTATTAGCACATCACCACATTAAATAAGTAGCACATTAGAAAACACTTTCCAAAGGATGAAAATAGCAGTTGTAGGCGCCACAGGCCTGGTAGGCGGCGAGATTTTAAAAGTGCTGGAAGAGCGTAATTTTCCGGTAACTGAGTTGTTGTTGGTTGCTTCGGAGCGATCTGTGGGCAGAAAGCTGTCTTTTAAGGAGAAGCGACTGAAAGTGATTGGTATGCAGGATGCGATTGCTGCTGCCCCGCAAATCGCTATTTTCTCGGCGGGCGGCGGCACGTCTACAGAATGGGCTCCCAAGTTTGCCGCAGCCGGCGTTACGGTTATCGACAACTCTTCGGCCTGGCGCATGGACCCAACCAAAAAACTGGTAGTGCCCGAAATAAACGCCAAAGAGCTGACCAAAGACGATAAAATAATCGCCAACCCGAACTGCTCTACCATACAAATGGTAGTGGCCCTGAACAAGCTGCACGAGGAACTGAAAATGAAGCGCATCGTGGTAAGCACCTATCAGTCGGTAACGGGCACAGGCAAAGCGGCCGTAGACCAGCTGATGAATGAACGCAAAGGCAAAACCGGCGACAAAGCTTACCCTTACCAGATCGACCTGAACGTGCTGCCCCACATTGACGTGTTTCTGGACAATGGCTACACCAAGGAAGAAATGAAAATGGTGCTGGAAACAAATAAAATTATGGGCGACGACTCGATTCGGGTAACAGCTACAGCGGTACGCATACCCGTAATGGGCGGCCACTCAGAGTCGGTGAACGTGGAGTTTGAAAAGGATTTTACGCTGGATGAAGTATACCGCATATTAGGTGAAACCGAAGGCGTGAAAGTGGTAGACGACGTAAAAAATCTGCAATACCCCATGCCGCAGGATGCGCACGGCAAAGACGAAGTATTTGTTGGCCGCGTACGCTTAGACGAAACGCAGCCACGCACTATAAATATGTGGATTGTAGCCGATAACCTGCGCAAAGGCGCCGCCACCAATGCCGTGCAAATTGCGGAGTACTTGGTGGAGAAGGGATTGGTTTGATAGTAGTTTGTTGGTGCATGCGTGCTCTTGCCGGATCGGATGAGTTGCAAGTATAGTTGCTGGTAAAAATAAACTATATATAATATATTTTTAATATTTAATTTATTATATATTTGCCGCCATAACCAACAACATTACCAAACATCAACATGAAGAATTTTACTAAAATCGCGGCATTCGTGCTTCTTGCTGCATCAGTATCCAGTTGCGCAACTGTGTTCGGAGGTCCTGTTAACGACTATCAAAAAACCAAGCCGCTTGCAGGGCAGCCGCAGCGGGAGGTTCGTGCCGGCGCATTGATTGCTGACATTGTTTTGTTCTGGCCTGGCGCTGTTGTAGATTTTGCTACTGGCGCCATTTACAAACCACAACCAACCACGCCGTCACCAGCAACACAGCCATCAGGCCAGCAGACTGGCAAATAGCAGGAGTGACGCCGCACCTAACACGTGCACCGGCAGATTACCTAATGGGGACTTCTTGAGCCCCCATTTTTGTTTGGGTGGATTAAGCAGATCAGGAAATCCGTTGTAGATATATTTACATTATAAATCTATATTTTAGCAAATGATGTTCTTGATTACTTTAACTTATCTAATCATGCTTTTAATAGACATAGTTTTTCAATCTGGAGAATTTTATGGGGCTGAAAGCTCCTTTTTGTCTGACTTATTAATAAATACTTTTGGGGCTATTATTGGCGTGCTTGGTGCTCTTTATCTTTTTAGATGGCAGTTAAGGCATGATAAGGAGAAGGAAAATGAAGCTAGAGCTATTGAAACAAACTTCACTATCTTGCTAATGCAATAGATAGAATTGTAAAAGTTAGCAAAGCTCATGCTTTACATATAGATGAATTCTGTAACAAGTTTGATGGTAAGGCGGTTAACTTTCCAAGGATTAAAAGTATGGCAAACCATGATTATAGAAGGTTTACAGAAGACATCAATCATGAAGAATATTACCAAGCGTATATATCAAAGTATGGACGCAGTAGCAATATTGTTGAGGAGTTTAGGAGTACTTTTGCCTTTGTTGATTACCTCTATGTTAAAGTGGAGCAAGTACATAGTTCATATTTAGAAGCTCATGGAATTTCCGAGGGAAAGATAAAGGAATACTCAAATTTAATCAATAACACTAAGCATGCTGCAACTTCCTACACTTATACTAAGAGCGTGGAAAGAGATGAGATTTACTTGAAAGAATGCTTGATTGAACTTATAGATGAAAGCAATTCAGCTTTTGAAAAAAAATCTGGTCTAGAAGAACTAAACGAAGTTTGGGTGGAGCCTGTTTTAGGACTATCACTATACTTCGCAAACAGTATGTTTATTAAAGAAATAAGAGGAGATTTAATACGTACTCTTAATATTCCATTTGAAATTCTGTATTTCAATTCTACTGTAGAGAAAGAGTTTCAAAAGGGGCAGGGTGAAATGAAAGTTGTAATAGATAGCTTAGTAAAGGTTTCTGAGAGATTAAACAGAGATTATGCACCTCAATCTAAGGCTGAAAGCTAAAGCCGCTCCCATAGCGCAAGTCTCTAGCGTAGCAGCAACTCCAGCTTTTGCATTTCTGATAGTATCCATCCCTCTATTAGCCGTTACCCCAATACAGAACTTTATTAAGATAATTTATACTTGTAACGTTCCTGAATCAGCAAGTATAAAGCCTGCCCAACAATATCCATCAAAGCAAAACCACATTTTATACTTCCGCCTGCAGGTATAAACTAAAACCAGCTACCTGTTAAATTGCCGTTTATTTGATTTTAATTGACAAGTTTACTTTATTGCTGCCTCTTACGGCTAATTTATAGTTGTTGTAAAATTGCATAAAAATTAAAAGCTTGTCTGCGTTTTGCCTCAGTTCTGTAAATACATGCTGAGGCGAGCAAATTTGCACATTTACCTTATTATACCTGAACGCGCAAAAAGGAAATTAGTCGTATACTTGCCCGTAGGTTGCAAGTTGGCATTTACACAAAATCCAGCCTGGCAGCTTCAGAAGCGGTATAAAACAAGGAGGTGATCTATGAAACTATACATCAAGTATATGGTCAGTTTGCGTTGCAAGATGATGGTAACAGAGGAGCTGAAGAAGATGGGGCTGCAGCACATGGTTGTAGAGCTCGGTATGGTTGAGGTTCCGGGAGGTATAACACCGCAACAGCGCGAACAACTGAAAGAAAATTTACTCGCATCAGGCCTTGAATTATTAGACAATAAAAAGAGCATTCTGATTGAAAAAATAAAAAATGTGATTATCGAAATGATTCATTATTCCGATGAGTTGCCGAAAATAAATTATTCTGATTATATAAGTAACAAGTTAAATCACGATTACACTTACCTAGCTAACATCTTTTCGGAGGTGAAAGGCATCACAATACAGCAGTTTATCATCATCCATAAAATTGAAAGAGTAAAAGAATTGCTGTTGTATAATGAGTTTAACCTTACAGAAATAGCCCATAAACTACACTACAGCAGCGTCGGGCACTTATCCAACCAGTTTAAGAAAGTGACAGGCCTCTCCCCTTCCTTCTACAAACAGCTGAAGCAAAAACGCAAAGGCAACCTGGAAAACATGTGATATATGTAATATATCATCATTAGTATGTAATATTATTCAGTGCAATTACCCTCATCTTTGTACAATCAAAACAGACGCATTTTAAAGGTGCTAAAATTGCACTATAAATACGTCTCCCGCCAGTAACGGAAATTAAAAACCAAAACATTGAAATTGAAAAAGTTATTTACAACCCTTGCTCTGGCATCGGTTGCTCTATTTGCCGGGTGCAAAGAAGATGAGTTTGTGGAAATCCTTGGCGTATGCCCTGTTGTAATAGCAACAAGCCCCGAAAATGGTGCTATCGATGTCCCCCTCGAAGAAACAATCACGGCTACCTTCAACGAGAAGATGAACCCTGAAACCATCACCAACGCAGCCTTTACTTTACAGGGAGCGGAGAAGGTGGCAGGCACCCTTACCTATGATACGGACAATAATACGCTGCATTTTGCGCCGACAAGCCTGCTTGCACCCGCCACAACTTACACTGGCCGCGTAGCAGCATCAGTTAAAGACGAAAAAGGTAATGCCCTGCAAACTGATTATGTATGGACATTCAGTACGGGTGCCACAGTGTCGCCGGTGGTGATTGCTACCGATCCTGAAAATAATGCGACGGGCGTGGTACTTAATAAGATTATAGCTGCCTCCTTTAGTGTGCCCATGGATCCGCTGACGCTTACTGCTGCAACTTTTACCCTGATGCAGGGAACAACAGCAGTAGACGGAACTGTTACATACTCCGGTACTACGGCATACTTTACACCTGCTGATGCCCTGACGGCAAACAGCGTTTATACGGCCACTATTGCCAAAGCAGCTAAGAACGATAAAGGCACGCCACTGGTAAACGACTATACCTGGACCTTTACCACAGGAGCTGTTGTAGCGCCGAAAGTAATTTCTACTGACCCCGACAACAATGCCACAGGCGTTGCGCTGGACAAGGTAATACGCGCCACTTTCAGCGAAGCGATGAATCCTTTAACCGCTACAACAACTTCCTTTACCTTAAAGGCTGGAACAACAGCCGTTGCAGGCGCTGTAAGCTACTCCGGCACTACGGCTAGCTTTAAACCAGCCGATGATCTTTCAGCGAACACTACTTATACAGCTACAATTACTACAGCGACAAAAAATGTGGCCGGCATTTCAATAGCAGGTGATTATGTATGGACTTTTACTACTACGGCACCTGTTATACCAACCCCACAGGTGGGCGTTGATCTTAAATCAGTAGCCCGCTTCGGTATCTTTGCAGGTGTAGGTGTCAGCAACAACGCAGGCTTTAGCGAGATTCGTGACCTGGATGTTGGCATAACACCAGGCGTTCGTTCTTCGGTTACCGGATTCCCTCCGGCCATTGTCGTAAACGGAGCCATCTATGCCTCCGATGATATTGCTCCTGCGGGTGTGCCTGCCATGCTGATACAGGCCAAGCAAGACCTTGTAGATGCGTATCTTTTTGCTGAAGGAGCTTCGTTTCCGGCACCTGCCACAGTAGCAGGCGACCTGGGCGGCAAAACGCTTGCACCGGGTATTTATAAAACAACCTCTACGCTTTTAATACAGTCAGGCGACCTGACGCTTGATGCACAAGGTGATGAGAATGCGGTTTGGATCTTCCAGATAGCCTCTGACTTTACCACAGTAGGCGGAGCAGGCGGCAATGTTATACTTAAAGGAGGCGCGCAGGCTAAAAATATCTTCTGGCAGACAGGCAGTTCTGCTACTCTCGGAGACGGCACTTCCTTTAAAGGAAATATACTGGCCTTAACATCTATCACCATGAACTCAGGTGCAACCGCAGTAGGCCGAATGCTTGCCAGAAATGGCGCTGTCGTGTTAACGAACACCAACATTATCGAGAAGCCTTAATTCAATACAATATGATATCTGATAAAAATTTCAATAAGGGTTCGCGCGCAACGTGTTTCCCTATAAGGCTCACAATTAAAAGTCTTATTTTAGGTGCTGTTATCTTAACAGGCATTCAGGCGCCCCTTCAGGCGCAGGATGCGACCTTCACGAAACCATCCTGGTGGTTTGGCGCAGCGGCCGGTGCAAATTTTAACTTCTATAACGGTTCCACACAAAACCTGAATGCCAGTTTCACGCCTCCAATGGCTTTTCATGATGGCAAGGGTATGGGGCTTTACCTGGCGCCGCTTGTGGAGTTTCATCGCCCTGAATCAAGATGGGGTGTTATGCTGCAGGCCGGTCTTGACAGCCGCAGAGGTTCGTTCGAGGAGGTAATTTCTCCTTGTAACTGCCCGGCTAAGTTATCCACCGACCTTAGTTATATTACCGTAGAGCCGAGTTTGCGCTTTGCGCCCTTCAAATCAGGTTTTTATCTGATGGCTGGCCCGCGTCTCGCTTTTAATGTGGCAAAATCTTTTACCTATGAATTGGGTAAGAATCCTGAATTTCCGGAGCAGGCTGCCACACCCGAAGTAAAAGGCGATTTGAGTAATGTAGAAAAAAACCTCATTTCGATGCAGATTGGCGCCGGATATGATATTCCGCTCTCGTCGCAGTATAAGCAGACACAAGCTGTACTCTCTCCTTTTGTTTCTTTCCAGCCCTATTTTGGTCAGTCCCCACGTTCAACAGAAACCTGGACGATGACAACCTTTAGAGTTGGTGCGGCTCTTAAATTTGGCCGTGGACATAAAAATGCGGTCATATCCGATCCGCAGGTACAGTTTTCAGTTAACTCGCCCGCCAACATTCCGGCTGATCGCAGGGTAAGGGAAACTTTCCCGCTTCGTAATTACGTGTATTTTAATCTTGGTTCTACAGCAATACCAACTCGTTATGCGATGCTCGGCCAGGATCAGGTAAAAGACTTCAAAGAAGATCAACTGGAGGTGTCAGCATCTGTAAATCCTTCAGGCCGTTCAGCACGGGAAATGACGGTTTACTATAATGTTCTCAACATCCTGGGCGATCGTATGGGCAAAAATCCTGCAACAACCATTACGTTGGTAGGATCTTCGGAAAAAGGCCCGGCTGACGGAAAGGCAATGGCAACATCAGTTAAAGAATACCTGACTGGGATTTTTGGAATCGATGCATCCAGGATAAGTATAGAAGGCCGTGATAAACCAAAAATTCCTTCTGAGCAGCCGGGTGGCACATTAGAGCTTGGCCTACTCCGTGAAGGTGATCACAGGGTGTCTATCGAAAGCAGCTCTCCTGACTTGCTGATGGAGTTTCAGACTGATCCGGGCGCTCCGCTGAAGCCGGTTGAGATGACTGTGCAGGAAGCGCCACTCGACAGTTATGTTTCTTTTAATGTTGCAGGCGCAAGCGAAGCGTTTTCGTCATGGTCGTTAGCGGTTGTGGATGAAAATGGAACAGCGCAAAACTTTGGCCCTTATACCCAGGACTCCGTAAGTATACCCGGAAAAACCATTTTGGGCAACAGACCTGAAGGCGACTACAAGGTAACGATGACAGGCCAGACAAAGAGCGGTGAAACAGTAACGAAAGATACGTCGGCACACCTGGTAACCTGGATGCCGGCCACAGACGAAGAAGGAATGCGGTTCAGCGTTATCTATGAGTTTAATCAATCAGAAGCAATTGCTATGTATGAAAAATACCTTACGGATATTGTAACCCCAAAAATTCCTGCAGGCGGAACCGTTAGCATACATGGCCATACCGATATTATAGGCGACGAAGCCAACAATCAGAAGCTTTCTCTGGCCCGCGCCAACAACGTCAGAAAAATAATAGAGAACAGCCTGACCAAAGCCGGCAGAAGCGATGTTAAGTTTGAAGCTGACGGATTTGGCGAGGATCAAGCCTCATCCCCTTTCGAAAACAAATATCCCGAAGAACGCGCTTATAACCGGACAGTTATCATTGATATAATTCCCGGCAAATAAGTTCTATATCAACTATACTTACCTCCTTTAAATAAGGCTGCCTGACTTTCGTTCAGGCAGCCTTATTTATTTTCTACGTATACTACTTCCTGAAGCAGGATTATACATTCAGATGTTACCTTTAGCAAGCTTAAATTTACCTGCTCCAAAAGTATTCACCTTGCGGTTATACTGATTTCAAATCGCATCTATCTGAAAAAAGCACTAAGCGAAATAATTTAACTATACCTGGATCTTCAGGCTCCTTCTATATGCCCCAATCTAAAAAAGAGAATAATCAGCAAATAAAAGAACTGATAAAACTGAATGATGAACTGGAAAACTATTTCACCAACACAATCATTCCGCAACTCTTCGTAGATGCTGATTTAATACTGCGCAAGTTTACGCCTCCGGCCATGAAGCAATTCAGCTTTTCTCCTGACGATGTTGGAAAGCCAATAGAAGAAATGGTAGACAATATCCGGTATTCAACCATCATTGAAAATATTCGTGAAGTGATTGATACAGGGGAAATTTTTGAGAAAGAGATCCAAACGTCTGACAACAGATGGTTCCAGATGAATATTATACCTTACATCGTCAAAAAGAAAAGAAAGACCAATGGCGTTATCATTACGTTTGTTGACATTACTGGCCGTATGAAAAACCTGCGGGAACTGGAAAAGCTAAATGCATCTCACGAAACTTTTATTTATTCAGTTTCTCATGACCTTAAAGGCCCGCTTACAAATATTGAAGGGCTTGTGCAGCATTTAATCGAAACATCTGGTGAATTAATGAAAAAAGGGGGTGCAGACGCGGAACACAGAATCATCGCGGCCATGCTTGATAAATCGGTCAAGTCGATGCGGGACATCATTGATGAACTTTCAGAAATAGCAAAAATTGAAGGCAATTATAAAGATTTGGTTGAACCCGTAAATTTTGAATATATTTTCCAAGAAGTTGAGATGACTGTGAAGGATAAAATAAATAAAAGCAAAGCTAACATCCATATTGACATTCAGGAACCGGAAATAGAATTCTCACGAAAGAACCTCAGAAGCATCATTTACAACCTTCTGAGTAATGCACTTAATTATAAATCACCTGACAGAACGCCGGAAATACATATAAAAACCGGAAAAGAAAATGGATTTGTGCGGATATCGGTCAAAGATAATGGAATTGGTATTGCTGAGGAGAAGAAAGAGCTCATCTTTACGCCTTATACTCGTTATAAAAAAGAGGTAGAAGGAACAGGTATCGGACTATACCTGGTTAAAAAAATTATTGAGAATGCTGGTGGGAAGATTGAAGTCAACAGCAACCTGGGTGAGGGTTCTGAATTTACAATCTATTTAAAATCTAAAGCAACCGGGAAAAAGCAGGCAGCTATTCATCAGCAGAATCCTGTAGTGTAAGTTTCCCATAGCACAGGCCTTTAGCAAAGCGGCGACTTGTGCTTTTGCATAGCAGGAAGTCTTCAGACTTCTGTTAACCGCTGCTGTAATTTGACATTTCAAAGATAATTTATACTTGCAAGTTTGCCACCCCGCAAGTCAGAAGACTTGCTTGCATGTACCGGCACAAGTGATGCTACGCTTAACACTTGCGCCAGTTGTGATTCTTGATTTATAGCCTATAACCGTATTACAATTCAAAAACAAACTCTTCTATGGTCACTGAATCATCTAAATTATTAAATCCATAAAGATAGCTTTCGATACTGTAAATCATTTTTACAGTATCGAAAGCTAAATAGTACTTAAAGTTGCCCATAAACCCCTTTGGTATTCTTGGATTCTTCAGCGCCACACTATTCAATAATCTCTTTTGCAGCTGTAGCTTTTTGTTGAATACCAGCAAATCCATCTCAGTACCCAGCAGCACCTTGTCTCTATACTTTTCCACGTAAAATTCATCCGAGACAACACTATCCCTCATCAGGTCGAACTTGTATAAGACGTCTCCATTATCAAGCGAGATGCCCAATAGCTCCTTCGCAAAATTATTAATGTAAATAACGCGGCTCGTGGAATCTATATCAAAATTCACCATGGCATCTAGCTCAGGGTATAGTTCCAAAGGCCTCACCACATTGTTTATTATTTCCTTTATCACGGTGCCATTTCTAGAGATATAGATGTCTTTCCCATAGTAATCTACTTTTACATTTATAGAAGGGAAGCTCTTTTCACATCCTGTTAAGACGAAAGAAACAGAAGGAAGAATAGTACTGCGGTATTATACCTTGCGCCAACCATATCTCCTACTTCGCGTCGGTAGCCGCTTTATCCGGACACTTTTGTCCCATCAGTTCCCGCAGGTTCTCCACACATTTCACAGGTATAAAAGTATAAGTGGCGGTGTCGCCGCTGCTGCAGTATTTAAAAGCGGCGAAATCGGTGCTGCTGCGCGGGTATATCCACCTGTTGTCGTTGCAGCCATACACTACTAACGGAAACTCCTGGTAAGGATAATCCACAAACGAGGTTACTTTGCCTTCTTTCACAAACAAAAGCCGGTGGTGCAGGTTGGGCACTTCGGGGCCGTTCCATTTAAAGCCAATCTCCTCGCTCATGTACTTCGCAGTTGTCAGTTCCTGAAAATAATAGAGCGTATCCCATTCAAAATCAGTGAGCTTTGCCATCGACACAATTTTATAGCCTTTGTTCCCGGCCTCACCAGTGGTAACAGCCGCTCGTAGCTTATCGAGCAGTTTATCGTTGTTTTCAGAGCAGCTTAGCAGCGAGCATATCAGCAATAAGAGCAGCAGTTTTTTCAGCATGAGGTTTTTCTTGTAATAAAGTCAGGCGAAGTATAGCCGGAATATAACACAATTTTAGCTAAAAGTCTACCCGGTACAGGTCTTCCATCTGCCTTTGGTCAATCTGCTTGGGCATTAGGCGGAAAGCTGCATTCCGAAAGCCCCTGAGTACCGGATGCTGCCACTGCGACACCCACCCCAGCAACCTGGATAACCTGATAACTTTGGCAGTGCGTGTCATTCTGCGTTTTTCATACTTTTTCAGAGCCGCAGCTATACCAGCTTCCTGCTCCAGGCATTGCCCCAGCACCACGCCATCTTCTATAGCCTGGCAGGCACCCTGGCCCATATTGGGTGTGGTAGCATGGGCCGCATCGCCCAGCAGCACGACGCGTCCGAATACAAACTGCTTTAGTGGCTTCAGGTCGCTGATGTCGTTCCAGATAAGCTGGCCGGGTTTGGTGGCGGCAAGTATAGCCTGCACGGGCGGATGCACGCCGGCAAAATGTGCAGCCAGATCATCCGGGGTCATCTGCTGCATACGCGTATCTTTCTCCGGCGCATTAATGCATGCATACCAGTAAATCCGGTTTCCTTTGAGCGGTGCAATGCCCATGCGGCCCTGCGGCGCCCAGGTCTCTGCAGAAATCATTTCATTTATCTCAACTCCGGGATTCTCAATTACGGCCCGCCAGCAGGTATAACCAGCATAACGCGGCTGGCTGTTTGGCAGCAACGTATGGCGCACTACGGAATTAATGCCATCGGCGGCGATCAGCAAATCGGCAGTGGCGTGTGTGCCGTCTGCAAAAAATGCCTGCACCTGCCCTTCCTGCTGGTTTATACTTACACAGCGCTTGCCCAGCACTAGCGAGCCCGGCTGCAAATGCTGCAGCAGCACCTCATGTAAGTCGGCACGATGAATAACAAAATTATTGATGCCATACTTGCGGCTCAGGGGCCGCGTGTCCATATGGCTGATAACGTTACCTGCTTCATCAAACATCATAAGCGCCGTGAGTTGCTTGCCGCGCGCCACCACTTCTTCAGCAACGCCTAATCGTTGCAGACCTTGTATGGCATTGGCAGCTAGCCCCACGCCTGCGCCAACAGGCTTAAGTTCGGGTGCAGCTTCATATACGGTGGCAGTTATACCTTGCTTTTGCAAGGCAATGGCCGCACATAACCCGCCGATCCCACCGCCTATAAGTATGGCTTCCATAGTTTAAATATGCTGGTTAAGTATATTACTCAGTTTCTGCAACACTATACTGTGCCCTGCGCCGAATCTTATCAACGGAAACAAAATCTTTTGAAATACGCTGCCAACGACTTTGTTTTAGCTGAATGCATAATTTAATTACCTGTTTCGCGGCACTTCTAACAGGCGCCTGGCGGTAACTTTATGCTTTTTGTAAATTTGATGAGTTGCCAGCGTTTGAACTGACAGTTGCGTAAGACTAAATTACTGTTGTATAAGTAAATGCTGTACAGCTGAAGTATAAAAGCATTGTTAATCTATTTAAAACCCCCGAAAAGCCTTGTCTCTGATAATCTTATACTTGTGTCTGTTTATTTATTATGTAAAAGCTATTCCTCTTAAAGGCTGCACCTTAAATTAAAAACTTCGATGCCTGAGCTTATCAATCTTACTGTCTTCCGAAAATTCTTTAAATCCGGCGCTGCCAGTGGCTTTATACTTATTGCCTGCGTGGTTGTTTCGTTGCTCATCGCTAATTCTCCGTTAGGCGATGCCTTTGAACATTTACTGTCCTATGAAATAGGCTACCGCTCAGAAAGCCTGGAATTAAGGTACCCGGTTTTGCTGTGGATTAACGATGGCTTGATGGCTGTTTTTTTTCTGCTAGTAGGCCTGGAGATTAAGCGCGAATTGGTTGAGGGAGAACTGTCGTCTTTGAAGCAGGCGGCCCTGCCTGTTTTTGCTGCCATAGGCGGCATGCTGGTGCCTGCTGCTCTCTTTGCGCTGGTAAACATCGGCAGCGCCACTGCAAAGGGCTGGGGCATCGTAATGGCTACCGATATCGCTTTTGCTATTGCAGTGATATCTATTTTGGGTAGCAGAGTTCCTGTTGCTTTAAAAATATTTCTTACAGCACTGGCCATTGTAGATGATCTGGGCGCCATACTGGTGATTGCGATGTTCTATTCTGCCGATATCCAGCTAAATTATCTCCTGTATGCAGGCGCTACTTTTGCTTTACTCATAGCGTTTAACCTTTTGGGAGTAAAAAACCTACTTTTTTACCTGCTGCCCGGCGTCTTTATGTGGTATTTTATCCACCATTCGGGTGTGCATGCTACTGTAGCCGGGGTACTCACTGCTTTAACCCTTCCCACTACGCCGGGCGCTGAGGAATCACCCCTGGAAAAACTTGAACATGCCCTGACCAGGCCAGTCAATTTTCTGGTGATGCCCCTGTTTGCGCTGGCTAATACCAACATACAGTTCGAGTCTGAAATGATAAGCGGACTGACCAGCCGCCTGAGTTTAGGCATTATTGCCGGGCTTCTTATCGGCAAGCCCTTAGGTATCACACTCCTGTCGTGGCTGTCTGTTAAGCTGGGTGTAAGTGAGCTGCCGAAGGGCGTCAGGTGGCCGCAAGTGGTGGGCCTGGGGTTATTGGCGGGTATTGGTTTTACGATGTCTATTTTTATAGCCTTACTATCTTTCAATGATCCTGAACTCCGCACAGCAGCTAAGTTTGCCATCCTGGCAGCTTCGCTCCTGTCTGGCTTTAGCGGATATTTCCTTTTAAGAAAGCTGGGTAAGCAACTGGATAAAAGGGAAATTTAACATGTGTTGCCCTCCTGAAATTACGCCCGCACTTCGCTCTCTTTGTGGTGATGTCCGAACACTTTGGCTATCCATTTGGGGAGAAAGAAAGAGCCCAGCAGCAGGTATGGGTAATACGTAATCAGGCGATACAGTACTACCACAATGCTGCTGAAACTACCCAGAAACAAGCCGAAAAAACTTGGAAAAGCCATTTCTACAATTCCGGCGCCGCCCGGCGTAATGGCAATTAGCATTACAATCCAGAAAATAAGGTTGCGGGATAAAATAAGCAGGTGTTCGCTCAGGCTCACGTCTACAAAGGCGGCAATGAGGCAGTTGAGCAGGAAATATCGCGCGCTCCACACAAAAACAGTTGAAATAATAGCCTTGGCCCAATAGCTGAAACTGTTGCCCTTTAGCTGCTCCGAAGCCCACACAATTTCGTTGCCGTGCTGGAAGGCACTCACGCGCCATTTCCGGAGAAAACGCCAGGAGGTAATCTTCAGCAGCAGCCACTTAAACGCCCTTGGCTTTATAAACAGCGCATAAATCATGGCAAAAGTATACACGGCAATCAGGCTGTAGCTGATATAAAAAGCAGATTGCAGTTTTACCACATCCGACGCATCGAGGCCAAAGGTAGGAAACACCTGCCCCTGCGTGGCCAGCAGCGCAATAGGCGCGGCAAGTATAAAAAACATATTATCCAGCACTGCTGTGAACATTACATAAGCCAGCGACTTGCCAAGCGGAATACCTTCTTTGTTCAGGATAATGGTTGCTACCGTGGTGCCGCCCACCACCGAAGGCGTAACGGCCGAGGCAAATTCCCAAAGCATAATCACATCGATGCTGTTGCGCCAGGTCAGGAACTTGTTGGTCAGGTGCCGGATGCGGTACATATAACCGGCATCGCGGATAATGAGCACCAACACAGAGGCCAGCAGCCAGCCCCAATGCGCCTGCTCAATGCCTTTAAGGTCGTTTAACTTGTTATCTTTGATAAAAAGCCACGCCGTAGCGGCCAGCCCCAGCAGTACCGGTATCAGGATTTTGACGGGACTAAAGCTTTTAAGTATTGTCTTTTTGTTTTGATCCATGTAAGTGTTATGGCTTGCTGCGGCTGCTTTCTCAGCTTTGCCAGCAATGGCAGGCGCGTAAAGCTATTAACTATTCGGTAACCAACGTGAAATGTTGGCCAAATGCACAAATTTTGCGGCAGCTGTTATTTATTCTACCAGCAGCTGCATTACCTGTGTTGCCTGCCCTTCGGCCGGCGTGATAATAAAATCATTGAAACCCTCGCCTACTTCCACGCCAATCAGGTTTAGCTGCAGCATGTCCAGAATAGCCAGGAAGTTGAAAATCATACCGATTTTATCAGGAAACTCTGTAATAAGCTGCGAAAAAGTTACCTGCCGGCGCTGCTGCACCAACTGTAGAATGATGTCGCGCTGCTCCTCTAACGTATACGGATACGTGATAACCGTATGTTTGGGCCGGTTCTGTTCATCCTCAAACCGCACCATCACCTTCTCAAACACACGCATTAGTTTGTAAAGGCTCAAATCTTGTAACTCATACTCAAAGTGGTTAGCATTGGCTATCTGCTGCAGTTCTGCTTGTATGTTACCGCGGTTTTGCTGGGCCATGCGTTGCTCCTCCATCACTACAAGCTCCGGCAGCACACTTTTATACTTTTTATACTCCAGCAGGTGCTGCACCAGTTCCTTGCGCGGATCTATTTCATTGCCTTGCTCATCTTTTTCGGTGCGCGGCAGTAGCATTTTGGCTTTGATGCGCATGAGCGTGGCAGCCGTCAGTATAAAGTCGCTGGCTACCTCAATGTTGAGCTGCTCCAGCTGGCGGATATAGCCGATGAACTCATTCGTAATCTGGAAAATCGGAATGTCATGGATGTCCAGTTCATCGCGCTCAATAAAGAAGAGCAGCAAATCGAAAGGCCCCTCAAACAACGGTAATTTAATCTCGAAACTCACTTTTATAAAACTAAATAACTGGATAAAATTAAGTAGCGGGGCAGCACTAAATCAGGTATAAATAAGGTATAAAGTCTTTGTTTTAAAGGATTTTATTGCCTTAAGTCTTCTCCTTTTGCTTTTATACATGCCATCATCTGCACCCGCCCTTTCATTCTGAAAGAATCTTGTTGGCAAGTCATAAAAGCTTATCTATACATAGCTACGGCTTGACCTCCCTTCAACCAAAATCCTTCCTGAATAACAGAAGTAAAGATTAAGTATAGTTTTTTGCCCAGGCTACGTAAAGTGCTGCGCTGCGTACAAAATTACTTATTTTAAGTAAGATTGTCTCTACCTCCGCACGGCCCATACGTTGCCTATTTCAGAACATTTGTGTATTGCTAAAGTATAACCTTACAGGCCCTGCCGGGGCAACGGTAGTTTATGCCTCTTATTGTGCCTCAGCAGCATAAACCAAGGCTATACATACCTTTTATATACTTTACAACCTGGCTATTGCCGATGATAAAGCGATAAAGCAGCTAAAAAACCTGCTCATTTTTTTTATTTTATTAACTTTACGGCCTGGCTTAAAAAGTACAATTCCTACATTATAAACTTTGGCCGCTTTTTTTTGTTACAGGTCTATAAAGACAATTCTATGCTTATTGAACCCGGAGCCCTGCTTGCCTCTATTCATACCCCTGCCGACCTTCGGAAGCTAAAGCCGGAACAGTTGCTGCAGGTGAGCCAGGAACTGCGGCAGTATATAATCGATGTTGTTTCTATTCATGGCGGTCATTTTGGTGCCAGTTTAGGTGTGGTAGAACTTACCACGGCGCTGCATTATGTATACAACACACCCTATGACCAGCTGGTATGGGATGTGGGGCACCAGGCGTACGGGCATAAAATACTGACGGGCCGCCGCGATATTTTTCATACCAACCGCAAGTATGGCGGCATCTCCGGCTTCCCGAAACGCAAAGAAAGCGAGTATGACACTTTTGGCGTTGGCCATTCCAGCACGTCTATTTCGGCGGCGCTGGGTATGGCGGTGGCCTCCAAATATAAGCATGAGTATAACCGCCACCACATTGCCGTAATCGGCGATGGCGCGATGACAGGCGGCATGGCGTTTGAGGCGCTTAACCATGCGGGCGTAGCCAACGCCGACCTGCTGGTGGTGCTCAACGATAATTGTATGAGCATCGACCCGAATGTGGGCGCACTGAAAGAGTATCTTACCGACATCACCACCTCCCGCACCTACAACAAAGTGCGCGATGAAATATGGAACGTGCTGGGCAAAATCAGCAAATTTGGACCTAATGCGCAGCAAATTGCCTCTAAGGTAGAAAGTGGTGTAAAAGCTACCCTGCTCAAGCAAAGCAACCTATTTGAGTCGCTTAACTTTCGTTATTTTGGCCCGATAGACGGCCACGATATTCATCATCTGGTATCGGTACTGGAAGATTTAAAGCATATTCCGGGTCCGAAAATACTGCATTGCGTTACCACCAAAGGCAAAGGTTTTGCTTTGGCCGAGAAAGAGCAAACAAAATGGCACGCCCCCGGCACCTTCGATAAAATCACAGGCGAAATCTATAAAAAGCATTACGACGCGCCGCAGCCGCCTAAATACCAGGACGTGTTTGGCCACACCATGGTAGAGCTAGCCGAGCAAAACCCGAAGATTATGGGCATTACGCCAGCCATGCCGTCGGGTTGTTCGCTCAATATTATGATGAAGGCGATGCCCGACCGCGCGTTTGATGTAGGTATTGCCGAGCAACATGCGGTAACTTTTTCGGCGGGCCTGGCTACGCAGGGACTGGTGCCGTTCTGCAATGTGTACAGCACCTTTATGCAGCGCGGTTACGACCAGGTGGTGCACGATGTGTGCCTGCAGGATTTGCATGTTGTCTTCTGTCTCGACCGCGCCGGTTTTGCTGGAGCTGACGGCCCGACACACCACGGCGCTTACGACATTGCCTTTATGCGCTGCCTGCCCAACATGGTAGTTTCTGCTCCGATGAACGAACAGGAATTGCGCAACTTAATGTATACGGCCTCTCAGGATGGCGCTGGTCCGTTTACCATCCGCTATCCGCGCGGCGAGGGTGTGATGCCGCAATGGCGCACGCCGCTGGAACTGATTGAAGTTGGCAAAGGCCGTACCGTGCAGGAGGGTGAAGAGGTGGCTATACTTACTTTTGGCCATATTGGTAATTACGCTGTAGATGTTTGCCGGAAGCTGAGTTATGAAGGTATAAAACCGGGCCACTACGACATGCGTTTCGCCAAGCCGCTGGATGTGGAGTTGTTGCACCACATTTTCAGCAAGTATGAGAAAGTAATTACCGTAGAAGATGGCTGCCTGCAAGGCGGTTTCGGAAGTGCTGTGCTGGAATTTATGGTAGACAGTGGTTATACGGCACAGGTAAAACGCCTGGGCATTCCGGATGCTATTTTTGAGCACGGCTCTCAACTGGAACTGCATAAAGAAGCCGGTCTTGACCCGGCTGCCATTGAAAAAACGGTTCGCGAACTGCTGGGCGTGCCGGTGAAGGTTTAGCGTATCACGATTTGAAACCTCATAGTATCTTTCAGACCTGTGAAGTTTTTATTGTATTTTCGTAGGGACAGGTCGCGACCTGTCCTTTTTGCGCTGTGCTGTTCTTATCAGGATTATTGTTCAGGAATGATTTTGTTCCTGCACGATTGGACAGGTCGCGATCTGTCCCTACAATATTGGAATTCATATTCTGTTTTATGTTTTCAAGAGAATATAACATCTTGTATCCAGCATCTAACGTCTTAATGGTATGGCAAACACAACTTATATTGATGCCGGCTCCGGCGAAATTCTTGTTTTCCTGCATGGCTTCTGCGAAAGCAGGCAAGTATGGGCAGAATTTATAAAGCCTTTGCAGCAACAGTTCCGGACCGTTGCCCTGGATTTGCCCGGCCATGGCAGCAATACCCAAAATAACGCTGGCTATAGTATGGCCGGTATGGCTGATGATGTGAAACGGCAGCTTGACGAACTGGAAATTAAAAAGTGCATTCTTATCGGGCACTCGATGGGCGGCTATGTAAGTATGGCTTTTGCTGATAAGTATGAGAGTATGCTCAGCGGCCTGTGCCTGTTTCATTCCTCTGCCCTGCCCGACACAGAAGAGAAAAAAGAAAACCGCGATAAAACCATTGATTACGTGGAGCGCCACGGTGTGGCAAATTTCATCAATCCATTTGTGGAGCCACTTTTCTATAGCGAAAACCGCAAGCGCCTGCACAATGAAATCGAAATGATGAAAGAAATTGGCCGGGCCACATCGCAGGCAAGTATAACTGGCGCACTGGCCGCCATGCGCGATCGCTCCGACCGAACAGATGTGCTGCGTGAAGCCAGATTTCCTGTGTTATTTATTTTCGGGAAAGATGATGGCGCCGTGCCACTGGACAAAGCGCTGGCGCAATGCCACCTGCCTGGCAACAGCCTGGTATACTTCCTCGGGAAAACCGGCCATATGGGCATGTTTGAGCGCACCTACGAAACCTGCAAAGTAGTTCAGAAATTTGCCGAAACAATCTATGGCTAAGAAGCATCAGCGTGCCGATACTCCTGCGCAAACCTCACGGCAGCTTTATTACTTGTAGAAACGTAGTATGTTGCGTCTCGCCTGTTACAATGCAGCCTGCATATAAAAAGCGGCAACCCACTTTTATATGCAGGCTGCCGCTTCGTCAATATCAATTAGCTTACTTGGTTACTCTGCTTCAAACAACATTTCGGAGCCGTCTTCTGCCTTCAGGCGCATCTCGTCGTCAGTTAATTTCAGCACATCAAAATTTTCAGTAACATTCTGGTTTGTAAACTGCAGCGATAACCGTTTTCCTGATGGATCATATAGCCAGGTACCTGTCTCCAGCGAGCTTCCGCCACCCATGGCAAATCGGCCATCAGCATAAAACTGAAGGTTCTGCGCCTTTTCATCTTCCGACAGCTTTTCTTTATCTCCTGCAGCATTAACCTCCTTTGAGGTTGTCCATGTTTTATTGCTTTTCCCGGATATCATGGCTTCGGAACCCGCTTTGTCGCCGGAGCCGCAACTTACCAGTACCAGCGCAAACAAGCCAAAAAGCAGCGTTTGGCAATAATTCTTCCACGTTGTTTTTTTCATCTTATCTGTTTTATAATTATACATCATGTAAATATCTGCCGCGCCTGTCTGACGGCGGCTTGAATGCTTACGGCAAAAACTTGCGCGGAGTTGATATCGGCGCTGCATCTGTTCCGTTGCACAACTATGTAGCCCTTCAGGCGTATTAAACTGAAGCTGCTGGCAGCTAACAGCTTGTCAGCCAAACCAAACGTTTGACTTAAATTTAAATTGATATGGGACTATTTGATTTTTTGAAAAAAGGAAAAGAAGAGCCTGTGCGTAAGGCGAACAGTAATATTTTACCTAAGAAGGATATACCAAAGCCGGCTGGTACACAACCTGTCAGTACAGGTTCAGTTGCGCGCACGCCGGGCCATCCTGAGCAGGAAAAGCAGAAGATAACTGATCCGGGCTCAAACAGCGATGTTTACACCGTGCAAAGCGGCGATTCACTGTCTAAAATTGCAAAAAAGCTGTACGGTGACGCCAACAGCTGGCATAAACTCTACGAGGCTAACAAAACCGAAATAGGCGATAACCCGGACCTGATTCGCCCCGGCCAGCGGCTCACAGTACCAAGGAGCTAAGCTAAGTTAATTTAACAAGTTAAGCGGCCAATTTCAGCTTATGGATCTGGCCGCTTTGCTGATCAATTTTTATGTCTGTTCGCTACTACAGCATATTCAGGTGCTTAAAGCAGGTAATCAATACAGGGCCGGAGAAAAAGCCTGATTAGCGTTACCGTTTCGGCAGCAGCCTTGCTGTCAGCAATCGAAGCAAGTATACAATTTAAAACTTCTGTAGCAGATCGCCCAGATAAAAGCCCGCTAAACCAGAAAGTTTAGCGGGCTTTTATTTACTAAAGTATAATTTATACTAAAAACGCTCATCGGCGGCGAAGTAAAAGTCACCTTCAATTTGCGCATTCTCGTCAGAGTCGGAGCCGTGTACAGCGTTTGCCTCAATAGACTTGGCATATTTTTTACGGATGGTGCCCGCTTCAGCCTGCGCCGGGTTGGTAGCGCCAATCAGCTTGCGAAAATCTTCCACAGCGTTGTCCTTCTCCAGGATCATTGCCACAATCGGGCCGGACGACATATAAGCAACCAGATCACCGTAGAACGGACGCTCTTTGTGCACCTCATAAAATTTTCCGGCGCGCTCTTCTGATAGCTTCGTTTTTTTCATTGCCACGATGCGGAAGCCTCCTTCCTCTATCATGTTGGTGATGCCGCCAATGTGATTGTCTGCCACTGCATCAGGCTTAATCATTGTAAATGTGATGTTTCCGGCCATGTTGGTTGATGGTTTAAGGTTGTATTCTAAGATTTAAGATGCAAAAGTAGCGCATTTCGTCAGATTTATAGCCTATTTTTAAGTTATAGTTTAGTATAGCGCCTCCACCGCAGCAGGAGCGGCGGCACATACAAAGGTTGATTCTAAAAACGTTACTATTGTTTTAGAAGTAATTTCTTCTGAAATTTGCGGTTTATATCCTTATTAATCAGAGGATTTAAACGGACAGTATGCACGATATTAATGCCCTGAAAGAGCTCCTGAACGAGCCTAAAGAGGTGATGATCACCACACACCACAAGCCTGATGCTGATGCCCTTGGCTCGTCGCTGGGCCTGGCGGGTTACCTCAAAAAGAAGGGGCACCGCGTTACGGTAATTACGCCTTCTGATTACCCCAACTTCCTGAACTGGATGGAGGGCAACGAAGACGTGCTGGTATACGCAGAGAAAAACGACGCCCTCGTGCAGCGTATTATTAACGAGTCGCAGGTTATTTTTTGCCTGGATTTCAACAACCTGTCCCGCATACACGAGATGGGCGAGTACATCCGGCAGGCCAAAGGCACTAAAGTGATGATAGACCACCACCTGCAGCCGGAGCATTTTGCCGACCTGAGTTACTCCGACACTAATGCGGCAGCCACTGCCGAACTGGTGTACGACCTGATAAAAGAGGTAGGCGACGCTGACCTGATTGATACAAGTATAGGTGAGTGCCTGTATGCAGGCATTATGACGGACACAGGCTCGTTCCGCCACCCGAGCACTTCCAAAAATGTGCACCTTATTATTGCAGATCTGCTCCATATCGGCGTGCAGACTTCTAATATTCACCGCCTGATTTATGACAGCTCCACAGAATTACGCCTGCGCTTTCTGGGTTACGTCCTGAAAGACAAACTGGTGGTAGTGCACGAATACAAAACAGCCTACATCGTGATTACAAAAGAAGAACTGAAGGCTTACGACTCAAAGACCGGCGACACGGAAGGTTTGGTAAACTATGCGCTCTCTATCGAAGGCATTGTTTTTGCTGCCCTCATCATCGATCGTTCGGAGGCTGTAAAGATGTCGTTCCGCTCGGTAGGCGATTTCTCGGTTAACGAGTTTGCCCGCGAGCACTTTAACGGCGGCGGTCACAAAAACGCTGCCGGCGGTATGTCGATGGATGGCCTGGAGGCTACCGTGGCCAAGTTTGAGCGCCTGCTGCCGCTTTACAAAGAGCAGCTAACGCACGCCAGTGCCAGATAAAACAGAAAAAATTTCAACCTATAAAAAAGAATGCTGACTAAAACCCAATTATTGCTGCCAGTGCTTGCTGGTGCCCTTATGTTGCAGTCCTGTAACAAAAAAGATGAGTTTCATACTTCTGCGGATGGCCTGACGTATAAAATCTACGAAAAGGATGACAAAGGCGCCTATGAAAACAAAGGCGAAGTAGCCCCCGGCGACTCTACCGGTGCCAAAGTAGGGCAGGTAGTAACTATGCAGATGATGTATAAAAATGCAACTGACTCTGTGTTGTTCGATTCCCGTACCCAAAAAACACCATTAATGATTCCGGTAATGGAGCCTTCTTTTAAAGGAGGCCTCGAGAATGCCCTGATGTTGTTGTCGCCTGGCGACAGCGGCGTATTTAAAATTAGCGCTGACTCTTTGTTTGCGAAAACATTTGGTGGCCAGCCCATGCCGCCGTTCATCAAACCCGGCTCGCAGATGACTTTTTTTATCAGAGTAGATAAAGTGCAGTCGCAGGAAGAGGCTATGGCTGACCAGCAGAAAATGATGCAACAGCAGATGCTGGACTCACAGGCCCACGCCAAAGAGCAGCTGAAAGTGGATGACGAGAAAATCCAGTCTTACATCAAAACCAACAACCTGGAGAACATGCAGAAAACAGAATCCGGGGTGTATTATGTGGTTACAGATCCGGGCACAGGCGCTAATGCCATCGCAGGCGATAAAGTAACGGTGCACTACAAGCTTTCTTTCCTGGATGGAAAAGAAGTAGAATCATCTTACAAAGGTGGCCAGCCATTTACTTTTACACTGGGCCAGGGCCAAGTGATACCGGGCTGGGACGAGGCGCTTCAGAAATTAAACAAAGGCAGCAAAGCTACTTTGCTTATTCCATCTACGCTGGCCTACGGAGAGCAGGATCGCGGTCCTGAAATGCCGGGCAACTCTATCCTCCGCTTTGATGTGGAGCTTGTTGACGTGCAGAAATAATTTTTATATATTTTCCTGATACCAATTTACCATGTTCCTGCAAACCTACCACCTACACAAAGCAAAGGCAGGTGCCCTGTTGAAGGCGCTCCTTTTGCTGCTTGTCTTTAGCTCACTGGCTGCCTGCGGCGAGGTGGAAGACCCCTACAGATCTCCCTGCTATCCGACGCAGGAAGAAAAGGACGCGCAGAAAGCTGCCGATATCAAAGGGATTAAAACATATTTCCGGGATAACAACATAGATACGACCAACATGCAGGAAACAGCATCAGGTATGCACTATTTTGTGCTGACGCCGGGCACTGGCGCGCAGGTGAAAACGGGGGACATGGTAGAGGTGCATTACCTGGGCAAGTTTGTAGACAAGCCAACATTTGATGCCTCTACCACCTTTGACTCGTCTTACGGCAGAGGAGCACCACTTTCGTTTGTTATTGGAAGCGGGCAGGTAGTTAAGGGCTGGGAAGAAGCACTGACATTGATGAAAGTCGGTGAGGAATCCAGATTTTATATACCATCCGGTCTGGCTTATGGTCCGTGCGGTGACCAAAGGACTGGTGCTATCCCGCCCAATGCTGTGCTTGCTTTTGATATTAAGGTCTTGAGCGCCAAATAAGGCTTTTACATTAAATTATAAAGCAAAAAGGGCGGCACTGCAGTGTCGCCCTTTTTGCTTTATACCTGCGGCTGGCCAGCCAAGTCAGGAGTAACGCCAGCACTGTTCGCTCTTCCGGATTTGTAATCTGGAAGAGCGGGTATAACGCCAAAGACTTCCCCGCTGGTGCGAGCTTGCAGCTCGTACTTTTTCTGTAAACGTAAAGGGACGAGCTGCAAGCTCGCACCAGCGGAAGCGCATTTGTCTGAAACAGGATTTCAGGATAAACAAGATGTACAAAGTATAAATCTGAAAAGGCCATTGCTAAAGCTGCTTTTAATCTAAAGTATAACCATCCCGTTAATCATTTAACCCTGAAATCCTGTTTCAGACAAATGCGCAAAACTTTGCCGCTATTCAGCCAGCACTTCCGAAAGTATAGCCAGCGATTTTATCTCACCCAGTTTTTCAACGTGCAGCTGGTAAAAACGAATCAGGACATCCAGCAGCTCCCGCCGCACCTTTCCGTTAGGGATAGTAGCCTGATCGGGGTGGTGCAGCAATTGATTGAAGTATACTTCGTGTGCCTGCATGGCCAGCACTGAAGGCGCCGAGGTGGCGGTTTGTGCATTCGCCGTAAAAGCTACCTGCTCCACAATTTCGGCACCGGAGCCGGGACCGAAACCAAGGTGCGTGCTAAGCTGCAACAGAAACACCAGATGAAAGTTTTCATACCCCTGCTGCTGCTCATCGAAAAAGATAATGGCATTGTAAAGAAAATAAAACAGCGATGGGTTCTCCTCCTCTTCCCGTACCGTGCGCGACACCATCTCGGACAGGAACAACAGAATGCTGCTTTTGCGGATATCGAATGGAATAGTGGCGAACGGGTGGGCCGATTTATACTCTGAAATGCGCGTAAGGCCGCCACTGCGCGAAGTATACACCACCATGTCCAGCAGCGTGAAAGGCTGGAACAACGCCATACGTGCGCCAGGGCCTTTTTTGCGCACGCTGTTCACGATATAGGACTGCACGCCCAGCGCCTCGGTGTATACTTTAGCGATGATGGACGATTCCCGGAACCTGATGTAGTTGAGTACAACGCCTCTTGTTTTAACCAGCATTTATTCCAGTACGGCTATTTTGCTGATGCAGGTTTGTTTACCATCTATACCTGCGCTCATCACTAAGTATACGCCGGCTCTTACACGCTTGCCGTTGTAGTCGCGGGCGTCCCAGGCCAGGGTGCCGCCGGTGGCGTGGGTTTTATAAACCAGTGTGCCGGCCACATCCGTAATGCGCACATCAGCGTTGTTGGGCAGGCCAGAAATACCCACAAGGCCGGTGTAGTCGCGGCGCACCGGGTTGGGGAACACGACCGCGCATTCGGGCTTGCCTTCGGTAATGGTAGCGTCGGCGCGGTAAGAGGCAATGCCAGCATCGGTTGCCACAAACACTTCCCCCGACTGATGCGCCGCAGCCACCGAAAGCACTTTGTCGGATGGCAAAGGGCTGTTTCCGGTGGTAAAATGGTGTATGAGTTTATCACCATCCGGGCTGAAGAGCCAGAGGCCGTTATCGGTGCCCATCCATTTGCGGTTTGCGCCGTCTACTGCTATACTTCGCACCGTCTGCCCGTCCAGCAACGGCCTGCGGTCTATAATCGGAATGCGGGCATTGTATACCTGTTCCTCAAACACATAGGCCGGATTGTAGTATACACCTACGCCATTGCCCGTTCCTACCCAGATATCGCCATTCAGATCTTTGGCCATACTATAAACGGAACCGTCCGGCAGGCCACCGTTTCCCTCGCCTGTGGATAGGTAGCGTACCTGTTTCTCTTTCTCATCAAACACTACCAAACCACTACGTGCATTTTGTTCCCGGGCAATGGAGAGCCACTTCCTGCCATAATCATCTATAAGGATTTGGTCTAAGTTGCTGCCATCCGCCACTTCCGGAAGTATAAAAGATGTCCAGATGCCATCTGTTTGCAACGCATACAAGCCCGGCGCGTTGGGCTGCTGGCTACGATTAACCACCCATACTTTGCCTTCCGCATCAACGCCCAGGCCCGTAATACGTACATTTTCAGTATTATCGGACGGCCTGGTTGCGGACAGCAGCGGACTATTGGTGCCATTGTAGATTTGGTTGCTCCCCGTGCCGCTCCATTCCAGCAAGCCACTGCCATAGCTGGCAAAGTATAGCTTATCCGTAACAGAGTTATACACGGCATCAACTATATCAGCGGCCGGAGCCACATCTGACGGGTTAGGGTATAGATATTTGTTGAAGCTTTGCCAGGCATTATCGGAATACACATAAAAGCCATTGTAGTTGCCCTGCGGCTGGTACTGCTCGTTATAGCCGCCGCTTAGAGTGTATACTTTGCCCTCGGCGGCATATAACCGAAAGCTATCGCTGGCATAAGGACCGTTTGGTGCGAAAGCAGTGACAGCATTATCATTCAGGTTTATCTGCACCAGGCCGTTTTCTGCATCTGCTATCCATACCTGGCCATCGGCACCAACTACGGCATCCTGCGGGTTTTGCAATAATTCAGAATTCAGGTTGCTGATGCGTCCTTCTTTATCCAGTAAAGAAATGTTGTTTTGATGAGTAACCACCAGATAATTATCCGAAGCTGAAATAGCATTAACCGTTGCGTTTGCACCGGCGGATACCGATTGCCAGATGCTTCCGTTCAGTGCAAAAACGCCCTGCGCATTAGTGCCTGCGTAAATTTTTTGGTTGAAAATGGCTAAGCTGTTTACCTGCCCCGGCGCTTCAAGGCCGCTGTTTATACTTCCCCAACTATGGAAGTCCTGCAGGTTTGCGCCTGCTAACGGAGCTGCCAGTATGCCTTTATCTGTTGCCAGGTAGATAGAGTCCCGAAGCATAGCTGTTGCCTGCACGTTCACAGCTTCGCCACCGGGGCCCAGGTTGCTGTATGTTTCGCGGATTTCCAGTTGCTGCAAATCCAGCACCACTACGCCAAACGAGCAGGAAAAATAAGCTAGTTTGTTATAGATATAAATCTGATTAATCGCCTTTACGCCCGAAATGGCTTTGCGGTAAATGTCGTTGACGCTGATGATTTGATTCGCACGCAACAGGTCAATGCTGGTGTTTTTGTAAGCGATGACGAGTGTTTCCGTTCCTGCATCATACTGTATAGCGCTGATTTGCTGCTCCTGCAAGCCATCTGCCTTGGTGATGGTTTGGGTTGCGTTGAACGCTTTATCATAATAAAAAAGCCCCTGCTGCACTGCCAAGTATACTTTATCGCCGGCATAAGCCACAGCTTTGCCCTGCTGATAAGGCACGTGCAATCGCCAGCCACCAATAGGCAAGTAGGTTTGCGCGTAGCCAGGACACACCCAGACCAGCAGCCACAACACCAGCCTTAGCTGGAGCGGAGCGCCATGTAGGCCTGGCTGTAGTATAAGAAAGCGTTTCACTAATATAGATTATGTCTGAACCTTTGATTTGGTTGCTTAATCGTGATAAATATGATATACAGGAGAATGTATGAATTTTGAAAATATTTTAAAGCTGATTACACACTGAAGTATAAACTCATTTTGAGTAGCCGGAAATTATGCAAAGCGAAAAGATACTACGCAAAGTCATACGCATCACAATCAAGCAACCAAATCAAAGGTTCAGACACTTGCAGGAATTGCGTACGCTGCAAGGTCTTATTACTATATAATTTCAAATCCAAAACAACAGCTTATTTAAAGTATAAGTATAGATGAAAGTATAAGATAATTGTCCTCAACAGCTTTTCAACCATTTAGCAATCAAACTTTGCTTTTCAGCCCTTCCAGAAAGCAGTGACGGCAGCGGGCCTCATACGAATCTGTTTCGCCGAGCAGCACCTGGTTTTCTGAAGCGGCACTCCGGAAAGAGTACGTTGCAATATCGCCGCACTGCACGCAAATGGCGTGTACTTTCGTTACATATTCCGCCACCGCCATCAGGGCAGGCATCGGACCGAAAGGCTTGCCGAGGTAATCCATGTCCAGGCCGGCGGCAATCACGCGCACGCCGCTGTTGGCCAGCTTTACGCATACTTCCGCCAGGCCATCGTCAAAAAATTGTGCTTCGTCAACCCCTACAACGTCGCAACTGCCGCCCAGCAGCAGCATATCGTTGGCAAAATCGATGGGCGTAGAGCGAATGGCATTGTCGTTGTGCGACACTACATCCAGGTCGTGGTAGCGCTTGTCGATGGCAGGCTTAAAAATTTCTACTTTCTGCTTTGCAATCCTGGCTCTGTTCAGCCGGCGGATTAACTCCTCGGTCTTTCCCGAAAACATCGAGCCGCAAATTACTTCTATCCAGCCTCTCCGGTTTGCGCTGTTCCCGTTGCCTACGCGTGGTTCTATAAACATTGTTGCTTGATGTGCTGATTTATTAATGTGCTGATGTGCTAATGGTGAAAGGGCTCAACTGTTAAATTGCTAAATGGTTTTTTACCAACAATTTAGCAATCAGAAATTCAACCAATTAACAATTTAGCCATTTAACTTTCTAACTACTATACTTCATGTGCGGCAGTTTTGTCTGGTTTGGTACTTTGCCGATGGCATTGCCGTGCGCCAGTGTACATTGGCAGGTCAGTCGTTCGTTATCTTTCAGGCGGCCGTTGTCGCGGTAACGGATTTCGGCCGCAGTAAGCGGGCCAAAGTTAGCAAGCCCCTGTTGCACTACTATCCGGCAGGTGGTGCAGCGCCCTTTTCCGCCGCAGGCATGCATCCAGTCGATACCTTGCCCCTGGATGGCACGCAGCAGCGTTTGCCCCGGCTCCACCGGAATTTGGAAGCCCCCGAGGTTTTGCACAGTTAAATTTGGCATATTATTTTTATACCTTTACGGACGAAGGAAAACCCAATGGAAGACAAATATAATCAATTACACCTGGAACGGTACAGCAAACAGCTGGCAAATCTGCTGTGCGACCGCCACTTTGCCTCTTACGACACCCTGAACGGCCCGCAACTGATCGGATTTACGTCTATAAAGCAGGTCAATCTTTTTGTGATTAAAGAGTTACTGCTCAAGTGGCATCACGAAATGGCTAACCTGCGCAGCCCTTATTTCGATTATGAAAATGAGGAAGTGAAAGAGGCACTGCTACATTTTATGAACGTCCTTTCGCGCAAAATTCTGATGAAGCGCCACGCGTTTGAACCGCTGCTGCAAAAGGCTGTTTACGACACCTTTCTGCTGGTGCTGGACCCAGTCGCTACCTTTGAGGAGAAGTTTCTGCGCATACAGGAGGAAATTACACTACCCAAACTTCAGGAAAATCTCAAGTACATCGATATAGACAAGCCGCTGTTTGCCGGTTTTATAGATACGCTTTCGCCTACCAGCCGCGACCGCGATTATATCCTGAGCCGCTTTAAGTTATACATAAATGCCAACCAGAATCGTCGCAGCAGCCTGAGCGAACAGGCTGCGCGCTTCAACAGCCTGTTGCCTGTATCAGAACAGGATATTTTAGGCACAAGTCCCGCAGCCGAGGCGCCGGTGGTTATAAAACCTACGCCTGCTGCGCCCCTGGAGGAGAAAGATGTGGTGGCTCCTATCCATCAGGCGCAGCGCGAGGCGTCGGCGCCCGCCCGCCCGGTTTATACCCCGGCCAGAAATGATGCAGATGACGACGAGGATAAAGTAACCAACCAGCGCCCCACCCTCAACGACAACTTCCGGAAAGCAGCGGCACCGGCCTCGCTGGCAGATGCCCACAGCAACCGCAAGATTGATTCACTGAAAAATTCTATTTCCATCAACCAGCGCTTCAGCTTTATCAATGAATTGTTTGAAGGCGATAACATGACCTACTATCAGGCTATCCAGGCGCTGGATGCGATGACCGATGCAGAGCAGGCCCACCAATATGTGCAGCAACAACTGGCCACCAAGTATGACTGGAGCAAAAAACAGGAACACCTCCAAAAACTGCTTCGCCTCATCGACCGAAAGCTTGCATAACTAAAATAAGCAAAAACCTTCTCTGCCTGCCATAGAAGATTTTTGCTGCTGCATATAAGCAGCAGCCTGGTGCCTTGTGTTTTAAAGCTCTTTACAAAATCTTCTGAAACACACCCAAACAGAGCACGTACGGCTTGCAAATATGCATGCGTTATGCTAATTATGCAGCTGTGTAGTTCTGAACCATCACGGGTAAGGCATTGGCCAGCATTTTTGCGCCGCTAAAATTGCCGCTGCACCGGCACAAACTGCAAGTATAACCGTACCATCAATATTAAAAACCTTATTATCAGCCATGAAAGACGATTTTGATTTTGAAGAAGACTTCGCTCTCAACAACTTTGATGACGAAGAAGAGGATGACGACTTTGGGATGACGTTTGAGGAAGATTTATACCTGATGATACGGGAAAAGCTTCGCGATACCATTCAGGAGTTTAAAGCCAAGTACCCCATGCTAAAAAAACTGGAGAATGCGGTCAGTTCTTTTAAGGTAAACATCAAAAACACGGATGACGCCAAGTTTTACCCGCTGGCAGCCAAACTGTTGAGTGAGCATATTAAACCGCTGACCGAAGAATCTGAAGAGATCCAGGAAATTTATGACAATATGCAGGCCGATATTACGCGATTTAAGAACCAGCGTGCACACGGCTTCGAGGGGGACCTTTACCTCTCATAACAACAAACTTTTGCTCCTCATTTACAGCCAGAAGCACTTTGCCGGTACTGTGCAAGGCAAAGTGCTTCTCTCCTGGCACCTGAAATAATTAGTGAAAAATATAACAAACAGCTAGATTTAAAAAACCATCGTATTTATAATAGTACAATTATTAGCAGGCACCACCGGCAAAAAAACATATATTTGCATAAATAATAGATGCAACCATTTGGTGGCTTTTGGAATCTTATTCATGAACCAACACCGAAAGCTGTGATACTAACATTATTCCGCTACCCAAAACTTACAAACTTAATATCCCTTCAACTATGGTGAACACTCAGCTATTGGTTGGGGAGCAGTACCTGATTCAGACAGTAGATAACAAACTGGCGCTCACAACGCACCGTGTCATTCAGCGATTTGCCCCCTGGACCTTACGCAGCGATAGATTCCTTTTTCTGGAGGATATTGAAGGATGGGAAATGAAAGTAACAGGCAATAACCTTTACCTGTTCCTCAGCATTATATCTGCCCTGGCCGTTTACTTCAACAATTCCTTTGCTTTACTGAGTGGCTTTTTTATTACGCTTTTTCTGATGACGCGTCATCGGCGCATACACGTTATCTCTTCAGAAAAGGTGCTGGTGTTGCCCCTGGAAGTAGAGGAAAGCCACGCAGGCAGCCTGATAGAAATGGTTCGTCAGGCACAACAGGAACGTGTCAACCAGATCAAGCAAGATGTGGTGCCGCAGCAGCAGGCCCCGCCGCCGCTGAAGCAGCCAGAATATAGTTTAAGTGCCTAGACATGCGCTTTTTTGACTTTTGCCTGCCATCTCTGGCAATAACAAGGCAATAATGCCGTATTATCTCTATATTTATGCGCTTAAGCACCCGATACGGCATGCTGGCAGACTAACTGACGTACCAGAACAAAGTGAAGGCCAATCAACAAAAGATAAAGCAGGTAGTTAATGAAGTGAGTAAAGTAGTGGTAGGCCAGGCTTACATGGTAAACCGCCTGCTGATTGGCTTGTTTACCGGCGGCCACATATTGCTGGAAGGTGTACCTGGCCTTGCCAAAACACTAACAATTAACTCGCTCTCCAAGGCGCTGCGCCTGGAGTTTCAGCGCATACAATTTACGCCCGATCTGCTTCCCTCCGACCTTATCGGCACCATGATCTATAACCAGAACTCCTCTAAATTTGAGGTGAAGAAAGGACCTATTTTCGCGAACCTTATACTTGCCGACGAGGTAAACCGATCGCCAGCCAAGGTGCAGTCGGCGCTGCTGGAGGCGATGCAGGAAAAACAGGTAACTATTGGCGAGACGACTTATAACCTTGACCTGCCTTTTCTGGTGCTGGCCACGCAAAACCCTGTGGAGCATGAAGGCACCTACCCGCTGCCCGAGGCGCAGGTAGATCGCTTTATGATGAAGGTATACATCGACTACCCCAAAAAACCAGATGAGTTAGAGATCATGCGCCGCATGGCCAACATGTCGTTTAACGACACGGTGGCCAAGGTGCTTTCCAAACAGGATGTTTTTGATATCCGCAACGAGATAAACCAGGTGCAGATTTCAGAAACGCTGGAACGGTACATTATCGAATTAGTTTTCGCCACGCGCAGGCCGGCAGCGTATGATCTGGCTGATTTTGCTCCTTATATCCAGTTTGGGGTATCGCCACGTGCAAGTATAGCACTGAACCGCGCTGCCAAAGCCGTGGCGTATTTTGATGAGCGCGATTACGTGTTGCCGGAGGACATCAAAGAAGTGGCCCACGATGTGATGAACCACCGCATCATCCTGAACTACGAGGCCGAGGCCGACGGCATTACCACCAAAGATTTTATAGAAGCCATACTTCGCAAAGTACCCATCAGCTAAAGAAAGCTATACCTTATAAATACTTCATAAAACAGAGAAGCCGCAGTTATACTTATTAGCTGCGGCTTCTCTGTTTTATGAAGGCGATGGATTTACAGCAGTATTAATCATCATCCTCGTCTTTCTTCTGCTCCAGCTTGATAAAGGCACTTCTGCGCGGGGCCGGCATAACGGCATCCTCTCCCTTCACCGATTTCCAGATCACTTCGTTTAGGTCCAGGTCAGGGGCGGCATCCTCTTTGGCCAGGTTGAAGAGTGCCGAGCGCGTGGCGCTCTTGTTTAGCGCCAAATTCCGTGCTTCTGTATCCACCTGCGCGGCTTTGGCCTGGTAAGGCGCTAAGGCGGGAGTAGCCGTGAAGCAGTCGAACAGCGGCTTTGCGGCAGCATCGTACTGGCTCATCGGGGGCAGGCCCAGGATTAATTCCATCGTGCGCAGCACGCCAGAGGTAGAGTACATAGTATGGTTCACAGCATTCCGCTTAGTGTAGGGGCTGATCACAAAAATCGGCGCGCGGTGTGCATCCACATGGTCAGGGCCGTTCTGGGCGTCATCCTCCAGCACAAAGATCGCTGTCTCTGCCCAAATCGGGCTGTGGGACAGGTGCTCTACCAGTTGCCCCAGCGCCTGGTCATTGTCGGCTACGGCAGCGGTAGGCGTATATTTGCCGCGACGCTGGCCGCTGGTGTGGTCGTTGGGGAGCCGGATGGTACTGAATTGCGGTACGGCGTTGTGCACCAGCAGCGAGTCAAAGTCCTGTTGCCAGATGCGTACCCGCTCCACGTCTTTGATATCCATGTTAAACCCAGGCGACTGCTTGCAGATATGCCCTTCCAGGGATTTTGTGTTAGCTTTCCCGTTGTCGGAGAACTCGCCATAGCTGCGGTAGCTGATGCCGGCGCGCTGGCAGTAATCCCAGATATAGCCATCCCGTGGGTAAGCAATTTTACGGGTGCCCTCATAGTCGTAGGTGCCGCCGCGGCCGCCGTAGCTAATCGGCCATGTTTTTTCGGTGTAGTCGGTGGCATAGGCGGCAGTGCTCCAGTTGTGGCCGTCGGCGCTCACCTCGGCATCCACGTAGAAATTGTCCAGCAACACAAACTCACGGGCCAGCGCGTGGTGGTTCGGCGTCACGTTCTCGGGAAAGATGCACAAGGATGCATCGCCGTTGCCTTCTTTCATATCGCCTAATACTTGATCATACGTGCGGTTTTCCTTGATCACATAAAACACATACTTGATAGGTGATTTCTGCCCGTTGCTTTGCGGAATAGGTGCTACAGCCTCTCCTGCAGCAGGCTTATCCACCTGCTGCTTAAAAGGGCTGTTGGCGTATACCTGCTTTGTATATTGTTCCAGCTTCGCGTCATCAGGTTGATCGATAAAGGATAAGGTGCCCTTGAACAGGCTGCCGATATATTGCACTTCCTGCCTTTTACTGTCTCCTTTTTGGTAGCCACTGTCATCCGATTTTTTGATTGGCTGAGGCCCGTTTGGGTTTGCCAGGGAAGAAAAGCCCTTCCCGTTCGCCGCCAGCACCTTGTTCTTTATCGCTTTCACGCTTGTAGGATACCAACCGGTGGGAATAAACCCTTTGGCTCGGCTCTTACCAGGCGTGGAGACATCAAAAACGGCAAGGCTATTGTTATCCGCATTAGCAATGTATAAGGTCCGCCCGTCCGGCGACAAGGCCAGCGCATTAGTGGTGGAGCCGGTCAGGGTGGTGGGGTAAAGCGAAGCAGAAATGGTTTCCAATACTTTGCGGGCTTTGGCATCTATCACCGAAACGGAGTTGTCGTTGGCATTGGCCACGAACAGATAGCGCCCGCTTTTACTTTGGACGATTTCGTTCGGGTGGCTGCCGGTGGCAATCTCGCCTGTCAGTTTGCCCGACGCGATGTCGTATACCAACAATTTATCGCCGCCCCAAAGCGAGACGTATAACGCATGCTTGTCCGGCGACAGCAGGCAAGTATAAGCCTCATGCCCCAACGGTACCTTCGCCCGCGTAGTGCCGTTCTTCAAATCTACCATGTATAAAGTATTATCTTCTTTCGTAACGGTGTAAAGCAGGTGCTGCTTATCGTCTACCTCTATACCGGTCGGGCTGATCTTCTCTTTTGGCCAGGCCCTGCCCAGTCTTAACGTATCCGGGGCTTCCAGTTTCTGGTGGCGGATGGGGTATACCAGTATAATATTATCGTTACCGCCCGATACGTATAGCTTTTTACTGTTGGCGCTGAACTTCAGGCCATACCAGGCGGCCCCGATTGGTTTTTCATCCAGCAGCTTCTCGTTTCTGGGGTCAATCAGCTGAATACTCTGCTTGCCCTGGCCGTTGTTGGTTACCGCCAGCAGCTTTTTGGAGGGCGACAGCTGCATGTTCAGCGGCAGATCGCCCAACGGCAAAGACCGCCCCGCCGGACTCAGCGACCAGCCATTGGGCAACAGTACCCTGGGGGCCTGTGCATTATTGGTAGGCAACTGGGCATAGGTGGTGAACGTGAACAAGGCAGCCGCTAAGTAAATGACCAGCTTTATAATTTTGTGCATAGTAATGGCAATTTTAATTTTATAAGCATCTGAACAAAATTAAATAGATGTAATTGATGTATAATTATATGAAGACCAACACATTAGCACATCAATTAATTAACACATTTACTTATAAAAGGGTATACCTTCGCTAAAAGTGGTTTGGTAGCAACAAGCGTGTTTGGCATCGTTTGCCTGAAGAGATTCCGGTTAGATAAAGCCCGTGCCACCTTAGGAAGTTCCGCACTAAATTACATATTACGCAGTTCTTTTAAATCTACCTCTTCTTTATAAACGTTGTTGAACCGATCCGTCGCCTGCACCGTCACCCGCTGTGCTGCGTCAGATGGCTTGGCGAAGAATATGTGATCGGTCAGTTGTGGTTCTACCCACTTGTGCCTGGCTGGTTTAGCGGCTCCCAGGTGCAGCTCCACCGAAAGCGGATCGAAAGCTGTTTCCTGTTGCATGAGCCCCATGTTTTTGCCGTCCTCAAACCACTCTACTTTCCACGCAGGGTCCCAGTTCCATACGTTTACGGCCAGGTGCTCCGGCTTTTCCTTAACCGCACCCACCGGGTAAATGCGCAACTGGTGTTCTTTCCCGTACCCAACTGATTTATAGAACCACTGTATGTCGCCGCCGTTCACCTCATACACACCGTAGCCGCTGGGGGTGCCGTCGAAGCAGATAGGGCCTGTCCACCAGGCACCGCACACGGTGCCGTGTACATGCTCGGTAATGTTTTCGCTGGTAAGGAGTTTTTCGTTAAAGTGCGTGTGTCCCGACATGATGTGTGCCTTGTACGGCTCCAGCAGGCGGTATAACTCCTTCCGGTTGGCCACCACGCCTCCCATAGACTCTTCTTTCTCCCCATTGCGCACATGCTGGTTGGTATAGGCAGGTATATGCAGGCTCACGACTACCGTATTGCCCGGCTTCACATTTGCCAGATCCTGCTCCAGCCAGGCTAGTTGCGGCTCAGTCAGGTAGCCAATGTATTTCTTGGCCGTGCCGATAAAAAACACGTCATCCAGTACCACATAATGAATTTCGCCCCGGTTAAAGGAGTAGTAAGTTGGCCCGAACAATTTCCTGAACGTTTGCGCAGAGAAGTCGTCGGTGCGGGCATCCAGGTCCATGTCGTGGTTGCCGATTACCTGAAAGAATGGAATACCTGTCGTGGCAACGGCCTCTTTATAGTCATCAAACAGCTCAAAGTGATCCCATACTAAGTCGCCGCAGCCAATACCATGAAACAAGGCTCCTTTTCCGTAGCTCTCGATAAGGTTTCTGGTGTCGGGCGCAGATACTTCCTTAAACTGTTTGGCGTCTGCTTCTGAAATCGTCTGCGGATCGGCCCAAAGTATAAAGTTGTGCCGGGTATCATCCTGGGTGAGCTTCTCCAACGCGAAGTCGGCTTTAAAGCGGCCGCGCGCAGATGTTATCTTCTTAAAAAACTGCGCGATTCCTTTATCGTTGTTAAACGCATAACCGCTGGGTATAGAGATGTACACGTACGCCGCCGTAGCGTTGCTTTCGAATTCATAGTTGCCTTTAGCGTCAGTGAGCGTTACATTCATGCCGTCGGTTACGGCCACGCCGGATATACCTTTTCCCTGTGCCCGCACTTTTCCACTGAGGCTGACTGTAGAGAGATCTTTGCCTTTCGCAGGTATCTTAGGCGCTGCCTGCAGGGCCTGCACATCCAATGTTAAGCCTGCAAGGCCAGCCAGACCCAAGGATTTAAGAAAAGCTCTTCTTTTTTGTGACATAGTAATAGCGAGTGAAGATATTGATAATTTAAATGTCCAGCATAAGGCTTTTAAAAGAGTTGCACTGCTGTTATGCGAGAAGTTTACAAAGGGCCTATTGCTGCCACCAGACTTTTGTGTTGATGTCGTCGCCGCCCATATGTTCCACGGCCAGCCTGTAGTTGTCGTTGTTAAAAGTCTGCACATCGGAAGGGTATCTGAAGCGCACAGGTACCATTTGGTTATTCATCATTGCCTCTGTTTTAGGAAGAACGGGCAGGCCTGTACGGCGATACTCAAACCACTGCTGATAATCATTGAAGTACAGCGCATAGTATTTCTGTAACATGATTCGCTCCAGCGTACCATCATAAGCCGCAGCAGGGTTCTCAAAATAATCAGCAGGCACCTCTGCTCCCCATTGCTCAATAGCCGCCTTTACACCATTTTCATAATGCAGCCGTGCATCAGAGCTTATAATTCCCTGCTGGGCAAGCTCCGCCTTGATGAATTCTACCTCTGCGTAACTCATGATCACAGAAATCATAGGTGTAATAACAAGGGCCACATTCATGGTAGATGGAACGAAGTCGAACTGGGAGTTGCCGGCATAACCACTTGGAATTCCTTTATATCCTATCGAAGTTGTGTCGTTAAGCGGTGTGGCCTGTGTCACAAATATTTTGCGGCGGGGGTCATTAAAATCATTCAGGTTATCAAGAAAGAATTTCGCTGCAGCGCGACCTGTTCTGAAATCCTGGTAACGCCCCCATGGCGATATAAGAGGCGGAGTACCTGTTATCTGAAGAATTGCAGCCTCTTCGTTTTTGGTGAATACGGGATATTGCTCAGGATTATTGATTATGTCTGCCATTTTAGAAAAAGCATTCATCTCCTGTCTTTGTGATACTCTTAGCAGTAGCCTTAAATGTAAAGAGTTACAGAAGCGCTGCCAGTTTGCGATATTATTCCCGTATAGTATGTCCGTACCATATGCCATCCCTTTAGAAGAATCAAACAGGCTATTAGCAGTCTCAAGATCGTTCAGGATCTTGGTATAAATCTCTTGCTGCGTGTTGAAGGCTGGATATAACATTCCTTCATCGCCACGTGCTGCCTCTTCCATAGGTACGTCGCCAAAGCAGTCGGTGAGCAAGGAATAAATCCATGCGTTTAATGTAAGTGCAATAGCCTCATAGTTTGGGCTCTGTGCTTCAACAGCCGCAGTATGCATCTCCTTAATATTAGTTAACCAACGGTAATAGGTATTCCAGGTCGAATTACCGGCGTTTTCGCCAATGTCGTAGCGGTGTTGGCCACCCGATGGACTTGGGAAAGGAAGTGCCACCTGCATAATATCGAACGTAAAGCCATTACTCCTGGAGGTGTTAAAGCTAGCCATTTCGTAGATAATAGGGTTTAGCAGAGTTCCTGGGCTGATCTTTTCTATCTTGTTCGGGTCTGTATTAATCTCCTCGAAATCGTCGGTACACGAAACACTGATGCAGCTAAGCGCTACGAGTAAAACTAAAACCTTCTTTATAGTTATCATAATTCTTACTTCTTTATAAGAACTGCCGGTAGGTTATAACATACTTCTGGCAGCTCTGCAACTTTATAGTTAATGCCTGGTACTGATCTTATTTAGAATTTCAAGGTTACATTCATGCCGTATGTTCTTGTGGAAGGCATCTGTCCGATTTCAACACCTGGCATAATAGTAGCGCCATTTAGTGCTGCCGTTTCCGGGTCGAACATCGGGAAGTTTGTGAGCATAGCCAGATCCCGTCCGTAAAGCGCAACACTTGCACCGTTCAGGAATTTTGCTCTGGATAACAGTGCCGTTGGAAGGTTATACTCCAGGCGAACTTCTCTAAGCTTCAGGTAAGAGGCATCGAAAGAGTTGGACTCTACATTGGCACGGCGATAATATCTAGCATAATATGCGCTGGGACTTACCTGTGTAGTGTTAGGCGAGTATGTTCCATCTTCGTTTGCTACCACGCCTTCTCCCACGATGTACCCTTCTTCACGGCCCATTAACGTGTGTTTTAACTTGCCCTGCTCGGTCATCTTATGGTGGGTTTGAGAGTATATAATACCTCCATACTGGCCATCCAGTAAGAAGCTGAACCGGAAGTTTTTATAGGAAAGCTCGTTTAAAAATCCTCCTCTCCAGTCAGCATAGGCGTTACCGATATACTGCGTTTCTTCGGGGTAGGCGGGTAAGCCCGCTTCGTCGTACACAATTTGTCCATCCGGGCTCCTTACAAAACCGTAGCCGTAAATATCGCCTGTAGTGCCCCCAACCTTGGCAATAATAGTTGCCTGGCCTCCAGAGCCAAGAGGCTGCTGCTCGTCATCCATGTCGCCTGAAAGCGACAATACCTCGTTGTCATTTTTGGCCCATGTAACTGTAGAGCTCCATTTAAAGTTAGGGTTATCGATTGGTTTGGCGTTTAATACAAGTTCTATACCCTGGTTTCGAATATTACCTGCATTCACTACTGCTCTGCTATAACCTGTTGTGGGGTCAATCGGCACTTCCAGAATCTGATTGCGCGTAAAACTTCTGTACAGGGTTAAGTCCATGCCAATGCGACCGTTGAACAACATGTACTCTAATCCGGCCTCGTAGCTGGTGGTAATTTCCGGTTTGAAATCAATATTGTGCAAGGTGGTGGGTACAGAACCGGAGCCGGAAAACTCACTTTGCCCATAATACTTTCTTGTCCAGTAAGGGTCAGTGTCGTTACCCACCTGTGCTGCCGACAGCCTTAGTTTGGCGTAGGAGACTTGCCGGGGCAGGGTAAACAGGTCGCTTAGGATAAAGCTTGAGCTGATAGAGGGGTAAAAGAAAGAATTATTCTGTACAGGCAATGTGCTCGACCAGTCGTTACGGCCTGTAAGGTCTATAAATACTTTATCTTCATAAGAGAAGGTCGCCAAGCCATACAAGCTGTTTACCTTTTTGTTGCTGTGATGGGTTGTCATCATCGGATTGGTGATGCCGTTGGAAAGCTTGTAAACGCCCGGGATAACCAAGCCATCCACATAACCATCTGTTCCTCTGTACCTGCGGCTCATAGCATTGCCGCCCACAGAGGCTCTTACGTCTATTTTGCTTCCGATTTTGTCACGGTAAGTAAGCAAAGCATCTGTGTTTATCTCATAATCAAAAATGTTCTGCTCTTTGTAGTAGCCATTCGGGAAGTTGGCTGTGTTAAAAGGGCGTCGCATTTCACGATCCTCACTGCTCAAATCAATACCTGAGCGCACCATCAAGTCAAGCTTAGGTGAAAATTCATAAGTAGCCGATATGTTACCGATCGTTGCATAATTATTCAGCGCATTTGTCATTTCATACGCAATGATATAAGGGTTATCGATGTAGGAGCTAAAGGGATGAATCTGTTCTATTTGCTCTTGTCCTGCCTGCCACCTTGGCTCATACCAGGCCAGGTCCACGTTCGGATTCTGGAAGATCATGAAATAGGATATCGACTGGTTGCTGTAGCCGGTTCCCGGGAGGTTATCGCTTTTCTTATGCGTGAAGTTTACTTTAGAGTTAAGCCTGAGTTTATCCGAAGCCTTGTAGTTGAGGCTTAACGCTGCGGTCATTCGCTCGAAACCGGTGTTCGGCATAATCCACTCGTTTTTAGAGTGCGTAATAGAAGCACGGGCGGAGCCTTTCTCGTTACCTCCTTCCACCGACACATTATTTGTGATGGTGGAACCTGTTCTGAAGAAACCTTTCACATTATCTTTGTAAGGTCTCCACAGTTGCCGCTCCGCTGACTGGCCTTCTAGTGTAGGATCGTACTGATAATAGTATTGGCCGTCGAATCTGGGGCCATAAGCACTACTGGTGCTACCGGTATTGCTTCCGTCTTCGGATGCTCCGTAAGAATAGTAAGGCTCTCCATTTGCATTTAATGCTCCCGTTCCCTGGCCATATTCATATTGAAAATCAGGCCACTTCAGTACATCATTAAAGCTGATGTTGGTGTTTACCGTTACGCCAATGCCCTTGTTTTTTCTTGCTCCCGATTTAGTTGTAATAATTAAGGCTCCATTGGCTGCACGGCTTCCATACAGAGCCGCTGCACTGGGTCCTTTCAATACGGTTATACTTTCTATATCGTCGGGGTTAATGTCTGCAATACCATTGCCAAAGTCTACTGGTATATCGTTCCCTGAACCGGCACCATAAGCGCTGCCTACCCCTGAGCCTGTCATATCGCTGTTCATGGGGATACCGTCTAACACAATCAGGGCATTGTTGCCGTTAGGCTTAAGTGAGTTATCGCCACGAAGCGAGACCCTTGTAGAGTTTACCGGGCCAGAACCGGGGGAGATCAGGTTAAGACCGGCAACCTTGCCCGATAGTGCCTGCGCAAAGTTGTTAGAACGGGCCTGGGTCAAGCTTTCGCCGCTAACTGTTTGGGTGGCATACCCCAGTGCCTTTTGCTCCCGCTCAATACCCAGTGCCGTCACCACTACCTCCTGCAGCATTTCGTCGTCTTCCCGCAACTGCACGTTCATAGTGGCGCTGCCGTTATAGGGTACTTCCATTTTGCTGAAACCTATGAAACTGAATACAAGGGCATCCTGTGTTGTTAATGCCCCGGGAACTGTAAGTGTATAGGAGCCGTCGGTGTTGGTAGAGGTGCCGATGGAAGTGCCTTTTAAGAGCACCGTTACACCGGGCAGGGGCTCGCCAGCAACATCCTTTACCACGCCGCGCACTGTCTGCGACTGTGCCCATGCGCTATAGCAGCAAAGCAGCATTATACTTAAAAGTGCTGCAAAACGCTTACTGCCAATTATAGTAGAATTTAAATTCATAGCCTTGCTTTTATTATTTACTGCAAAGCTATGGCCCTTAGGTTAAGCGCTGGTTAAGCGCTCTTTAAAGAAAGGTTATGGATTCCGGCTTTCTTTAGATATCCTTAACCTTTCCTTTACATAAGCTTAAGCAAGGCTATATTGCCTCGCATTACTATGTTTTATGATGCTTCAATAAATACGGACAGCGGATTTGCTTTATTTAGAAATCAAGATGAACGAAAAAACAGCAACTCCACTCTGCCGGTAAGCTATTCAAGCTGCTGCTTCTCCTGCCTTTAAACACTCCCGTAGTCCCTGCGTATGCATATTCTCTGCCTGCCGCCATACATGGTTCCGGGCCGGGCACGTATTTTATTTCATCTAACGATAAGGGTTATGTTTAAAAATTTATTCCGATTATTTCTGCTGAACAAATTATTCGGCGGTTCAGACAAAAAAGAGGGCAGACGCGGGTGCGGCGGCATTGGCTGCATCGGGCTGATTGTTATACTTGTGCTAGCTTTCTTCCTGCTTCGCTCGTGCGACGGACACATGCATGCCCCTTCTTTTTAAAGGCCTTTTTTGTTTTGCGGAATAGCTAAAAACAAAGAACCCGCCACGAAGGCGGGTTCTGCGCAGCACGGGAGACTAAGCCGTACCGCTGTTGATTGCAACGAATGTTTCTCACCCATACATGTGCAACCAATTCTTTTTAAGTCTTAGTAGGTGGTATCGTTTGGAGAGAAGTTGGCCCAGCCATTGGTCCAGTCTTCAATACCAAATGCACCGATGTAGTCTACCTGCTCAAAAAAGCTGTCTAAACCCGTGAAGCTGGCGTCTGCCTGTAACTGCGCTGCTGTCGTAAAGTCAGGTCTGCTGGCAGAGAAGAACGCACCACCGATACCCAGCACTGCGTTGTCAGCTATTATAGTATTTGCATTACCGGATGCGTTGAACCAGGTAACCACATCATAAGTACCGCCCTCTTCTACTGTCAGCGCTTTACCGGCAGGAACACCGGCTATAATGGTATTCTGTATTTTCAGCTTACCGGCAGTAGCGTTTGCCTGCGTGGTGACACCATCTAACAGAAGACCTGTCGGCCAGCCCGCCACTACAGCATTGTGCAGTTGGATGGCACTGTTGCGACGGATGTGCAGGCCACGGCCAAATTTTTCGTGAAAAGTGGTGGTGGCAGTGGCTCGCGGTCCAAACAGGCTCACGTTAGAAAAAACGGCAGAAGTTTGTGGTGTGGCATCTGTACTTTTTGAGTCATTATCAGATTCAAAACCATTAGAGTCGGAAACGTCGGCCAGTGTAGGGTTAGAGATGCCTACCAGGAACTGCAGTTTGCCGGAGTAGCCGTTGTCGGTGTCAAACATATCATCCACGGTACTGTAGGCAATCAGGTGTTTGGCGTTTACGGTGCCTCCGAACCACTCAAAAGAGTCGTCGCCGCTGTAAGAAACCTGCACATAGTCGATGGTTGTACCGGCACCTACGCCGCCCAGTGTCAGACCGTTGATCTCGTTATCCGGCTGAAAAGCAATTCCCGGATACTCGATGCGTACATACTTTAAAGAACCGGAATTGTCGTTTGCGTCGGTGCCGCCGTATTCGCGTTCTACACCGCCTTCAATTTTGACGTTTTCGCCCAGGTTTACGGGCGCTTTGCCAAGTATAATCACGCCGCCCCAGTCGCCCGGCTTGCGCTGGCCTGCCGGTTGTGCAGAGGTGAAAACGATAGGCTTGGCAGCAGTACCATTCGCCATAATTTTACCGCCACGCTCAATAATCAGCGCCCCCTTAGAATCTTTGTCGCCCATAATTACTGTGCCAGGTTCAATGGTAAGCGTGGCGCCGTCCTTTACGGTCACGAACCCGCTCAGCAAATATTTCTTATCGGCCGTCATGGTGAAGTCTTCTTCTGTAGAGCCGGATACCACCGTCATACCATTAGACTGACTAGTTGTAAATGCCATACCTGTAGGCGTAGGCGTATTGTTGTCATCGTCGTTGTTACAGGCAGCAAGGCTTACCGTTACAAATGCCACCAACATAAAATTTAATAGCTTTTTCATACTTTTTTTAAATTTTGAAAAGGTTTGGTTGTTTATCTGATTTAGAATTTATAGGTCAGGCCGAGGGTGCTGTACTGCCCTTGGCGGAACCTGCGGAAAGACTTATCTACTTCGGTTATTTTGCCATCGCGGTCCAGGTCCAGCATCAGGCGTGTCTGTTGGTTCAGGATGTCCTGGATGCCCGCTTTGAACTCAAAGTTTCCGAAACCTTTGGTTACAGACAGGTCAATCACGTTTTTAGGGAGTTCGTACACGGTCTGGCGCAGGTTGTTGCCTACTGCGAAAATGCGCTGGCCCACCACATTGTAGAGCAAGCTGAACTGTAGCTTCGCGTTATCATCCTGATAATAAACGCCGGCATTTACCACGTAAGGCGATTGCCCCTGCATCACGCGGTTCTGGTCTTGGCTGGCGGCAGCTCTGTCGCTCAGTTGTACTTTGCTGTCTATCAGGGCGGCATTCAGCACCAGCGACAGGTTCTGCACAAATTTCGATTCTGATAAATCCAGTAGCGATTTTTTAATTTCTGCCTCTACTCCATAACTGGTGGCATATTGAGCATTTTCTGAAGTAATGCTGTTGCCGCCGCTTGTATTCTCAAACACGGTTTCGATAGGCTTGCTGAAGTATTTGTAGAACACGCCCAGCGACAGGATTTCTGTGGGGTTCGGGTAAAACTCGTAGCGCACATCGGTGTTGTAGATGGTAGCCGTCTGTAGATCAGGATTGCCGCTTACCTCCAGCAGGTTCACAAAATCATAGTACACGAAGGGCGCCAGCTCGCGGAATTCAGGGCGGTTCACGCTCATACTTGCACCGGCACGCAACATACTGCGCTTGTTAAGCGCGTAAGTAAAGTTGGCAGACGGCAGCACGCTTAGCACGATATTGGAGCGGTTGAGCGCTGTTCCATCGAAGTTCGTTGATTTCAGTTCCTGGTTGTTATGCTCCACACGCAAGCCGCCAGATACCGACAGCTTAGACGTTAGCGGCATTACGCCTCCCACATAAGCTGCCAGCAAGGTATTATAGGCTTTATAATTATTCTGCGGATTGTAGTCTTCCACCAGCTCCCAGCCTGTAGAGGCGTTGATGTTCTGCGGAGCAAATACCTGATCAAAAGGCTGCGTCAGCAGACTGTTATCGAACTCCTCTGTGTTAGCAGGGCGATAAGAGAAGAAGCGCGCACTGAAATCACGATTCTTGCGCTCCGCATAGAAACCTGCTCTGAGTTTAGGCGCGTTTTCAGCCGCTGAATCTGCGGTGCTGAAGCGGTGCTCTGCCTGGCCATTCAGCGTAAAGGTGTTCTCGTTCAGTTTGGCGTAATAGCGGCCGGCGTCGTTTAAGCTCGGCGTGTTTTTGTAGGTAAGCATAAAGGGCTCTTCAGAACCGAGATTGCGGGTGGTACGGAAGCGGCGGTAGTCCGGCTCGTTGCGGTTGGTATAGGCGTATCCACCCGTCCAGGTAAGGGTGGTGTTGCCGCCGTTCAGGTCGTGCGTGCCCTGTAACTGGCCGGAGTAGATGGTGCGGCTTTCATAATGGAGCGCATAATTTTTTACTTCCTCCTGGCTGTCATAGTCTGCCCCGGAGCGCATCAACACTTCGCTGCTGCCCATCTGGTTGAACAGGTTCCGGAACTCCAGTTTATTGTTGTTGTTCAGGCGGGCAGTCCAGTTGTGGATGAGGCCTATACGGGTGCTTTGGGTATAAATATCGTCCACAAACTTATACTCCGGTTGGGCACCTGCTTCCGGTCTGTAGGCACTGTAAGAGTCCCGAGAGCCTTTGGTATAGGTATTGGTATTGGTATAGGAAGCGGCAGAAATATTGCTCAGCCGCACATCGCCTAAGTCGAAGCGGCGGGTCAGTCCCAGCGAAAGACGCAGGTCCGGCAGAGCAGCCATACTTCCGGGAGCCCAAGTGTTCGGCAGCCTGCGGCCCTGGTTCTCCGACCCGTCCGGGTTGCTGGCGGCATTTATTCTGGCCGGGAAGCCGGACGGCAGCGAACGGTCACCACTGTCGAAACCAAGAAAATCTGTTTTGCCGCCCTGTGAAGTCAGGAAGCCTTTTCTGAACGTAGTACCGGCGCGGTAAGAGCTGGATAAGCTAACAGAAGTGCTGTTTTCGTCCACCACGCTTTTGGTGTATATTTTAATGATGCCGCCGCCAAACTCGCCCGGCAACTCCGGCGAACCGTTCTTATACACCAGGATGCGGTCTATCACACTCGTCGGCAGAATATCGAAAGAAAAAGCTTTTGTATCCGGCTCGGTACTTGGCGTGAGGGCATCGTTGAGCAGCACGGTGTTGTAGCGCTGGCTCATACCTCTAATCACGATATACTTGTCGTTCATCACAGTTACGCCCGGAATGCGGCGCACCACAGCAGCTGCGTCGCGGTCCATGGATTTGGCAATCTGTTCGGCGGCCATGCCGCTCACTACCACCTCGCTGGCGCGCATACTTTGCATCAACGCCAAATCAGTGTTGGTATGGCGCGTGCCTACCACCTCCACGGCCTGTAGTTGCGTGGTGTTTTCCGCCAGCGGCACATGAAGTGTGGTGGTTTGGCCATCGGTTATGGTAACGCCGGTATTTACATAAGGCTTATAAGAAACGAAAGTAACAGACAAAGTATAAGTGCCTGGCGCCAGCGGCAAAGTATAGTTGCCCTCGTAATCGGTGGTGGTGCCATTGGATGTGCCTTTTATAAATACCACGGCCCCGATAATACCTTCTCCGGAGATTTTATCGGTTACCTTACCTTTTAGTGTGCCCTGCTGGGCAAACCCGGAAACAGCCGTAGTTATAATGGTGAGAAATGTGAAAAGTAATTTCATTGATCTACTGTTGTTTTAGTCTCGCTACAAAAGTAGATCTCATGTTTTAAGTCATTTTTACCTCATCGTTATGATATAGTTAAGGATCGCAGTACCATATTATGTAAGCGTTAATCCTGCGTTACCCATAGTTTACCAGACCGTTACGTTAACATTAAATCTATTTCCCGGCTCTTAAAAGACATGCATCAGGCTTACAATTATTTATTGATTTATACTGATAGTCAATGATTTATACTTTACAACGGAGTTAACATTTCCTTTAACAACTTAACAATTAATTAACATTGCAGTAATCGCGAGGTAACATGATTGTCCGTACTTTGCATGGCAATTCAGAAGTAACATCATCCACAGCCTGACTAACTGTCGCTGATGCACCTGAACTGCAGACGGGTAACTTCCATAGCAGAGACTATAAGCGCGCCCGCCATACATAGAAGTATAAAGTGTCACGACTTTAGCGTATTTCTCACCTAAACTAAAAGGACTCGTGCAAAAGCAATTGACAAGGGTATGCCTTGTGCTCTTTACCTGTTTGCTGTTTGGCGCCGCCCAGGCACAAAGTGTTAATTACTCTAAATTTGGCAAGGGCCTGCAGTTTGTTGCGGCCGACTCCTCCTTCAGCCTCAAATTCAGCACACGATTTCAGTTGCTGTATGCCAGCAACAAAGACGCCAGCAGCAACCAGTGGGATGATGGTTTTCAGGTGCGCCGGGCCCGCCTCAAGTTCGATGGATTTGCCTACAGCCCCCGCCTCACCTATAAAATAGAGTTGGGCCTGAGCAACCGCGACATTGGCGGTGAGGGGCTGCAGCAACAGAACTACGCCAGCAACATTATACTGGATGCGGTGGCCA
>Ga0210040_10000389_pt1 | contig 74417 bp, 54 predicted proteins | sample CryGeyCG12114_NA_FD_185462 | JGI IMG/M metagenome (GOLD analysis project Ga0210040, IMG submission 185462) | Groundwater microbial communities from aquifer - Crystal Geyser CG19_WC_8/21/14_NA (SPAdes) (version 2) | ecosystem: Environmental > Aquatic > Deep subsurface > Groundwater | place: USA...
TGAGGGGCTGATCGGGAGGCGTGAGGATGGAGGCGCGCTCCAGCACGTTCTTCAGCTCGCGCACATTGCCCGGCCAGGCATACTGTTCCAGCGCCTGCATCGCCTCGGGGCTGAGCTGCAATGGCTCCCGGCGCAGCTTGGCTGCAAACTGCTGGGCAAAATACGCCACCAAGGCCGGCACATCGGCGCGGCGGGCACTGAGGGCCGGCACCTGGATAGTCACCACCGAGAGGCGGTAGTACAGGTCGGGGCGGAAATGGGCGTCGGCGGCCTCCTGGCGCAGGTTGCGGTTGGTGGCGGCCACCAACCGCACGTTCACGCGGGTAGGCTTGCTGTCGCCGAGTTTGGTGAACTCCTGGGTTTCGAGGGCGCGCAGCAGCTTGGCCTGTGCCCCGGCTTCCAGCTCCCCAATTTCGTCTAGAAACAAGGTGCCGCCGCTGGCTTCCTCCATCTGGCCTTTTTTATCGGTCAATGCCCCCGTAAAAGCACCCCTCTTATAGCCAAATAGCTCCGATTCCAGCAAATCCTTCGGGAAAGCCGAGCAGTTGACGGCCACGAATGGCTTGTTGCGGCGCGGACTACCCTGATGAATGGCCTGCGCAAACAACTCCTTGCCCGCGCCGGTAGGGCCTTCCAATAGCACGGTGGCATCGGTGAGGGCCACTTGTCGGGCCACGCTTTTAGCCTGCTCCAAGGCTGCGGAGTGCCCAATCATCGACTCGAAACTATACTGAGCGCCTACCTTTTTTTCCAGCGAGGCCACGCGGTGTTGCAAGCGGGCTTTGTCGGCAGCGCGGTCTACCACTACCAGCAGCTGGTCGTCGGCGTCGCCCTTGGTCAGGTAATCGAAGGCGCCCTCTTTCATGGCCCGCACGCCGTCGGCAATGGTGCCGTAGGCCGTCATCAGCACCACCTCGGCCAAGGGCGCCAGCGCCCGGTAGCGGGGTAGCAAATCGAGGCCCCGGCCGTCGGGCAGCTTCACATCCGATAGTACTACCAGCACGTCTTCGGCGTGGGCGCGCAGCTCCTCCAGGCCACGCCGGGCATCGGGCGCTTGGCGCACGGTGTAGCCTTCCAGCTCCAGGGTGCGGGCAATGGCCTGGCGCAGCACGGCTTCGTCGTCGATCAAGAGGATAGTTCCGGTAGGCATAGGGTAGGGGCGCGTCGCACGCGTCCATCGTTTCTGAGGTTGTTTTTGGAAAATGAGAACGTCATTTCGGTTAAAAACGAACGTCATTCCGAACTGGTCGAGGAATCTCGCGTGCTGATGGCAGATACTATCTATCATCAGCACGCGAGATTCCTCGACCAGCTCGGAATGACGTTCCGAAATTATCAGAACTTACAGCAACTCAAGTACCAGGCTGCTGGCACCGCCGCCGCCGTTGCAAATGCCCGTCACGCCGATTTTGCCGCCTTCCTGGCGCAGCACGTTCACCAGTGTCGTCACGATGCGGGCTCCGCTGGCGCCCAGTGGGTGGCCCAGGCTCACGGCGCCGCCGTACACGTTCACCTTGGTGCCTTCCAGGTTCAGTAGCTGGTTATTAGCCAGCGAAACCACCGAAAAAGCTTCATTGATTTCGTAAAAATCAACTTCCGAAGCTTCTACACCCGCGTGCTTCAGCGCTTTCGGAATAGCCAGAGAAGGGGAGGTAGTGAACCACTCCGGCGCCTGCTCGGCGTCGGCGAAGCCGCGAATGCGGGCCAGGGGTGTCACGCCCAACTCTTCGGCCTTCTCGCGGCTCATGAGTAGTACGGCGGCGGCGCCATCGTTGAGGGTAGAGGCGTTGGCAGCCGTTACGGTGCCGCCTTCTTTCAGGAACGCGGGCTTCAGGCCGGGCATTTTGGTGAAGTCTACCTTCAGGTATTCCTCATCGTCTTCTACCACGGTGGTTTTGCCCCGGCTGGTGATGGTTACGGGCACGATCTCGTCCTTTTTCTTGCCCTCTTTGGCCGCCTTGGCGCTGCGGTTATACGACTCAATGGCAAACTCGTCCTGCTGCTCGCGGGTGAAGCCCATTTCCTTGGCCGTGTTTTCGGCCGCGTTGCCCATCGCATAATCGTGGTAGGGGTCCCAGAGGCCGTCGCGCACCAGACCGTCAATCATCTGGCCGTGGCCGTACTTCGCCCCGAAACGGGCTTTGTCGAGGTAGTAGGGCACGTTGCTCATGCTCTCCATGCCACCGGCCAGCACCACGTCGGCCTGACCCAGCATAATAGCCTGAGCGCCAAACATAATGGCTTTAGTGCCGGAGGCACACACCTTGTTTACGGTGGTGCATTCCACCGTGTCGGGTAGGCCGGCGTTGCGGGCGGCCTGGCGGGCGGGTGCCTGCCCTAGGTTGGCCGAAATCACGTTGCCCATAATCACCTGCTGCACCTGATCGGGCGCTACGCCGGCTTTGTCGAGGGCCCCTTTGAGGGCAATGCCGCCCAGTTCCGTAGCCGATAGGGAGGCTAGGCTACCGCCGAAGCTGCCAATGGGTGTGCGTACGGCTGCTACAATTACTACGTCTTTGATTTGCATAAAAAGGTGGGTGGGGTGGAGAAATGTTGAAAGTTGCGTTGTAACAGTTGAATAGGTAATTTATAAATAGCTGATATATCGTGTCCTTGGCTGTTTTCTAAACGCTGAATCTTAGCATTCAACGTTCGGCTTTGCCATTCTACCAAGCTGGTTTATCAGAATCGGGTTTCTTTTCTGCTTTTCGTGGCAACTGTTGCAGATACTGCTGCTCCGCGTTGCTCAGAGCATCAAGGAGTTGGCGCGCTTTAGCTGGGTTCAGGCTCATTTGCTCTAGGCGGGCGCGTTGGGTTTGTAGCTGCGCTTCATCGGTAGCAAGGTCGGTACCGGCACGTCGGCTGCGTCCCTGCTGCGCAGTAAGACCATTTTCATCATTGCTGAGGCCACGCTCGCTGCCTGGCGCGCTGCCCGTAGCTACCTCGCGCCGGGTGCCGCTCCCCGGCCGAAAGCCGCCTCGCGCCGTGCTGCCGGGCGCCGCCCCAGGCTGATTGGCGTCGGACCTACCGTTGCGGTCGGTGCGGGGCTGGGGGGCATTGCGCGGGTCGTCGGGTTGAGTAGGGTCGTTGCGCTGGCCTTGCTGCCCGGTTTCAGCCTCTTTCTGCTGTTGTTGCTGCTCCTGTGGTGGGGTAGGCTTTTTCTTTTCCGGAGTAGTTGGCGGCGCCGCTGGCGGCGGGATACCCGGCGACTGCTGCCGACGAGCCAGATAATCGCGCAGTAACTCATAGTTATAGCGCGCCTCCGCATTGGTCGGTGAAGAAAGTAATGCCTGGCGTAGCAGCCTCACAGCCTGCGCATATTCACCCTGCTCGCTGGCCAGCAATGCCAGTTGCTGCTGGGCCACGCTGCGCACGGCGCGGGTAGAGCTGGTAAGTAAGCGGCCGTAGTAAGCTCGGGCCAGGGCAGGCTGCCCTGCCTGCCAACAGGCGTGCGCTAAATTCAGAACCACGGCCTCTTCAGTAGCGCCGTACTGCTCCACAGCCGCTTGGTAAGTGCGCGCCGCCGCCACAAAATCCTGACGCTGATAAGCCGCTTGCGCCTCCTGCACAGCCGTATTGCGGCGATGAATGCGCGTGAGTCGATCCAATCCACCGGTACCGCTACCGCTGAGCAGCAAAACCAGCAGGAAACAAAAGCTTTTCACGGACGAATTATTTTCACGGTCAGCAAGATATCGAATCCCAGCAGCAACAGGGCCACAGCCAGCGGATAGCGGTAGCGGTTATCGGCCACCGATACAGTGCGTACCTGCTCGGCCTGGCCCTCTACCCGGTTCAGCGCATTCAGCAGTAAAGGAAATTCATTGCGCTGATCGGTTAACTCAAAATACTGTCCGCCGGTTTGCTCGGCTAGGCGGCGCAGCGTTTTAGGTTCGAGGCGCGTTACGGCGTCGCGGCCACGGGCATCGCGCACATAGCTGCCGCCAGCTTTTGGAATGCGGCTACCCTCGGGCGTGCCTACCCCAATTGCAAACAGCCGGGCACCGGAGCGCGTAAGCTGGCGCACAGAGGGTTCCAGGTTTTCCCCAAAGTCCTCCCCATCGCTCACCAGCACCAGCGCCGTAGCCCGTGGCGGACTACCGGTTGGTTGGGGCGTGGCACTCAAACGGGCTAGTACTAAGTCCAACGCCGGAGCCAAGTCGGTGGTGCCAGTGGGGAGCAGATTAGTCTGAATGGTACTCACAAACAGTTGCAAGGCGCCTTGGTCGTAGGTGAGGGGGCACTGCACATACGCATCAGCCGCGAAAACAATCAGCCCAATGCGGTCGGCCTGAAAGCGGTTAATCAGCTCACTCAACTCGGCACGAGCCTTCAGCAGCCGTGTTGGCGACACATCAGGCGCATCCATCGAGCGCGATATATCCAGCAGCAGCCACACGTCCTTACCTGCCGTGCGCACGGGTTGCTGCGTGAGCCCGTAGGCTGGACCAAGTAGGGAAATCAACAAAAGACTGAAATATGTGAGGCGCAACAGTAGCTTCCACCCCAGCCGCCAGCCGCGCTGCTGCAAGGGTGCAGCTAAGCGCCAGGTACGCACGGCATACCCCACATATAAAAAAATAAAGGCTAGCAACGCCGTCAGTTCGGGCCAGCCTAGAGGGTAAGCCCAATTCATTGCGCGCTACCCAAGGCATTGGGCATCATTTGATAAGAAGCGGATATTGGTATTTTCATGCGAGCAAAGATAGCTCTTGCCAGGTAGCAGGACGTTTCGACTAACGGCACAGAAAGGAAGATATTTTTTGGAAATGCTTGATTTCTCCGTTCTAGTCGTATATTTGCGCACCATTCAGACGGAATAGCCGTCTTCTGGAGAGATGGGTGAGTGGCTGAAACCAGTAGTTTGCTAAACTGCCGTAGCTCTAAAGGCTACCGGGGGTTCGAATCCCCCTCTCTCCGCTTGGAAAATGTTGAGCTGTAAGAAGTATGTGTTGGACGACGTTCAACAGACTCATTGAACACTCGCCGCTTATAGTTCAACATTTCTTTTTTCGGGGTGTAGCGTAGCCCGGTATCGCGCCTGCTTTGGGAGCAGGAGGCCGCAGGTTCGAATCCTGCCACCCCGACCCGTGCGGAAGCCGGCCACCCGCCTAGCCGGGTGGCCGGCTTTTGTGTTTCTGGTCCCGTAGCTCAGCTGGATAGAGCAGCTGCCTTCTAAGCAGCCGGTCACAGGTTCGAATCCTGTCGGGGTCACTCCTTAAATAAAAGAAGCCACTTAGTTTTATCGCTAAGTGGCTTTTGTGTTCGTGGTTTATACTGTAGCTACGCTATTGAATTGCCGCTTACTCCTATGCACATGCACGAAGGGGTATAGAAAACTGACCTTGGAGGATTTGCAACTTCGGCTCATTCCCGATGCCTATAGCGAGTAGTGTTGCACTCGGTCTACCAATTTAGTCAAGGCCAATGAACCAAGTATCTGCTTCCTAAAACGGGATTCCCCGAGCATTTCTGTTTTGAATAGCTTCTTCGTGCTGGGAACGAGGTAGTCACGTAACATGGTGAGGGCGGTGGCTTGCACCGCCTCCATAAGCGGGCGCGCAAGTCTTAACTGATGTACCAAATGTCCTGGATGGCGTCCCATAGCGTTTCTGGAGAGCCAACTTCTCGGTGCTGCATAAAGATACTTTATGGAGATGTTGTGGGGCCAGCGAAGCTACATTCGGCTACTGGCGCTGATAACTCAATGCAGTCTGCATGTACCCGACGTTTGCTAATAACAACGCCACTTTGCAACTCGCTGGTACCCGCTGAAACTCCCGGGATATTGCAGCCCATCAGGCGCTTAAAAGACGCCACAAAGCGCATGGGTAAAGCACAGCTTGCCGCTAACTAAGGTAGGCATCGAACAGGCTGTTGCGGTGCAGTAAGTGCTTGACGCTTTCCGCCGTCTAGCGTTGTGGGTTGCACGAGGCAGGAATATTAATAGAACCTCCAGACGAGCAAGGGCCGTGTCGCTCAACCGCGACTGCCCTTGGGGCGCCGCAGGGTAGTATCACCACCAGCAGATGATGACCGTTTGGTGGTTAGCGACTCCGAGTAGAGCCGCCCTGCGCAAGTACTGGAGCATGCTGGTCCGGTCGGCATAGATTTTTTCTGCAGCCTACCCAAAATGCTGACATAGGGCTGTCATAAGGCGCGAGGACTTTTGTGAGGTCAAGTGACAATAATCTTTTCCCCTCTTCTCCCCTATGTTCAACGTACTATTTGACATCAATTGGCTGAGTGTAGTGCTGGCCTTCGTCGTTTATTTTTTGTTGGGCGCCTTGTGGTACATGGTGCTGTTCCCGCATCCCTACAAGGTGTCGCTGGGCAAAGCCAACGAGACGCTCCATAACGCGTCGGCCTTGTTTGTGGTGGGGCCGGGCGTTTGCGTGCTGGCTACCGTTTTGGCAACTGCGCTGTTATTTTACGCGCTACATATTACGTCCTACGGCGATGCTCTGCGCCTAGCAGCCGTTGTGGGCGTGGGGTACCTGGTGGCCAATACGACCAACATTGCCATCAACCCCAATATTCCTCGGCCGCTGCTATACAGCGCTATTACCAGTGCCTACCACCTAGTCGGCATTACGCTGACCTGCTTTATTTTGGCTGCGATGCAGTAAGGTTCTTTTATATGAAGCTGTTTAAAAAGTCGGTTCAGGGTTAATTTTTCGCAAGAATAGGACGGAACGCCAACCAATGCCACGCCAACCAGTTGCCGATGCTGGTTTCATAGCGTACGAGTAAGGTTTTGAAGCTGTCGAGCCAGGCGTTGGCGTGTTCCACTACTGTGCGCCGCCGGTAGCGTTCGGGGTCAAAGAACGTGTCGTCCGCCGTTTGCCAATCGGTGGCGCGGCGGTTGCGGGCGATGTTGGCTTCGATGTCACGGGCGGCACAGGCCTGCCGGCCGACCTAGAACAGGCACTTGCGCAACAGCCAGGGGCTCAAAACTACTTCCAACAGTTAAGCCGCACCGCCAAACGCAATGCATTGCAGGGGTTGGTGTTGGCAAAACGCCCCGCGACCCGGCAGCAGCGCATTGCCGCTATCTTGGAGTTAGCAAACCAGCGAGTAGGCTCAGCTTAGTTACTACAACCGGACCTAACATCTATAAAAGATGAAGGTTCCCCACCCCACGGAGCATTGTTTAAAGAGCCAAGAGGTGTTACTGGTACCACCCGTTGCGGCGGGCGTAGCATGGCTCCCACAGAGTAGTAGGGGCCATGTTACGCCCGCCGCTTGGCCAGCCTAATGATAGGCGTTGCGCGTTTGGTATGATGCAGTGAAGCTACCTGGTCTCGCTTTAAAATCGATAGACCAGTGCATTGATGTTCATGCCGGCTCCCACAGAGGCAAACAGCACAATATCTCCGGCTGCAATATGGTGGCTGGGCATCTTGCCTTTTTGCAACAGGTCTAGCAGGGTAGGCACGGTGGCTACCGAGCTATTACCTAGCCAGCTAATGGTCATGGGCATCAGCTCCTGGTTCGTGCATTCTTCGCCGTACAGCTTAAAGAGGCGCTGCAAAATAGCTACGTCCATCTTCTCGTTGGCTTGGTGAATGAGCACCTTGTGCACCTGGCTTAGCTCTACCCCAGCCTTTTGCAGTGCTGTCTGGATAACCAGCGGCACGTGCTGTAAGGCAAACTCATACAGCCGGCGGCCGTTCATTTTCATGTAGCGCTCCGGTTCAGCAACTCGCTCCGGATTATACGATTTGCCCATTTGCAGCAGGCTTGAATACTCATGGGCATGAGTTTGGGTGTGATGCGCCAGGATACCAATTTCGGTTTGGCTAGTAGCTTCCAGAATCACGGCCCCGCTACCGTCGCTGAACAGCATCGTGTCCCGGTCATGCGGGTCTACAATGCGCGATAGGGTTTCGGTGCCAATAACCAGGCAGCGCCGCGCGTCGCCGGAGCGGATGTAGTAGTTGGCCTGCACCAGCGCCTCCAGCCAGCCGGGGCACCCAAATGCCATGTCGTAGGCCACGCAGTTGGGGTTGTGGATAGCCAGTCGGGCTTTGATGCGCGAAGCCAGCGACGGCACCATATCCACCCGGTTACTACCTGCTACCACGTCGCCAAAGTTGTGGGCAACGATAATATAATCAAGCGTTTCGGGGTCAATGCCGGAGCTGGTAAGTGCCTCCTGAGCGGCCAGAAAACCCAGATCGGAAGCGGTATGGTTGGTGTGGGCGTAGCGCCGTTGTTGAATGCCTGTGATGGCGCTGAACTTGTCCAGGATAGTGGCCGGAGCCTGGGTGATGGCAACGCCCTCAGCCGTAAAAAAGCGGGCTGCTAAAAAATCCTGGTTGTCAACGACCGTATCCGGGATATAGCTGCCCGTAGCTGCAATGATGGATCGGATCATTGAGAAACGAAAAAGAAATGATGACTGCCTAACGTAAGCAATCCGCGGCTTCAAAAGCCATAGATACCACTTATTGTTAAGGCAAGTTATTGAGTAGTGCGTTCATTTAAGGTAATAGACCGCAGAAAAAGGGGAAAAACTGTGATTTCACCTAAATAGGAAGTCCACGAAAAAAGGGTTGGGCCACTTCCTTGCACGAAGCAGAACAACACGACGGGTGCAAAACTAGTACTGGCTAGGACACTTCCTTACGAGTGCTACCATTGAGGGTAGCACGTAAATTTCTTGTCGCTTTTATTATCCTGCCCAGTGTCACAGTTTCTTTTTGCTACCGGCATCGAAAACAGCAACCCTACCATCAACCACGGCAAAGAACGGGTGGATGAGCTAGAAAAATGTGGCCACTACAAACATTGGCGTACCGATTTTGACCTAGTACAAGAATTAGGCATTTCGTTTTTACGCTATGGGCCGCCTATTCATACCACCTTTCTGGGGCCGGGCCACTACAATTGGTCGTTTGCCGACGAAACTTTTGGGGAGCTACGGCACCGCAACATTGTGCCCATTGTAGACTTGTGCCATTTTGGAGTGCCCGACTGGGTAGGAAATTTTCAGAACGGCGATTTTCCTACCCTCTTCGCGCAGTATGCGCGGGCCTTTGCCGAGCGGTTTCCGTGGGTGCAGCTCTACACGCCGGTGAACGAAATGTACATCTGCGCTGAGTTTTCGGCCCTCTACGGCTGGTGGAACGAGCAGCTAGCCAGCGACCAGGCTTTCGTGACGGCTCTCAAATACATTGTGAAAGCCAACGTGTTGGCTATGCAAGCCATTCTGGAAGTGCGGCCCGATGCGCTGTTTGTGCAGAGCGAATCCTCTGAGTATTTCCACGCCGAGAACCCAGCGGCCATCAAGCCCGCCGAGCTGCTGAACGCCAAGCGCTTCCTGTCGCTGGATTTGAACTACGGCCGCCGGGTAGACTCCGAGATGTACGAGTATCTGCTGGACAATGGGATGACGCGAGAGGAGTATCAGTTCTTCCTGAAGAACAACCTCAAGCATCATTGCATCATGGGCAACGACTATTATAAAACCAACGAGCACCGCGTGCGCGCCGATGGTAGCACCACGGCTTCGGGCGAGGTGTTCGGCTACCACGTCATCACCCGGCAATACCACGACCGCTACCGCCTCCCCGTGATGCACACCGAAACCAACCTCTGGCAAGGCCCCAATGGCGACGAGGCCGTGCACTGGCTGTGGAAGGAGTGGGCCAACGTGCTGCGCGTGCGCAACGACGGCGTGCCCATCGTGGGCTTCACCTGGTACTCGCTCACCGACCAAGTGGATTGGGACACGGCCCTGCGCGAAAACAACGGCCACGTGAACCCGCTGGGCCTCTACGACCTCGACCGCAACATTCGACCGGTAGGGGAGGCCTACAAGCAGCTCATCCACGATTGGCGGCAGGTGCTGCCCGCCCAGAGCGTGTGCTTGCAGGTGCCCATCATCATGCCTAGTGAAAGCAACGAGCCGTGGGCACACAAAAAGAAACAGCAGGCCAAACAGGCGGAGCAAGATAAATCAACCGCGCCGGCCAACACACCTTCCGTAGAGCCGTAGTAGTGTCGAGCTTGTAACATGAATTTTGCAGACACACAAAGCATTTATGCGATTTGAAAATAAAGTAGCATTGGTAACCGGCGGCGACGGTGGTATTGGGCTGGCCGTGGCCAAGCGCCTGGCTTCAGAGGGCGCCTGCCTGGTGCTGGTAGGCCTTGATGATAAAAAGCTAAAAGCCGCCGCAGTGCAGGTGAAGGACGCCGGTGCTCCCGACGTGTGGACCAGCGTATGCGACGTAGCCAAAGAAAAAAAGGTAGAAGCCACGGTAGCCAGTACCCTAAAGCACTTCGGAAGGATAGACGTTATCATCAACAACGCCGGTCTGATGGAATTTAAGCCCCTGGAAGAACTCACCGGCGACGACTGGATGCGCGTGCTGAACGTAGACTTGCTGGGCACATTCTACTTCACCAAGCAGGCATTTTTGCACATGCCCAGGGGTGGCACCATCGTCAACGTATCCAGCATCCATGCCGTCGAAACCAGTCCGCTGGTGGCACCCTACGCAGCGGCTAAGGCGGCGGTGCTTTCCCTCACGCGCTCGTCGGCGTTGGAAGGAGAGCCCAAAAACATTCGCGTAAACTCGGTGCTGCCAGGTGCCATTGATACGCCCATGCTCTGGAATAATCCCAACATCAAGAGCGGGGTGGAGAAGATTGACCGCGCCAATGTGGGCCGGCCCGAAGACGTAGCCGCCGCCATTGCCTATCTCGCCTCCGATGATTCTAAGTTTATCCAGGGCGCCTTGCTTCGCGTAGACGGCGGCCGGCTCGCGCAGCTATAGCGCGTCATCTACAGAAATTCATATAACACAGAATCCCCTCTACCAGCGCACTGGTAGAGGGGATTCTGTGTTATATGATATGAGTGGAGTATCTATTAAAAAATGGAAGCGAAGCCCTGACAGGCACTCACCCAGGCGTAACCGTAGCGGCGGACCTCCTCCTGCTCTCTGTGCTTTTGTTCTTGCCGTAGGCGCTCTGCTTTTTGCAACTGGTGCACAACAGTAAGCAGCGACGGACGATGCCATTTGAGTGACAACAAACGCCGGACTTTTGTGGGCCGACCGGCAAGCGCGAGTAGAATAGCCATGGCAGTGGATGTTTGGTGAGACGTTTAATGTAGTTATACCATTTTGTAATTACAAGCTGAGCCGCACGTTTATACAGCGTGGCTGGACTGAAAGCAGCCACGCTGGCAAGCTAAAAATCCCGCCATTGATGGCCCCAAAACATGATCTTTTACTGGCGATATTGCCTGAGCCTAAACCGGACTAAAACTGGCAAAAACCGGATAAAATCGGTATCTTTGTATACTAAATTTTGCGCTGAAACAACAAGCGACACATGAGCGAAACCACCGAAAATAAAGTCCCCGTGGAGTATACCGCGGATAGCATTCAGGTACTCGAAGGACTCGAAGCCGTGCGCAAGCGCCCGGCCATGTACATTGGCGATATTGGTGTGAAAGGCCTGCACCACTTGGTGTGGGAAGTAGTAGACAACTCTATTGATGAGGCCCTGGCCGGCTATTGCGACCGGATTGAGGTGACCATCAACGAAAACAACTCCGTTACCGTGCGCGACAACGGCCGCGGCATTCCGGTGGATTTTCACCAGAAAGAAGGTCGCTCGGCCCTGGAAGTGGTGATGACCGTGCTGCACGCCGGTGGCAAGTTCGACAAGGACAGCTACAAGGTATCGGGCGGGTTGCACGGGGTAGGCGTGAGCTGCGTAAACGCGCTCAGCCAGGATCTGAAAGTGACCGTGCGCCGCAAGGGCAAGGTATACGAGCAGGAATACAAAATCGGCTTCCCGCAGTACCCCGTGAAGGAGGTAGGCGAAACCGACGAGCACGGTACCCAAGTAGATTTCCTGCCTGATAGCAGCATCTTCACGGAGTCGGTTTACAAATATGAAACCATTGCCGGGCGTCTGCGCGAGCTGGCCTACCTCAACAAAGGTATCCGCATTATACTTTCCGACCACCGCGAGCAACTGGAAGACGGCACCCACCCAGGCGAGGAATTCTACTCGCACGGCGGCCTGTCGGAGTTCGTGCAGTATCTTGATAACGGCCGTACCGTGCTCATGCCCAAACCCATCCACGTGGAAAGTGAGAAGGGTGGTACGCCGGTAGAGGTAGCATTGCAGTACAACGATTCCTACCAGGAGCACATCTTCAGCTACGTCAACAACATCAACACCCACGAAGGTGGCACGCACGTAGCTGGCTTCCGGGCGGCTCTCACGCGCACGCTCAAGGCTTATGCCGATAAGTCGGGTATGCTGGAGAAGGCCAAAGTAGAGATTCAGGGCGACGACTTCCGTGAAGGTCTGACGGCCGTTATTTCCGTGAAAGTGCAGGAGCCGCAGTTTGAAGGCCAGACCAAGACTAAACTGGGCAACTCTGATGTGAGCGGCGCCGTGAACACAGTGGTAGGCGAAATCCTGAACGAATATTTGCAGGAAAACCCCAAGGAAGCCCGTATCATCATCGAAAAGGTGATTCTGGCAGCCAAGGCGCGTATTGCGGCCCGCAAGGCCCGCGAAATGGTGCAGCGTAAAACCGTGCTGGGCTCCACAGCCCTACCCGGCAAACTGGCCGACTGCTCCGAAACGGACCCGGCTATCTGCGAATTGTACCTGGTGGAAGGTGACTCGGCTGGCGGTACCGCCAAGCAGGGCCGCAACCGGGGTTTCCAGGCCATTCTACCGTTGCGCGGTAAAATCCTGAACGTAGAGAAGGCACAGGAGCACCACATCTACGAAAATCAGGAAATCCGGAACATGATTACGGCCTTGGGCGTGAGCATGGAAAAGAAGGTGAGCGAGGACGATGGCACCACCAACAGCTCCCTGAACATCGACAAGCTGCGCTACCACAAGGTTATCATCATGACCGACGCCGACATCGACGGCTCGCACATTCGCACGCTGATTCTGACGTTCTTCTTCCGCTACATGCGCGAGCTGGTGGACCGCGGGTATATCTACATTGCCCTACCCCCGCTCTACCTTGTGAAGAAGGGTAAGGAAGAACGCTACTGCTGGACCGAGCAAGAGCGCATGGACGCCCAGGAGGAAATGGGCCGCGGCAAACCCGATTCGGTGAACGTGCAGCGCTATAAGGGCTTGGGCGAGATGAACGCCGAGCAGCTTTGGGAAACCACCATGCAGCCTGAAACGCGCACCCTGAAGCAGGTAACCGTAGAATCGGCGGCCGAGGCCGACCACCTGTTCTCGATGCTGATGGGAGACGAGGTAGCCCCCCGCCGCGAGTTTATCGAGAAAAACGCCAAGTACGCTAAACTGGACGTATAAGTATTCGAAAAAGCCCGCCGATCAGCGGGCTTTTTCTTTGGATGTATCTACCTCGCTTCCGTATGATTTATTGCGCTTGGCACAACAGAAGCTGCTAGTGCAGCGTGTATCTTGCCAATCCTCTTTCTGTAGCCCGCCCTATTTACTCTATGAAGCTTTTCAAATCTTCCGACCTCATCCGCAAAAGCAAGTACATCAGCCGCGACCTGAGCTGGATGCGCTTCAACTACCGCGTGCTCGATCAGGCCAAGGACTCGGCGCGCACGCTGTTCGACCGCCTGAAATTCCTGGCCATCACGTCCAGCAACCTCGACGAGTTCTTTATGATTCGGCTGGGGTCGCTGTACAATTACCTCGATTATGGCAAAGAGCGCATCGACTATTCGGGGCTGCGCGAATTGCCATTTCGGCGTAAGCTGCTGGACTTCGCCCACCGCTTTGTGAACGACCAGTCGCTCACGTTTCTGAATGAACTGAAGCCGCTGTTCGAGAAGAACGGCTTCAACATTCTGAAAATAGAGGACCTGACGGAAATCGAGTTGAAGAAGGCCGAAGGCTACTTCAAAAACACGGTGTTTCCGCTGCTCACGCCCATGGTGTACGACTCCTACCACGGCTTCCCAATGATGATGAACCAGATGCTCATCTTTGGGGTAGTGACGCGGGCGGGCAGCGGCAGCCTGGGCGACAGTGACCTGGACAAAGGCCAGGAGCGCCTCACCTTCGTGCAGATTCCGCAGAACCTGGCGCGCTTCTTTGAGCTGTCGCGCAAGGACAAGGTGCTGTTTGTGCCCATTGAGGAAATCGTGCGGGCCAACCTGCCCAAGTTGTTCCGCAACGTGGACATCCTGGCCGCCAGCCTGTTCCGCATCACCCGCAACGGCGACTTCACGCTGGAAGAGTCGGACGACATCGACGTGGATTTCATCAAGGAAATTCAATCGGGCCTGAAAACGCGCAAGAAGGGTAGGGTCGTGCGCCTGGAAATCGAGCAGAACGCCTCGCCGGTGCTGCTAAACGTGCTGAAGGAACGGTGGAAGATTGATAACGGCAACGTGTTCGTTATCAACTCCTTGATTGACATGAAAGGCCTGTTTCAGATCCTGAAACACCCCAATTTTCGGGGTAAGGCGGCCCGGATGCCCTCGCCAGTGCCTCCGCTCAGCCTACCCGAAGGCGCCGAGGAAAACCTGTTTGAATACCTCAAGCACTACGATGTGCTGCTGCACCACCCCTACAACAGCATCGAGCCCATGGTGCGGCTGCTGGAACAGGCTGCCGAGGACCCGTATGTGCTGGGCATCAAGCAGACCATCTACCGCCTGGCCGAGGATTCGCGGGTGTCGGCGGCGCTGCTGAAGGCGGCCGAGAATGGCAAGCACGTGTCGGTGCTGTTCGAGGTGAAGGCGCGCTTTGATGAGGAACGCAACATCCGGGAGGGTGCCAAGCTGGAAAAGGCCGGCTGCTTCGTGATTTATGGGGTAGGGAAGTACAAGACCCACACCAAAATGCTGCAAATCATCCGCAAGGAAGGCGAGAAGGTGACGCGCTATGTGCACATCGGGTCGGGCAACTACAATGAGCAAACCTCGCGCCTCTACACCGACGTGAGTATGCTCACCACCAACGACGTGTACGGCCACGACGTATCGGAATTCTTCAACGTCATCACTGGCCACTCCCAGCCCGACGACTACGAGTACCTCATCACGGCGCCCAAAGACATGCGCCAGCAGCTCATCCACCTGATTCGGGAAGAGATGAAAAATGCCAAGAAGGGTTTGCCCAGTGGCATTGTGATGAAGATGAACTCCTTGGAAGACAAGGAGATGATAGACGAGTTCTACAAGGCCAGCAAAGCCGGCGTGCCCATCCGCTTTGTGGTGCGCGGTATCTGCTGCCTGCGGCCGGGTAGGGTAGGGCTGAGCGAGAACATTGAGGTGCGCAGCATCGTGGGCGACTACCTGGAGCACTCGCGCTTGTTCTACTTCCATCAGGCCGGGCAGCCGAAGGTATACGCCGGCTCGGCCGACATGATGGTGCGTTCCTTCGACCGGCGCATTGAGGCGTTGTTCCTGATTGTGAACCCGCAGCTCAAGCGCGAGGCCATCAGCATTCTGATGATGAACCTGCTGGACAACCAGAATTCCTACCTCATGCGTGAGGACGGCGCCTATGTCCGCCTCAAGCCGGGCGCCGACGAAGCGGCCATCGACATTCACCGGGCGTTCTACCTGCCCGATGCGGAGTTGCTAGCCAACGCCACGCCCGAGGGCCTTCTGGAACTACTGGACAAACAGCGCCGCCATACCGAGTCGGTGATGGCCGCCGCCCAGCAGGCCGCCGTAGCCGGCACCGCCCCCGAAGTGCCCGCCGATGAGCTACTCGACCCCCTGGCCGTAGCTGCTCTGGGCGAGGAGGAGTGCGACGAATCGGAGGAAATGCTGGAAACCCCTAATCATCATTTGGGGCCGAGCAAGGACTAGCTGGTGAAATTGTGAGTTTGTGAAGTTGTGAAGGCAACAAGCGGTTGTCATCCTGCGCTTGCGAACCTGACGCACTCGCTCGGCTGTGCCGAGTGAGGCTTATGCCCAAGCAGCTCTGCTGCGCGCGCCTGCCACGCCTGTGCCGTAGGGCCTGTGCAAACGGCGCGGCCGGATTCGGGGCAGAGCCCCTCAAGCATAGTGCTCACTCGGCACAGCCAAGCGAGTGCGGTGACACTTTTCACAACTTCACAAACTCACCACTTCACCAGCTACTCCGTGGTAGGATTGCTTTGCAGATTGGGGAAAGGCGTGCGGCCGGAGTGGTCGGAGGCGGGGCGCATTTCCTCGAAATGGTCCTCGAACAGGGTTTGCATCATGCCGTCTTTCAGGCCGATATCGGGCACCTGCATGGTATTGATGTTGGCCCATTCCATAGCCGAGAGGTAGATATTGCCAGCGGGTAGGATAACGTCGGCGCGGTCGGGGTTGAGCATGGCCACGTTCACGCGCTGGTCCATGGTCATGGCTTCGAGGCCACGCAGGGTAGCGGCAATGGTTTTGCGCGTGATGGGCGTGCCAGGCGCGGGCTTGATCATATTGTAAATCTTGCCAATGTTGCCACCCGTGCCAATGGCCCGCGTGACGTGGTAGCGCCGTGCATTCTCCTTCACCCAGGCTTCCATCCGGTCCCAGGTGCTTTCCAGGGCGGTGCCGTCGCTACCTTGCTCGGCTTGCTGCATCCGCCGGATGGAGCCTACCTCAAAGGACTGCGACGCCACCTTATGGCGGTCGTGGTAGATGTTGAACTCGGTGCTGCCGCCGCCTACGTCGATATGCAGGTAGTGCTTCTTGTCTTCCAGCAAGTGCTCCATCACGCGGTTGATGTAGGCGGCTTCGGCCTGCCCATCAATCACTTGAATGTCTAGCCCTAGTTCCGTGCGTACCCGCTCCACAATGCCGGGCGCGTTGGTGGCGGTACGCATAGCCGAGGTAGCGCAAATGAGGTGGTGGGCTACGTCGTGCACTTCCATTAGCAGCTTCAGCGAATGCAGAAACTTCACGAACTTCTCTTCCTTCGGCGCCGAAATCTGGCCGGTGGCAAACACGTCCTCACCCAGGCGCATGGGGTAGCGCACGTACTCCACGCGCTTGAGCCGAAATTGCCCTTCGTAGAGGAGAACTGCCGAAATCTGGCAACGGACGGCGTTGGAGCCAATATCAATAGCGGCCAGTTTCAGCAGCGGATATTCCATAAGGAGGGGAAAACGTGAACGAAAAGTGCTCAAATATAGCCGGACGAAGTAGAGACACAATATTTTGTGTCTCTTCGTTGGTGAGGTTGTGTTGTCTGTCTATCGCTAGTGGTTCAACGACGAGACACAAGATATTGTGTCTCTACCCCGGTCAGCGCCTTCTGCATTCAACCCACAGGGCTATCAGCTATTGATCAATGCGGAAGCCTACCCCAAAGCGGAACAGCACGTTCTGCTCCTGTGAGTGTTGGAAGGAGATGGACAAGGCCAGCTGATCGGTAACGGGCGCGATATAAAATCCTGCGCCAGTACCCCGGTGCCAGCCATCGGGCGAGCTGCCGCGGTAGTACACCCGGCCTTGGTCGTAGAAGCCGAATATGCCGTAGGAAAAGGGTAGGAACGACGTTTGCACGTGGCCCAAGGCCAGGCGCAGCTCCGTGTTCAGGTAGAGGCTGGCGTCGCCGGTGAAACGGTTGCGGTAGTAGCCGCGTAGGTTTTCGGCCAGGCCCAGGCTGGTGTATTTGTAGAAAGGAATTTCGTCCCGGTCGCCGTAGTTTTTGGCGCCGCCGCCCTTCACCACCAGCGTCACCGGAATACCGATGCGGGCCGTACCATAGTATTCAGCAAAGCCCTGCGTGAGGCCAAAATTGCCTTTGGCCCGGTTGAGTTGGTGGTAGCTGTCGTGCTGCACCAGCAGGCGCACGCCGCGCTGGGCAAAGCTTTGCCGGTCGCGCAAATCCAGATCAAATAGGGCATTCAACCCAATTAAGCGCTGAAAATCGGTATTGGGCACCAGCGCATCCGTAGGCGGATTGCGTAGTAAGTCACCTAAATAGCTATTGCCGGCGAAGCTGCTGGTGTACTGCTCGTAGGTAGGGCCAATGCGAAACGTGCTTTTGTTGTTGAAGAATGTGCGCTCCAAAAAGCCCCCAAGCGTAAAGCCCTTGTAGCGCGCCTTATAGTAATTAGCGTCGTACAGATTCTCGTCCTTCACCGAGTTATTCCCCAGCCCGAAGAAGTTGTAGTACGGAAAATAGTTGCCGTACTCTGTGCGGGCACCAATATCCCACTGCCCTATGGCATGACGGTAGCGCGTACCCAGGCCTACCTGGAAGTTGCCGTTGCTGGAGCCGCGCACGTCCAGTGTATACATGTTCTTGAAATCAGGCTTACGGAAGCCTTGCTGAAACAAGCTGATACCTGCGCCGATGATGAAACCATCGTTGCGGTTGTAGCCCAGCGTGGCGCTGGGGCGGTAGCTGTCGTACTCGAACCCCTCGCGGTCGTAGTGGTTCACGCCGGGGCGGGTAGAGGTACGGTTGTCGCTTTCGCGGCCCAGTTGCAAGTCGGTATCGGGCACATCGTACACTTTGGTGAGCGTGCGCAGGCCCGTTACGCGGGAGTTATCGGTAACCTGGTCTTTGCCTTCACCGCCAATGATACGCAGCAGAATACTCTTGCGCGCCTCGCCCGTTACCCAAAAAATATCCTTGCCATCGAGGCCGTATAAGCAAACCTCATCGGTTTCGTTGGGCTTAAACGTACGGTCGAACAGTAGGTCGCCGAGCTGGTCCGGTTTGTCCTTATCCTTGTCGTACATGCGTACGCGCAGGTTGCCATCGGGTAGGCGGTCAGCTAGGAAAACCTCCGTTTTGTTGGAGCCTACCACATCCACCCGCTTTGCCAGCATCAGGTAGTATTTGTCCAGTGCTTTGGGCAGTTCCTGCACGCGGGCTTTCAGCTTGCGGTTCAGCTCGTCCGTCGAAATATCCTTTAGCTCGGGGGGTAGGGTGGCCGTGGCCTCGTCGATAACGGCGGGCGTCATGGTTTGCTGCATGTACTGCCCAATCTGCTGCCAGTCCTCGCGGCTTAGCGACTGAAGCAGGAACCGGTCGAGGTGGCGAGCAGGCCAGTTCAGGCTTTTCAAATCGTGAAACTCCGCCTGAAAATCTTCGATGCTTGGCACGGCCCAGTCGCGGTTGGCGAGGTAGGTCAGCACGCCGTTCCATTTGGTAAAGGCCTGGTCCCGGTCGCGCGGAATGGGCTCGTAGATGGTCTTTTTGCCCTTGTCGTACCCGGCCCACTTCCAGTTGTCCTGGTGCTTGCCAAAGTCGGCCACCAGCATATCAACGGCGCGGGCCTTGCCGAGCTGGTAGGCATCTACGCGGTTGTCGTTGTCTTTGTAGAGCTGGCGGAAGAAGCTGCCCGAGCGCCGCACGTTGTCGGAGTTGCCGAAGCCGGGCAGGTTGGGCTTGGGGTCTTTGGGGCGGTCTTCCAGCGTACCCAGTAAGCCGGCATAGTCTTCACGGTAGGGGCCAAGCTGCTGATTGTCGGGTAGGATGAACAGGCGCGGCCGGGCGTGCAGAATATCGGTCTTGTCCAGCATCGAACTGATAACCAGCGCTGAATAGGGGTGGGCCGTGGGCGTGATGTCGCGCAGCACATCAGCGGCCACGGAGTTACGCAGCTCCGGCGGCAAAATGCGCGTCACGTCCTTATCCACCGACCGAAACACGTACTCCGACGAATCGGCCGCAATGAGCTTGAGCGAGGTAGTCTGGCGTCCACCGCCGCGCCCGAAAGGCCGCAGCCCGCCTTTTTCGGTAGTTAAATCCAGCGTTTTGACCTTCACCGGCTGCGTCCAGGAGGTGCGGTAGAGCGACCCCATCCAGAAACGCCGCCACGGGCCGGCCGCGTATTGGGGGCCGGGGGCTACAGTTACGGTGGCCTGGGCAGGAGCATCGGGCTTGGGAGCCGCTACCCCTTCAGGCGCCGAAGGGCACTCTGGTATGTAGGCATTCACCGGTACGTTGGGTAGGCGCGGCTCTTGGCAAGCCGACTGAAATACGGTGTTAGCATACGCCTCTTTCGCATTTGTGCCAGCCGAATCAAACGTGTAGAAATATGCCTTCACGGTGCCATCAGCAAAGTATTCCAACTTCGAAAAGCCTTCCTCCGACTTATTAAACAGCGCTTTGCTGTTAGCGCCCACGTGCTTGTTCTGCGCAAAACTGCCCGAAATAAGGTGATAGTTGCCTTGAAATTGGTTGAGTTGCAGGCTGTAGTCGTGCGAGGCGGCGTAAATGACGCCGGGGTTTTCCTGGAGCGTGGCCAGCATCTGCTTCGTAAACTCTTGGTAAGCCGGATTTGCCATGTCGCGGGGAGCACCCACGTTCTGGCGGTAGGCAGAGTAGAGCGTGCCAAACACTGGCGGCAGCAGGTGGCGGCTGAATGGCATGTGCCCGCCGTAGATGCCGTTGCTAATCACCGGCTGATGGCCCAGCAGCAGCACGTTGCGGCCATCGGTTTCCTCCAGCGCATCCTGCAACTCCTCCCGAAATTCGTCTTGGGTGAGGGTCTTGCAATCCGTGTCGGGCGCTTCGGGCTTGTGGTAGGGGTGCGTCCACCAGGGCGAGTTGATGGCCACCAGGCGCACGTTGGGGGCCACGTCGATGATGTCAGGGCCAGGGCAGCCGTTGCTGGGTAGGAAAGCATCCTGCCCGCCCAGTTGCTTTTCGATGTATTTTTCCAGCCGGCGCACCCGTTTCAGGCCGTCGCGGCCGGAGTTGTCCCAGTCTTTATCGCCGGGTACAAAGTAGATACGGCCTTTGGGTAGGTCTTTCACCAAGCCAATCAGCGCATCAATGCGTTCGGTTTCGCCGGCCCGCATGGAGTCTTTCTTGCTGCCGAGGCCATTGTTGCTCACGACGTCACCTAAGTGCACCACCGTAAAAGTGCCTGGCGTTTGCTCCAGTGTGCGGCGCAGCGTTTGCAGGTGGCTGGCAGGTAGTTTGGCTGTGGCGGTGTTGCCTAACAGGTAAACCGTATGGGTAGGGGAAACCGGAGATTGAGCATGCAGGAGACTGATTGACAGTAGAAAGACTGCCAAAAAGGAAAGTATTGATTTTCGCATAGAAGAGAAATGAACCACTTCTTACGAAGAACCAACTGAAAAGTAGATTAGAAATCCATTAGAATATGCCTCGCAGCTCAGCTGCCACTTGCACCATGCCGATGCTGGCCGGCTCAGTGATGAAATGCACGTGGCGGCGGTTGGTGAATGGGGGCTGATGCGGGTCGATAACGTACACCGGGCAATAGCGCGGTGCATAGTCGACCAAGCCCGCCGCCGGATATACTTGCAGCGAGGTGCCTACCACCAAAAAGATATCGGCAGTAGCCGCTTCCGCAACGGCTTGCTCCATCAGCGGCACGGCCTCCCCAAACCACACAATATTGGGCCGTAGCTGGTGGCCTCGCTCGCACAAGTCGCCCAAGTCAATCCGGTCGCCGGTCATGGGGTACACCAACTCCTCGTGGCGCGTGCTGCGCGATTCAAACAGCTGGCCGTGCAGGTGAATGATGTGGCTGCTCCCGGCGCGTTCATGCAGGTCGTCTACATTCTGCGTCACCACTACCACTTCAAACTCCTTCTCCAGCGCGGCCAGGGCCAGATGACCGGCGTTGGGCTGCGCCTCGCGCGCCGCGCGGCGGCGTTGGTTGTAGAACTCCAGCACCAGGGTAGGGTCTTTGGCGAAGCCCTCCGGCGTGGCCACGTCCTCCACGCTGTGGCCTTCCCACAGCCCATCGGACCCACGAAAGGTAGCCAGGCCGCTCTCGGCCGAAATGCCAGCGCCCGTCAGGGCAACAATTTTCTTTTTCATCGAACAAGTAACCTGTAAAATCAAAAAGGCCCCAACCAGTTGGGGCCTTTTTATACGGTAGGGAGAATTGCTTATTTAACTTTTGCAGCCGATTTTTTTGCGGCAGTACCCGTCGCTTTCTTCGTCGTTGCCTTTTTAGCCGCTGGTTTCTTGACCGCAGCGGCTTTTTTGGCCGGCTTGTCGGCAGCTTCGGTAGCCTCGGCTGCGGGAGCAGTTTTCTTGGCAAAACGGCCGCCTTTGGCCGGCTTGTCGGGGGTAGCGGCGGCCAGTTCCAGGCAGCGTTCCAGCGTGAGGTCGGCGGGTTCTTCGCCCTTCGGAATCTTCACGTTTTTCTTGCCTACCACGATGTACGGCCCGAAACGACCATTCAACACCTGTACGTCCGGGTTTTCCGGAAACTCCTTAATCAGGCGTTCCGCATCCGCTTTGCGCTTGGCTTCAATCAGCGCAATAGACTCATCGGCACTGATTGACAGCGGGTCCTGGGTTTTGCCCAAGGAGTAGAACTTGCTGTTGTGCCGGATGTACGGGCCGAAGCGACCCACAGCTGCCGTCATGTCCTTGTCTTCGTACTGCCCCACAATGCGCGGCAGCTTAAATAGTTCCAGAGCCTCTTCTACGGTCAGATTCTCCATGAACTGGCCTTTGCGCAGGCTGGCGTACACGGGTTTTTCGTCCTCGGGGGCACCTTCCAGCGGCTCAATCTGCACGTAGGGACCAAAGCGACCCAGACGGGCCGTAATCTTCTGCCCCGTTTCGGGATGCGTACCAATCTCGCGGTTCGAACCCAGCGTGCTGCGCTCAATATCTTGTCCACGCTCTACGGTTTCGTGGAAGGTGCCGTAGAAGTCGCCAATCATCTTTTCCCACTGCTCCAGGCCATTGGCAATCTGGTCGAACTCGTCTTCCACCTTCGCCGTGAACTGGTAATCCACAATTGCGGGGAAGTGGTCCACTAGGAAGTCGTTGACTACCATAGCGGTATCCGTGGGAAACAGCTTGGCTTTGTCGGCACCGTAGGTTTCGGTTTTTACTTCCGTTTTCACCGCGTCGCCGTCCAGCGTCAGCACATGGAAATTGCGCTCCTTGCCCTCCCGCGTGTCTTTCTCGGCGTAGCCACGCTTTTGAATAGTAGAGATGGTAGGCGCGTAAGTAGACGGCCGTCCAATACCCATTTCTTCTAGCTTCTTCACCAAAGAAGCCTCCGTGTAGCGGGCGGGCGGCGCGGCAAACCGCTCCGTAGCTTTTAGCAACTGCAAGGGTAGGCGCTGGCCTACCGTCAGAGGCGGCAAGCCCCGCGAAAACGACGATTCTGTATCCGCGTCGTCTTCGTCCTCGTCCTTGCTCTCGGCATATACTTTCAGAAAACCTTCGAACGTAATCACCTCGCCAGTAGCCGTGAGCGTCACGCCCGGCTGGGTGCTGATACCGATGGTGGCTACCGTACGCTCAATCTGGGCGTCGGCCATTTGCGACGCCATCGCCCGCTTCCGAATCAGGTCGTACAAGCGCTGCTCAGCCGACTCGCCGCCGGCTTTAGCCAGCGAGAAATCGGTAGGGCGAATGGCCTCGTGGGCTTCTTGTGCCGAAGCCGACTTGGTTTTGAAGTGACGTTCCAAAGCATACTCTGCACCATAGGCCCGTGTAATCTCGGTGCGTGCTCCCGCCAGCGCTTCCACCGATAGGTTCACCGAGTCGGTACGCATGTAGCTGATTTTGCCGGCTTCGTAGAGCTTTTGCGCTACGCTCATGGTCTGAGCCACCGAAAATCCCAGCTTGCGCGAGGCTTCCTGTTGCAGGGTAGAGGTAGTGAAAGGCGGCGCCGGCGAGCGTTTACCTGGCTTTTTCTCTAAGTTTTCAATGATGTAGGCGGCGCCCACACAACGCGCCAAGAAGGCATCGGCCTCCTCACGGGCTTTAAAGCGGGTAGGAAGCTCTGCTTCCAACACAGCGCCCTGGCCGGCGTCGAAGCGGGCCACCACGCGGTAGGCCGACGACACGGTGAACTGCTGAATATCCCGCTCGCGCTCTACCACCAAGCGCACCGCCACCGACTGCACCCGTCCGGCCGAGAGGCCCGCTTTAATTTTCTTCCACAGCACCGGACTCAACTCAAACCCTACCAAACGGTCGAGCACGCGGCGAGCCTGCTGGGCATTCACCAGATTCAGGTCGATTTCGCGAGGCGAGTCGATGGCATTGAGAATCGCATTCTTCGTAATCTCACGAAATACGATGCGACGGGTTTTGGCGTTGGTCAGGTTCAGGGTTTCGGCCAAGTGCCACGAAATGGCCTCGCCCTCGCGGTCGTCGTCACTGGCCAACCAAACAATTTCGGCCTCTTTCGACAGTTTTTTCAGCTCAGCAATCAGTTCGCGCTTATCGGGCGAAACAACGTAAGTAGGCTTAAACCCATTGGCAATATCAATAGCGTTGTTATCCTTCGGCAAGTCACGAACGTGCCCGAAGCTGGATTTCACAATGAAATCTTTGCCTAGGTATCCTTCAATAGTCTTAGCCTTAGCCGGTGACTCAACAATAACTAGATTTTTAATCATAGGGAGATGCCCGGGGGCAGGGTGCTGGAGGTGGGTGTCAACTAAAAAACGGGGTGGGCGCGGTAAAAGTTGATTTTAGGGCAAAGATGCTGGAATAATCCGGTGCGCCGCGTGAGAGGTGCCACGCAAAACCACTCCGGCCAACAAGCGTCACTTGTAATTTATACAGTCTGAACAACCTAAGTAGTTCAGCTAGTGCCCATTTTGGCAAAAGCCGTTCCCAAAAAAAAAGCGTGTGTGCCCCAACAGCGTATTTGCTACCTTTGTCAGTCAGGTAAAACCATTATGCTTACGCAGATGATGTGTTTTAGCTAACTGCTTTCAGCCCGCCCATCTCGTATTATATGGCATCAGGTAAGAATATTCAACCAACGACCAGCTCTGTTTCGTCCGCACCGGAGTCCGATCAGACGGCTACACCCGTTGATGAAAAGAGGGGTTCGGGGCTGGCTCACCGCGTAGGTCAGACCCGCGGCCTGCAACGACAAGCCACCAGCGCCCAGGAAGCCGCCTACATCGACGACCAGCTCAACCGCGTACTCTACGCCCTCGATGCCTTTAAAAAAGGCGATATTTCTGTGCGGCTAACCAAACAGAACAACGACATCTTCGCCGACATTGCCGAAGCCTACAACTCCATGGTGGAGATGATTGGCGGCGTGGGCGGCGAGGTGTCGCGCATTTCCAAGGTAGCTGGAGTAGAGGGCAACCTGAAAGCCCGCGCCTCGGCCGATAATGCCTCCGGCTTCTGGCGCGACATGATCAACAACATCAACGGCTTGGTAGATAGTATTGCCGTGCCGGTATTGGAAGTAGGCAAGGTGCTGAAGAATATCTCGAAAGGCAACCTAGACGAGACGTTCCAGATTCCGGTGTCGGGCGACTTCAAGCTGATGGCCGAAACTATCAACAAGACCATCGACAACCTCAACGTATTTGCGGGCGAGGTAACGCGCGTGGCACAGGAGGTAGGCACTGAAGGTCGCCTGGGCGGCCAGGCCAACGTGCCCAACGTAGGCGGCGTGTGGAAAGAGCTGACCGACAACGTGAACACGATGGCCTCGAACCTGACGAGTCAGGTGCGTGACATTGCCAACGTGGCCACGGCCGTTGCTAAAGGCGACCTGAGCCAGAAAATCACGGTTGACGTGAAGGGCGAGCTGTTCCAGCTCAAGCAGAACCTCAACCAAATGGTAGACTCGCTGAACCTGTTTGCGGGCGAGGTAACGCGGGTAGCGCAGGAGGTAGGCACCGAAGGCCGCTTGGGCGGCCAGGCCAGCGTGCCCGGCGTGGCTGGCGTGTGGAAAGACCTCACCGACAACGTAAATAATATGGCTGCCAACCTGACGAGTCAGGTGCGCGATATTGCCAACGTGGCCACGGCCGTAGCCCGCGGTGACCTGTCGCAGAAGATGACGGTGAACGTGAAGGGCGAGATTCTGGAGCTGAAGGACATCCTGAACCAGATGGTGGACTCGCTGAACACGTTTGGCGACGAGGTGACGCGCGTGTCGCGGGAGGTAGGAACTGAGGGCAAGCTCGGCGGCCAAGCCGTAGTGCCCAACGTGAGCGGCACGTGGAAAGAGCTGACCGACAACGTGAACACGATGGCCTCGAACCTGACGAGTCAGGTGCGCGATATTGCCAACGTAGCCACGGCCGTAGCCCGCGGCGACCTGTCGCAGAAGATGACGGTGAACGTGAAGGGCGAGATTCTGGAGCTGAAAGATATTCTCGACCAGATGGTAGACTCCCTCAACGTGTTTGCGGGCGAGGTAACGCGCGTGTCGCGGGAGGTAGGCACCGAGGGTATCTTGGGTGGCCAAGCCGTAGTGCCGAATGTAGCCGGTACGTGGAAAGAGCTGACCGACAACGTGAACACGATGGCCTCGAACCTGACGAGTCAGGTGCGCGATATTGCCAACGTAGCCACCGCCGTAGCCAAAGGCGACCTGAGCCAGAAAGTAACGGTTGATGTGAAAGGTGAGCTGCTTCAGCTCAAGGAAAACCTCAACCGCATGGTGGACTCGCTAAATATTTTTGCCGGCGAAGTAACGCGCGTAGCGCAAGAGGTAGGCACCGAAGGCCGCTTGGGCGGCCAGGCCAGCGTACCCGGCGTGAGCGGCGTGTGGAAAGACCTCACCGACAACGTGAACACCATGGCTGCCAACCTCACCACGCAAGTACGCGGACTGGTGAAGGTAGTAACAGCCGTGTCGCAGGGCGACCTGACCCAAAGCCTGGAGTTGGATGCGAAAGGGGAAGTAGCCGAACTGGCCGATACTATCAACCGCATGGTGGCTGACCTCAACCGCTTGGCCGTAGAGGTCAGCCGCGTGGCCAAGGTAGCCGGGGTAGAAGGTAAGCTGACCGAGCGCGCCACCGTAGGTGGCGTGAGCGGCTCTTGGAAAGAGTTGGTCGACACCCTCAACGACCTGCTCGAATCCATTGCCTCGCCGGTGCTGGAGGTGAGCCGCGTGGTGCGCGGCATTTCCGAAGGCGACCTAACCCAGCACGTGGAAGTACCTACCGCTGGCGACATCGAAGCCATGTCGAGCGCCTTGAACTTAGCCGTTGAAAACCTCAACGAACTGCTGGGCGAAATCAACGACTCGGCGCAGGTAGTGGGGCAGTCGTCGGGCGAGATGGCCATGAAAGGGCAGGAGATGAGCCGCGTGACTGTAGACGTAGCCCTAGCCATGCAACAAATGGCAGAAGGCGCGCAAAACCAGGCCTTGAAAACCGATCAGGCCTTCAAGCTGATCGAGGAAATCATGCAGGCTACCAAGGAAACCGCCGGCAAAGCCGATGTAGGTATCAAGGCCGCCATTTTGGGAGAGCAAACTTCACAGCTGGGTCTGAAAACGGTAGCGGAAGTGGTGAAAAACATGGAAGAGATTTCCAGCGCCGCTACCCAAACCTCGCGCACCATTGAGGTGCTAAGCACCCGTTCGCAGGAAATCAGCACGTCGCTGGGCGTTATCACCGACATTGCCGCGCAAACCAACCTGCTAGCCCTGAACGCCGCCATTGAAGCTGCCCGTGCTGGAGAAGCCGGCCGCGGCTTTGCAGTAGTAGCCGAAGAAATTCGCAAACTGGCCGAAAGCTCACGCCGTTCGGCCAATGAAATCAGCACGCTGGTGGACGATGTGAAGAAGGATACGACCACCGCTGCCGCCGCTATTTCGACCATGGAAGGCCGCGTGATGAAAGGCAAAAACGCCACCTTCGAAGCTAGCGCCGCCTTCAAAAATATTGCAACCAGCAGCGGCGAAACCCTACGCACTTCCCGTGACATTCTCACGGCCACAGAAATCCAGAAAGCCTCTATCGGTGATGTGGTGAAGTACGTGGAAGAAGTGGTAGCCATTGCCGAGCAAACGGCTTCGGGTACGCAGCAGGTAGCCAGTACGGCCAAGCAACTCTCTACCTCCATGCAGGAGCTGACAACTTCCAGCCAAAACCTGACTGACATTGCCGACGACCTCCAGGATGGGCTGGCCGCCTTCTTGCTGATTGAAGACATAGAACCCGAACCGGAACCCGAGCCGGAACCCGAGCCCCAGCGCCGCCTAGGACTGCGCCGTCGTCGGGAGGCGCAAGCTGCTACTGCTACACTCGCACCAGCTCCACCGATGAACGAGGCTGCTACTCGGCCCCGTAACGCAGCGCGGAGTTCTGCGTCCACGGCCCCGAAAGCACCTGCTGCTCCGGCCCCCCGGCGTGGGGCGGCACCCGCAAAGGAAGCTTCGGTTAGCAGCAACGGCAAAAAGCAGTCGGCCCGCGCCAAAGCCCGCGCCGAAAAGCCTGGGGCGGACGGCAAAGCCTCTAAGCCGGATGCAGCCATGGCCGCCACGGCTCCACGCAAAGCCCGCACGAAATAAGTATCCGCCAAAGACAACGGGTGAACTGATAGAAACGTCAGCTCGCCCGTTGCTTTCATAAGAATTTGCTGCATGGCAGAAACTGACCTTCCCGCTCAGGAAAAGAAAAATACCAAGCAGGAGCCACTGATTCAGCTGATTGTGTTTCGGCTGGGGGATGAAGATTACGGCATTCGGATCGAGCAGGTAAAAGAAGTAACCTTGACGCCGGAAATTGCGCGGATGCCAAAAACTCCCCCCTTCGTGAAAGGTATTGCCAATCTGCGCGGCGATATTATTACGATTATCGACTTGGAGGAGCGGTTTCAGCTACGCCGGGCCGAGACAGAAATGCCTGCTGTTAGCTACACAATGGCTATTGAAGGCAAGGAATACACTATTGGCATTGTGGTGCGCGAGGTACCCCAGCCGCTGTCGGTGCCCGCCTCCATTATTGAAAAGGCGCCGGAATTTATCCAGGATATTAACATCCAGGATAAATATATTGAAGGTATTGCTAAGGTGAACGGGCGCATCATTGTGGTGCTGGACATGCTAAAGCTGCTAACACCCGCCGAAATCATGCAGCTGCCGCCAAAAAACTAATCTTTACGTACAAGAATCAGGTCGGTACTGCCGACCTACTCCCACACTTCTCACGCAGACTACTGCATTCCTGATTGTATGAAAAATCGCATTCTCATCGTAGACGACTCGTTCTACATGCGCACGATGCTTAAGAATATGCTCACCGACGCGGGCTACGAGGTAGTAGGAGAAGCGGCCAATGGCCAGCAAGCCCTGGAAATGGCCTCCGCTACCCGCCCCGACCTAATTACACTAGACGTGATTCTGCCTGATAACACGGGCTTGGACGTGCTTAAAGGCATCCGTGAGGAGCAGCCCGAGGTAAAAGTAGTGATGTGTAGCGCCGTTGGACAGGAGGTTATTGTGAATGAAGCACTGGAAAGTGGTGCTACAGCCTATATCGTGAAGCCTTTCTCAGAAGAGAAAGTGCTAGAGATTGTGGGTAGCGCCTTGCAGAACAGTAGCTCCAGCGAGGCCGAAGCATCCTAATTTAGTACGCGGCCTAACGCGCTGCGGTCTGCAGTACCTCCTTTCGTGTTCACTTCTTCCACTCCCATTTCTGTTCTGATTGGTAACCTACCCCCCGTGGTGCGGGCGGAATTGGTGCGCCTACTAGATCGGGAGCCAGAGTGGCAGGTACTACCCGTGCAGCCGGTACGAGGACGGGTAGCAGCCACAGCACAGCAATATCAGGCAAGCCTCGTTATTGCCGACGAGAGCGGGATGATGGAGCTGGCTGAGCTGGCGCAGTTGCACCCAATGCCAGTCGTGTTGTACAGTGCCATGCCGTTGGCGGGTGCACGCCTTCGTCAAGCAGCGCGTTGGAACGTACGGGACTATTTTGGGCCGTGGATACCAACTGCGAATCCGGTCTTTGCCCGGTGGTGGCAGGAAGTGTTGACGAAGCTGCGTGCGGCTACCTTTCAAAAAATAGTTGCTTCGCCACCCATAGCTGCCGTACCCGCCAATGCATTGCGGGTAGCAGCTCTACCTACGGGTGTGGTGGTACTAGGCGGATCTACGGGTGGCTCGGCGGCCATTGAGTGGATTGTGCGCCAACTACTTCCTACTACTTCCTGCTCTATCGTTATAGCGGTGCATTTGCCTGCCCACTTCACGAAAACACTCGTGGAGCGACTGCGCCGCATCACCGCCCTACCTGTAGTGGTAGGAGATTCGGGTACTATGCTCACGCCCGGTAAACTCATTGTGGTGCCAGGCGGGGGCAATACCATTGTGAAGACCGCCACAGACACTCCCTGGATCAGTTGGCAAACCAACTTCGTGGCCGATACGAATCCGCATGGCAATCAGCCTTCTATTGATTTGCTGATGCAGTCGGTGGCACAAACCATTGACCGGCGGCCAATACTAGGCGTGATTTTGAGTGGGTTGGGTACTGATGGTACGCAGGGAGCCAAAGCCATCCGGCAGCGGGGCGGCCAAATACTTGTGCAGCGGCAGGCGGCAGTAGCGGCCATGCCTCAATCGGTAGTGCAGGCTGGGTATGCTGATCAGGAACTGTTACTAGGTAACATCGCGGAGTACATCAACCAATTTGCGCAGCAGGCTCGTCCAATTCGCCGTTCAACGGCTCTCTTTTCACATGCTATCTGCCTATGAAATCGAGAGAAGAAGAATACCGCGAGATTTTCATGGTGGAGGCGCTTGAGTACTACGACGCCATGAGCCGCCACATCAGCGAGCTGGAAAAAAATCCAGCCGACGCGGCTGCTCTCAACGAGCTGTTTCGCCTGATGCACAATCTGAAAGCCAATGCCCGCGCCATGGGCTACCCCGCCATTAGCGAGGTAGCCCATCGCATGGAAACCATTTTTGGCCTTATTCGCGAGAAAGAGCGCACGTTTGAGGGCAATGTGGTGCCCGTGTTGTTTACCGGCGTAGATACCATCGGTGAGATGATTCGGGCGGTAGGTGCCAACACCGAGCTGCCTTCGGCTGATACGTTGCTGGCCAATCTTGATCGGTTGGTGAATGGGGAAGAACCTATTGTAGACGACCAGCCCGCCGCCGATGAGGAGGATGCCAACCGCAAGCTGGAACTGTCGGACCTGGTATATATTCAGATTAAGAAGCTCGACCACCTCATGAACTTGGTGGGAGAACTGATAATTGACCGAGACCGGATTCTGACACTAAGCAAAGAGAGCGACAGCCCAGCACTGCAGGCCACCGCTGCCCACCTGTTCCGCATCTCCGATGAGTTGCAGTACAGCATCATGGATGTGCGTCTGGTGAATGTGGGTTCGTTGTTCAATAAGTTTCCGCGGGTGGTGCGCGACGTGGCAGCAGCCGAAAAAAAGGATATTGAACTGGAAGTAGACGGGCAGGATATTCAAATTGACCGCAACATCCTGCAAATCATTACCGATTCGCTGTTACACCTTGTGCGCAATGCCATCGGGCACGGAATTGAGTCTCCTGCTGTGCGGAAGCAAGCAGGTAAGCCTGCGCGGGGGCACCTAACGCTGGCCGCCCAAACGGAGCGCGACAACGTGCTGATTCAGGTATCCGACGACGGTGCCGGCATCAACGTGGAGAGTGTGCGCCGCAAGGCCGTAGAGCGTGGCTTGGTAGGCGCCGAAGCCGCCCAGCAGCTCGACGACGATGCTGTACGGGCTTTTCTGTTTGAGCCAGGCTTCTCGATGGCGAAAGAAATCACAGATATTTCGGGTAGAGGGGTAGGGCTGGACGTAGTAAAGCTGGCTATAGACTCGTTGGGCGGGCAATTACGCGTCAGCTCTACAATGGGGCAGGGTACTACGTTTACGCTGGTGCTACCTACCTCCATTGCTGTGAAAGGTGCCTTGCTCTTTGAGTTGGACGCACGCAGCTACGCTATTCCTCTTATGCACACCGACTCGGTGGTGTCGCTTCAGCCCGAAGACCTGCATGTAGTAGGGGGGCTGTTGCTGGCCGAAGTACAGGATGAAAACGTGCCCGTGGTAGATTTGCGCCGCTTATTACACAATAGCGACGGTCCACTACCGCCCGCCAGTCGTCACGAGTTGCACGGCCGGCAAGACATCATCATCGTCAACTACAACAACCGTAAGCTAGGCCTGATTATCGACCGGTTTCTGCGTCAGCAGAGCATCGTAATTAAGCCCATGAGTAAACCGCTTGATACAATTGATTTGTTTGGGGGCGTAACCCTGCTGGGTAGCGGCCAGGTATGCCTGGTGCTGGATGTACCGGCCCTCACTCGACTTTTTTTAGCCAAGCGCCCATAAAACACGTACTTGCAGTCACCGGACAATCTCAACCGTTGGGAAAGCCCGCTTAATTGATATACTTCTATGGATTTGCACATGACAGAACTGGAGCGGGACATCATCCGCGAGATTCTGAACATTGGCCTTGCCCGGGCAGCCGATTCCTTCGCCGTGATTGCGCAGGAGCGAGTGCTGTTGGAGGTGCCCAACCTGGACTTGGTGCCGGGTAGCAACATCCTGGGGCGCGTCCATGAGTACGAGGGCACGCATGCTATCATTCAATCTGATATCAAGGGCGATTTCAACGGAACCACGCTCATGTTCTTTTCGGGGCAGCATGTGCAGCGGTTGTCCAAGGTATGCCTGCGCATGAACGTGAGCGACAGCATCAAGATTGATGCTATGCAGGAGTCTTTGCTGCTGGAAATCAGCAACATCATTACCGGAGCGCTAGTGACGCAGCTAGCCAATATTTTGAAATCCAGCATCTACGGCGCCCCGCCCGTGGCCCCGCGCGGCAACATTGCCGACTCGCTCAACAACCTGATGAGCAACCGGCCCATGGTACAGCCACTTATTTTCTCGGTTATCACGCAGTTTTCGGATAAAGAAAATTCGGTGGAGCTACCACTAATGATTTTCTTTGACCGGGAGACGTTTGCCAAAATGCTGGAAATTATCCGCGCCTACAACTTTATGGGCGGACAAGCGCCCGCGTAGGAGCGCCGTTTGCGGAGTATTTTCGCGCCGGTTATCAGTCGGCTGACTGGTAGCCGGCGCTTCACTTTTTTCGTTGTTTTTACTGCTATTTCATGGAGCATTCCGCTGATTCTTCGCTGGAACAAAAACTGGCTACCTTCGATCCAAATGCCCTCGGCGATACGTCGGGCGGCGTGTATGGCTTGCCCTTCACCGTGGAGGAGGCCCAGATGGTAATTGTGCCTGTGCCGTGGGAAGTCACCGTTTCCTACCGTGCTGGCACCGCCGAAGCACCCGCAGCCATCCGCGACGCTTCGTTGCAGGTAGACCTCTACGACCCGGATATTCCGGATGCCTGGCGCCTGGGCCTGGCTATGGAGGATGTGGATGAGCATTGGGCGCAGGAAAGCCGTACCCTGCGTGAGCAGGCGGCCAGTTATATCGGCTGGCTCGAGGCCGGACAACCGGAGGCCGAGGCCACGCGCTTTGCCAGCACGGCCGGCGCAATTAGCCAGCGCGGCCAGCAACTGTTAATGTGGTTGAAGGAAAAGACGGGAGCCTACCTCGACGCCGGCAAGTCCGTAGCGGTACTAGGCGGCGACCATAGCACACCGCTGGGTTATCTGCACGCCTTGGCTGAGCGCCATGCTGAGTTCGGCATTTTGCAAATCGATGCTCACTGCGACCTGCGCCCGGCTTATGAGGGCTTCACTTACTCGCACGCCTCCATTATGCACAACGCCCTGCAACTGCCGCAAGTGAAGAAGCTGGTGCAGGTAGGCATCCGCGACTTGTGCCAGCAAGAGGCCGAAACCATCGACCAGTCGGGTGGACGGGTAGTGATGTTCCACCACCGTTTCCTGCGCGATGAGATGTACGCCAAGAAGTCGTGGAAGAAGCAGTGTGGTAAAATTATCGCTCAGCTGCCCCAAAAGGTGTATATCAGCTTTGATATAGACGGGCTTGATCCTAAGCTATGCCCCGGCACCGGTACGCCTGTGCCCGGCGGTCTGGAATTTGAGGAAGCGCTTTACCTGGTGCGGCAAATCGTGCGTTCGGGCCGCGAAATTATCGGCTTTGACCTGAACGAAGTGGCCCCCGGCGACACCGAGTGGAATGCTATTGTGGGCGCCCGCCTACTCTACAACCTCTGCAACTGGATGGCCGTGTCGCAAGGTCGCTTAAAGGCACGCCGGGCTGAATAAGGTATATAGTCGAACGCTAATGCTGTATTTGCGTATGAAAAGACCAGCCCGCAGTTGCGAGCTGGTCTTTTTCTTTTCTCCCTAATCCCTCTCCAATCATGGGCTTTATCCTCAAACTCCTCCTAACAGCCATTCTCACCTACTTGCTGGCGTCCTTTCTGCCTGGTGCCCACATCGATGGTTTTGGCTCAGCCATCTGGCTGGTTATTGTGCTGGCCCTGCTAAACGCTTTCGTGAAACCGATTCTACAACTGATCGGCCTACCCATTACGATCATCACGTTGGGGCTTTTCCTGTTGGTTATCAACGCGTTGATTATCATGCTGGCCAGCTACCTGCTGGATGGCTTTGAAATTAGCGGCTTCTTGGCAGCATTGCTGTTCAGCATTGTACTGTCGTTGGTGACGACGATAGTAGACAAGGTGGTTGATTAACTGTGCCATAAGTCAAAATAAAAAAGCCGGCTGCTCGAATAGAGCAGCCGGCTTTTTTATTAGGGTGCTGTACTGCTTTCAGCCTACAAACGCCGCAACTGTGCGCCCAGCGCCGTCAGGCGCTTGTCGATGTGCTGATAGCCACGATCAATCTGCTCCACGTTTTCAATCACGCTACGGCCCTCGGCCGATAAAGCCGCAATGAGCAGCGCTACCCCAGCCCGAATATCAGGCGAAGTCATGGTGATGCCGTGCAGACGCGTGCGCTTATCGAGTCCGATAACGGTAGCACGGTGCGGGTCGCAGAGAATAATCTGGGCGCCCATGTCAATAAGCTTATCCACGAAGAACAGGCGCGATTCGAACATCTTCTGGTGAATCAGCACGGTGCCTTTAGCCTGCGTAGCTACTACCAGAATGATGCTGAGCAAATCGGGCGTGAGACCGGGCCAGGTGTGGTCCGAAATAGTCAGGATGCTACCGTCGAGGTAGGTGTCGATTTCGTAGTGGTCTTGCGCCGGAATATAGATGTCATCATCGCGGAATTCCAACTGAATACCCAGCTTGCGGAAGGTGTCCGGAATCAGGCCCAGCTCCGCAATCTGACAGTTTTTGATGGTAATTTCGGAGCCCGTCATGGCTGCGAGGCCAATGAAGGAGCCAATTTCAATCATGTCGGGCAGCATGCGGTGCTCGGTGCCTCCTAGGCTTTCCACGCCCTCAATGGTGAGCAGATTGGAGCCGATGCCGTTGATGTTGGCGCCCATGCGAACCAGCATCTTGCATAGCTGCTGAAGGTAGGGCTCGCAGGCAGCGTTGTAGATGGTGGTAGTACCTTCGGCCAGAACGGCGGCCATCACGAGGTTGGCGGTACCCGTTACCGAGGCCTCATCCAACAGCATATACGTGCCTTGTAGCTTTTTCCCTTCGGTGCTAATGCGGTAGAAATCGTTGCCTTCTAGTGTGAGCTTGCCACCCAGCTTTTCGAGGCCCACAAAGTGCGTATCCAGCGGCCGACGGCCAATTTTGTCGCCACCAGGGCGGGGCAGCTGGCACTTACCGAAGCGGGCCAGCATCGGCCCCAGAATCATAACGGAGCCGCGCAGTGCCCGGCCCTGCGTCACAAACGCTTCAGTATCGAGGTAGTCCAAGTGCACGTCATCAGCCTGAAACACGTACGTGTCGACGCCAATCTTGCCCACTTTTACGCCCATATCGCGCAGCAGCTCAATGAGCTTGTTCACATCGCGGATATCGGGAATATTGCTGATAGTGACCGGCTCGGCAGTGAGCAGCACGGCGCACAAAATCTGGAGCGCCTCGTTTTTGGCGCCCTGAGGGATGATTTCACCCTGGAGGGGCTGGCCGCCGATTACTTCAAAAGATGCCATTGGGAGAGAGTAACGAGAAGTTAGAAACTGGAAGCTAGGAGATAAAGCCAGACTACATTGCTCTGGCCTTATCTCCTAGCTTCCAGTTTCTTGAAAAATTATTGAGGGGGTTGCTGCGGTTCCTGGCGGCCTTTCTTGCCGCTGCGGCCGCGCTGTTTGTCGCGGCGGTTGTTGTTGTTGGAGCCGGTGCGCCGTTCGTTCCGGTCATTGCGGGGCTGCGGCACAATGAAAGGCGCTGGTCGGCCATTGGTTGCAAATTCGAAGAGATTCTGCGCGTCTACCTGCGCCGGATCCAGCGTGAGTTTGCCACCCGATAGCTCATTCAGGTGCTTCAGAATGGTCACGTCCTTGGCGTTTTCCTTGTTATAGGAGCGGTACAAGAACTTCATGGTGCGCCCAATGGTGATGGCTGCCTGCTCACGCTCCGCTGGATCTTCCAGCGCCGATGCCTGCTCAATCATCAGCTCTACCCCGCGCCCGTACGTTTTGAGTTTGGGCACTTTAGAAGGGTAGGGGACTCTGGCGGGCTTGGCTTGGTTAAGCGTGCCCTGCATAGTAACAGGGGCATCCACGTCCAGGTCCTCGCCGGCCATAATGTAGAGGTGATTCCAGAGTTTCTGCTGCACGTCCTGCTGGTCGCGCAGGTTAGGTTGCAGGCGCAGCATCAACTGCACCAGCTGCTGGGCACGACGGGTGCGCTCGTCGCGGTCCTCTATAGTACGTAGCTGCTGCACCAACTCGTAGGTACTCTGGCCGTACTCGCGCACCAGCAAATTATGTTCGATGGGAATGATCATATAAAAAGAAAAACGACCGAAGGGTAGGGAATAGGACAAGTGCTGCAACAGCCGCCACACGTCCTGCACGAAATGCCCTACCCTCCGGTTTAGTGCAATTCGAGGTTAAATATACAGCGAGGAGAGAAGTGTTGAGTTTTGAATGCTAAATGTTGAATGTTGCTTGAAGCAACTTCACCAGAAAACAGAGAAATTACCCGGTGAATCATTTGAATGGTATTCAACATTAAACACTTCATTTAATGTACGCGCAGCTTCGCGAAGCTCAGCAACAAGGTTTTTTCGCCTACCTCCTCAAATTTGATAGTTGCCTTGGTAGTGCCATCCTGCTTTTCGAGCTTGGCTACGGTACCAAAACCAAACTTTGGGTGTTCCACGCGCTGACCAGCTTGCAGGCTGCTGGTATCAGAAGGCTTAAAATCGGAAGGCGCTACGTATTTGGTGGCTACGGTTTTGCGTGGCGCGGGTGGCACCAAATTGGAACGTCGCTCGAACACATGACCAAACGGCGACTCGCCCGTGCCCGGCCCTACGGGCGTAGCCGCAAACTTAAAGTCGACGAACTGCGGGTCGATTTCGTCCAAAAAACGGCTTTTCTCGCAGCTGCGCAGGTTGCCCCATTGGTAGCGCGAGGTAGCGTAGCTTAGCGTGAGCTTCTTCTCGGCCCGCGTGATGGCCACGTAGAACAGGCGGCGCTCCTCCTCCAGATCGGCGCGCGAGGTAATCATCATCTGGCTCGGAAACAGGTTTTCCTCCATGCCCACGATGTACACATTGCGAAACTCCAGGCCTTTGGCCGAGTGAATGGTCATGAGCGTTACCTGCTCGCCCTCGTTTTGCGCATCCTTCAGGTCGGTGTCGGTTACCAGCGCAATGTCCTGCAAAAACGCACCCAGCGACTTTTCCTCGCGCTCGGGGTCTTCCACAAAGGCCTTGATACCGTTCAGCAATTCCTGAATGTTCTCGTAGCGCGACAGGCCCTCAATGCTTTTGTCGGCGTACAGCTCCTCAATCATGCCCGACTCCTTGGCAATCTGCTTGGCGGCCTCGTACGCATCGTGGATGGCCGCTTTGGCGGTGTACTCCTTAATTTTTTCGCCGAAGCCTACCACCGGGTTGGACACACGCGCGGGTAGGAACTGGTCGGCATTGCTCACCACTTCCCATAAGGAGTGGTTGCTCTGCTCGGCTGCTTCCACCATCTTGGCAATGGTTGTATCACCAATGCCGCGCTTGGGGTAGTTAATCACGCGGCGCAGGGCCTGCTCGTCGTTGGGGTTCACCGTGAGGCGCAGGTAGGCCACCAAATCCTTGATTTCCTTGCGCTGATAAAAGCTCAGGCCACCCACAATCTTGTATTTGATGTTGAGCTTGCGCAAGGATTCCTCCATGGCGCGGCTCTGGGCATTGGTGCGGTAGAGAATGGCAAAGTCATCGTAGGAAAGATGCTGGTTTATCTTGTCCTCGTAGATGCTTTGGGCCACCAGCTTGCCTTCCTCGTTGTCGGAAGCGGCTTTCAGCACTTCAATGAGCGTGCCCTCCTCGTTATCAGAGAAAACGTCTTTGCGCAGTTGCGCCTGGTTGTTTTTGATAACGGAGTTAGCCGCCCGCACAATGTTTTTGGTGGAGCGGTAGTTTTGCTCCAGCTTAAACACCTGCAACTCGGGGTAGTCCTTCTCGAAATTCAGAATGTTCTGAATATCAGCGCCCCGGAAGGCGTAGATGCTCTGCGCGTCGTCGCCTACCACGCAAATATTACGCTCTTTGGCCGCCAGCTTCCGCGTGATGAGGTACTGCGAGTAGTTGGTGTCCTGGTACTCGTCCACCATCACATACTTGAAGATGTTCTGGTATTTGTTGAGCACATCGGGGTGGTCTTTGAACAAGACGTTGGTCTGGTAGAGCAAATCGTCGAAGTCCATGGCGCCGGCCTTGAAGCACCGCTGTTGGTACTGCTGGTAAATCACGCCAATCTTGGGGCGCAGGGCCGCCTCATCGTCAGCCTTGATGGCGGGGTCGTTGAGGTACTGCTGCACCGAAATCAGCTTGTTTTTGGCCGCTGAAATCCGGCCCAATACCATGCCTGGCTTGTAAAGCTTGTCGTCCAGTTCCAGCTCCTTCAGAATCTGGCCTACCAGGGTTTTAGAGTCCTGCGTGTCGTAGATCGTGAAGCTGCGCGGATAGCCCAGCTTGTCGGCCTCGGAGCGTAGAATGCGGGCAAAGATGCTGTGAAACGTGCCCATCCAGAGGTTTTTGGCCTCGGGTCCTACTACCTTTTCAATACGAGCACGCATCTCGCGGGCCGCTTTATTGGTGAAGGTGAGCGCCAGGATATTAAAAGAGTCAACGCCCTTTTCGAGTAGATTGGCGATGCGGTAGGTGAGTACGCGCGTTTTGCCGGAACCGGCGCCGGCAATAATCATGCATGGGCCCTCGGTCTGCATTACCGCGGCACCCTGCGAAGGGTTCAGAAGAGAAAGATAATCTAAGGCCATGCGAAAGGCTAAGCGTGTTGGCTAGTTAGCAAAGATACGGCTTTGCGAGCGGCAGACGAAACGAAGTACCTTTGCATGTCTTTTCTGCTCTCCCACTCGCGTTTTACCCTATGTCCGCCGCTGGCCTCCCCGTCGCTCCTGTTCAGGTTCCGCTAGCTATTCTGTGTCTTTCGGCCAGCTGGGGTGGCTTGGAAATTAACACGGCCAAGCTGGCCGGCTGGCTGCTAGAACGCGGGTGGGATGTGCAGCTCATTGCAGCGGCTGGGTCGCCGCTAGCGGCGCAGGCACAACGTCAGGGTATACCCGTTTGCTTTTTATCAAACCCCATGCGTGCCGTGGACGTTCCCGCTGCCTGGCGGTTGCGCACCTTGCTGCGGCAGCACGGAGCGCGTGTCCTCATCGTTACCCAAAACCAGGATTTGCCCGTGGCGGTGCTCTGTAAGCGGTGGCTGGCGCCGCACTTGCGGCTGGTGTATCAGCAGCACATGCAGTTGGGCTCAGCTAAGCGCGACCTAGTGCATACACTGCGCTACCGGGCACTGGACGCCTGGCTTTCCCCACTACCCGGTTTGGCCCGGCAGGTAGGGGAGAAAACCCGCATGCACCCGCAGCACGTGCACGTAGTGCCTCTCGGTATTGAGCTAGACCGTTTCCTGAAACCGAGCCTTACCCCCCAGCAAGCACGAGAACAGCTTGGGCTACCGGACACGGGCCAGATACTCGGACTTATGGGGCGGTTTGATGAAGGCAAAGGACAGCTTTTTGTCGTGGAAGCCTTTCACCAGTTGCGGGAGCAGTTTCCGGAGCAGGAGCTACACTTGGTGCTGGTAGGAGAGGCGACCAAAAACAACCAGCCCGCCAGCCACTACCGGGCGGCGGTAGTGAACCGCGTAGCGGAGCTGGGCCTAACTGCCTGCGTACACATTCGGGCTTTCACCGACCAGCCCCAGGTTGTATACCATGCGCTTGATGTGTTTCTAGTTGCCTCCATCAACGAAACCTACGGTATGGTCACCATCGAAGCCATGGCAGCGGGCCTACCCATTGTGGCCACGCAAACGGGCGGCACCCGCGAAATTCTGAAGGACAAGGAAACGGGTCTTTTGTATCCACTTGGAGATGCTGTTGCCTGGGCCTCTGCCGTAGGCTGGTGCCTGCAACACCCAGAGGAAGCACAGGAGATGGGTAGGCGTGCCCAGCGCGAAGCCGTTCGCACGTATGCCTACCAGCGCCAGTGCGAGTTGACGGAAGCCATACTGCATCAACTTCTGTAGCCCGAAGCCGCGGACGAATAGTTATCTTTGTCTTTTATTCCGCGTCGCGTTTCGCAAGTTTATCGTTGTTTAAACGTGTCGCCTACCTCCGGGAACTTCAGCGGCTACTACGCTATGATCATCATTCAGAATACCGTCATTTCCGACGACGTGCGCGACAATTTCTTTGTGTGCAACCTGGAAGCCTGCAAAGGTGCCTGCTGCGTAGAGGGCGACTTGGGCGCCCCACTGGAAGAGGCCGAACTGCGCATTCTGGAGCAGGAGTACGAAGCCATCAAGCCCTACCTCACCGAAGAGGGTAGGGAAGCTATTGAGCAGCAAGGGTTATACATCAAAGATTGGGAGGGCGACTTCAGCACCACTACCATCAACGACCGGGAATGTGCCTACGCCCTCTACGACGAGCGTGGCATCCTGAAATGCGGCATCGAGCAGGCGTACTTGGCGGGTGCCACCACATTCAAAAAGCCCATCAGCTGCCATCTGTACCCCATCCGCATCAGCAAATACGAGGATTTTGAGGCCTTGAACTACGACCGTTGGGGCATCTGCAACCCAGCTTGTGCCTTTGGTGGAGAGCTAGGCGTGCGCGTGTACCAATTCCTGAAAGAGCCGCTTATCCGAAAGTATGGCGAGGCATGGTACGGCGAGCTAGTGCAGGAGATTGAAAGCGGCACGCAGAGCTAATCCGGTAGTCGAAGCAAGGGGGAGTCTTCTTCCAGTCCGGTTTCAATATCCTCATAAATTATAGCAAGCGAAACCTGGGTATGGAGAGCTGACAGCGTGATTTTCTGTTGCGAATCCCGTACGGAAGTCAGCAACCAGTTTCCATCTGCATTACGAGTGTAGCATTCCACGAGCCGGCGTCTTTGCGAAATAAGAATATAGTGCTGAAGCGAAGGAATCTGCTGGTATTGCTGAAATTTCCAGCCTCTGTCGCGCGCCTCCGTGGAAGTTGAAAGTACTTCAATGATAAGCACTGGTTGATGCACAGTACGTGGGTCTGTATCGGTAGGAGCGCAACTGACCACTACATCTGGGTAATTATAGTGCTGATTTTCATCCACGGCTACCCGCACATTTTCGGCAAACACGGAGCATCCTTTTCCGCGCAATGCTCCTCGCAAAGCAACTACACAGTTCTGAATAAGTAGGTTATGTCGCTTTGTGCCGCCCGCTTTGTTTTCGGGCGTATCCAGCGGGAAAATCTCGCCGTGGTAATACTCATGCCGAATATCTGACGTCTCTTCCAGCGCAAAATATTCTTCTACAGTGTAGCGGCGCGTATAGTCAGGTTGGGTGGGCATAGAGTAGCACATTTATACTAGGTAAAATAACAAGATTAAACGCAAAGAAGCGCCGGGGCTACCCCCAACGCTTCTTCGTATTATTCATATCGTTTCGAAATGACCTACAGCGTCGAAAAATCGAACGACGTTTCCAGGAACTTGGTGGTGAAATCCCCATCCCGGAAGCTCTGGTTGTCCATCAGGGCCAAGTGGAAGGGAATGGTGGTTTTCACACCTTCCACTACAAATTCCGAAAGGGCGCGCTTCATCTTCACGATGCACTCCTCGCGGGTTTGAGCCGTGGTGATGAGCTTGGCAATCATCGAATCGTAGTTCGGTGGGATAGTGTAGCCCGCGTACACGTGCGTATCTACGCGCACGCCGTGGCCGCCGGGAATATGCAGCGTTGTGATTTTGCCGGGCGACGGACGGAAACCATTGCTCGGGTCTTCAGCATTGATGCGGCACTCCATTGCATGCATCTGGGGGTAGTAATTATTACCCGTAATGGAAATGCCAGCTGCTACCTTGATCTGCTCCTTGATGAGGTCGTAGTTGATGATTTCCTCTGTCACGGGGTGCTCCACCTGAATGCGGGTGTTCATCTCCATGAAGTAGAAATCCCGGTTTTTATCTACCAGAAACTCAATAGTGCCTACCCCTTCGTAGCCAATGGCCGAAGCACCAGCCACGGCCGCCTTCCCCATCCGCTCACGCAGATCGTCGGTCATAAAGGGGGAGGGGGCTTCCTCCACTAGCTTCTGGTGGCGGCGCTGAATAGAGCAGTCGCGCTCCGAGAGGTGGCTGGTGTGTCCGTACTGGTCGCCAATTACTTGAATCTCGATGTGGCGGGGTTCCTCCACAAATTTTTCCAAGTACACGCCGTCGTTACCGAAGGCGGCTTTGGCTTCCGTGCGTGCGTCGTTCCAGGCCTTCTCAAACTCGTCTTCTGAGTTGATGATGCGCATGCCGCGCCCTCCGCCGCCGGCCGTGGCCTTCAGAATAACGGGGTATTTAATCTTAAGGGCTACCTTCTTGCCCTGCTCCAGCGAGTCGAGCAGGCCCACAGAGCCCGGAATGCACGGCACGCCAGCCTTGATCATGGTGGCTTTGGCCGATGCCTTGTCGCCCATCTGGTTGATCATCTCGGGCGAAGCCCCGATGAACTTGATGCCGTTTTCCTGGCAGATACGCGAAAATTCCGCGTTTTCCGACAAAAAGCCGTAGCCGGGGTGAATGGCATCGGCATTGGTGATTTCGGCGGCGGCAATAAGGCTCGGAATGTTCAGGTAGGAAAGCGCGGAACTCGGCGGACCAATACACACTGCCTCATCGGCGAAGCGCACGTGCAGGCTGTCCTTATCGGCAGTCGAGTATACGGCCACCGTTTTGATGCCCATTTCCTTGCAGGTGCGAATAATCCGCAGGGCAATTTCGCCCCGGTTCGCAATTAGGATTTTCTTAAACATGAGTGGGGTCTTGGGGTCTTAGAGGTGGGGTCTTATTGAAAAAAGGAAAGGGCCTTGCGGACGTAGAGCTGGTCGAAAACCAAGACCCTAAGTCCGCAAGACCCCAAGACCCCAATAAATTACATCGGCTCAATCAGGAACAGCGGCTGGTCGTACTCAACCGGGGTAGCATTATCAACCAAAATCTTCACCACACGACCCGATTGCTCGGCTTCGATTTCGTTGAACAGCTTCATGGCTTCGATGATGCAGATCACCTGGCCTTTTTCTATCAGGTCGCCTACCTGCACAAACATAGCTGCTTCGGGGCTGCTGCTGCGGTAGAACGTGCCAATCATCGGTGCTTTGAGCGGCTGATAGTTGCCGCCTGCGGCGGGCGCAGCTTCTGTAGCAGCCGGCGCTGTGGCCGAAGGTTGCGCCACGGCTGGGGCAGCGGGTAGGGCTGCCGGTGCCGGAGCAGCTGGAGCTGCCATCTGGGCAGGAGCGGCGCTGCTGATAACAGGCTTATAGCTGGGCTCGCGCTGAACCGAGATTTTGAATTCTTCGGTTTCGATGTTGACCTTGTTCAGGCCTGATTTGGCGATGAAGTCGATCAGGTCTTGTAGTTCTTTGGCTTTCATGGCAGCAGCGGTGGGGGTTGGCGAAGGCTTACTTGACTCTTTCGACATAGGAATAGTCGCTGGTCTTGATGCGGATTTTGGTATCGGTATCAACAAACAGCGGCACTTGGATGCGGGCACCCGTTTCTACAGTAGCTGGTTTGAGGGTGTTGGTGGCCGTATCACCGCGTAAACCGGGCTCGGTGTAGGTCACTACCAAATCGACGGTGGTAGGCAGCTCGGCCGTGAGGGGCTGCTCGGTTTCAGCGTGAAACAAGATTGTTACTTCCTGGCCTTCTTTCATTAAGTCGGCAAAGGGCACCATCGCCTCGGGAAGCACTACCTGCTCAAAGGAAGCATTATCCATAAAGGTATAGCCGTAGTCGTCCTTGAACAGGTACTGGTGCGGGCGTTGCTCCACGCGGGCGGTTTCCACTTTCACGCCGGCGTTGAACGTGTTGTCAAGCGTTTTACCGGTTTTGATGTTGCGCATTTTGGTGCGCACGAAAGCCGGACCCTTGCCGGGTTTCACGTGCTGAAATTCGGTGATGACGTGCAGGTCGCCGTTGTAGTTCAGCACGAGCCCGTTGCGGAAGTCTGCGGTGGTAGCCATGTTTTGAGTTGATAATTAGAAAGTAGAGACCAAGAATCGGGAAATTAGGAAAGAAGAACTGACTTACTGCGCCGTGGATAGTTGCAGAGACACTCGCTAATTTCTAATTCTTAATTTGTGAAGCGTCATATGCCCATTTTAGGTACAGCGCACCCCAGGTAAAACCGCCGCCAAAAGCCGCAAAAATCAGGTTGTCGCCCTGGTGTAGCTGCTGCTCGTAGTCGGCCAGGCAAAGTGGAATGGTGGCGTTGGTAGTGTTGCCGTATTTGTGGATGGTGAGCATCACCTTTTCCGGGCCAATACCCACGCGCTGGGCGGTAGCGTCGATGATGCGCTTATTGGCTTGGTGTGGTACCAGCCAAGCTATATCGTTGGCAGATAGGTGGTTGCGGTCGGCTACCTGTGCGGCTACGTCGGCCATATTCTTTACGGCAAACTTAAAAACGGCAGCACCTTCCTGGTACACAAAATGCTCACGGTTGGCCACCGTCTCGGCAGAGGGTGGACGGCGCGAGCCACCCGCTTTCTGGTGTAGGTGCTGTTCGCCGCGGCCGTCGGAGCGGAGTTCGTGGTCGAGCAGGCCTAAACCATCGGTGTTGGGCTCCAACAGCACGGCGCCGGCGCCATCACCAAAAATAATACAGGTAGAACGGTCCGTATAATCGATGATACTCGACATTTTATCGGCACCCACCACTACTACTTTTTTGTACGTACCAGTCTGAATAAACTGGGCACCCGTGGTTAAGGCATATAAAAAGCCGGAGCATGCCGCCTGCATATCAAAGCTGAACGCTTTAGTAGTCCCAATAGCGGCAGAAATGATATTGGCAGTGGCCGGAAAAACCAAGTCGGGCGTAGTGGTAGCACAAATCAGCAGGTCAATGTCCTCGGCGCGGGTGCCGGTTTTGACCAGCAACTGCTCTACCGCTTTAATGGCCATGACGGAGGTACCCTGGTTTTCACCCTTCAGAATGTGTCGCTCCTTAATCCCGGTTCGGCTTACAATCCACTCGTCGGTTGTGTCTACCAGTGTTTCGAGTTCCTTATTCGTAAGCACGTAATCGGGTACGTAAGACCCAACTCCGGTGATGGCGGCAGTTATCTTCATCTGTGGGGGTGAGGAAAGCGCGGTAACACAAAGTCCGGCCAGGGCCGGACTAGGTTATTAAGACTTGAAGGTAGCTTTGATTTGATCAGAAATACCAGATTCAGCCATTTGGTAGCTTTGCAGCAACATGCTGCAAATGGCAGTGGGCGTGCTCACACCATGACCAATAATAGCATTGTCGTTGATACCCAGGATAGGGCTACCACCAGCAGCTTCGTAGTTGAACTTTTCGAAGAACGGATCCACGATATGTCGCTCAGCTAGAATATCGTAAATCGACTCGGCCATCTTCAGCATTACATTGCCCGTGTAGCCGTCGCATACTATCACGTCGGCCTTATCGTTGAACAAGTCGCGCCCTTCAATATTGCCGATGAACTGAATGTGTGGATTTACTTTCAGCAGTTGATGAGCGGCTTGCAGAAGAGCAGTGCCTTTGCCTTCTTCCTCGCCCAGGTTCATCAGGCCTACCTTGGGGGTAGTAATGCCCAATACATACTGCGCGTAGAGAGAGCCCAATTCACCGAACTGCTCCAGCATTTCGGGTTTGCACTCCGCGTTGGCACCCACATCCAGGAAAATGCCGTAGCCACCGCTCAGCTTCGGAACGAAGTTGGCGATGGCCGGGCGTAATACGCCCGGCACAGCCTTCACGCTAAACATAGCGCCCACCAGCATAGCGCCGGTGCTACCTGCTGAGCAGAAGGTCTCTACCTCGCCGTTGTGCAGCATCCGGTAGCCCACGGCAATACTCGAATCCTGCTTTTGCTGATACGCTTTTGCCGGGTGCTCACCCATGCCAATAACCTGAGTGGCTGGCACAAATATCAAGCTATCAGCCGCTGCTCCGTATTGCCGGAGCAGCGGCTGTACAGCCTCTTCCTGGCCAATAAGCACAATCTGAGCTTTACCGGCTAATTGCTGCGCGGCCAGCACGGCACCATCGACGGCAGCTTGGGGAGCAAAATCGCCCCCCATTGCGTCCAGGGCTATCTTCATGAACGGGTGTTAAGGAAGTCAGAGGTCGGGTTAGTCGGCCGGAGGCCGGCGGCGAAGGGTAGCAGGGGCTACTCTTCGTCTTCAGTAGGAGCAGCAGCCGCTACGGGAGCGTAATCTTTGATGGCAACTTTACCATTCAGGTACAGGTCGCCGTCTACTACGTAGGCCTTGTGGCGCAGGTGCAGTTCACCGGTAGTCTGGCAAGCCGTTACAGCTTTGGGGGTCAGTTTGTAGTGGGTGCGACGTTTGTCGCGTACGGCGGAGGAGGTGCGGCGCTTAGGATGAGCCATGGTACTGGAAAATTAAAATTGTTGAGTATTGAAAGTTGAAAGCAGTGAGCCGAACAGCTTAGTTGAGGTTGCGCAAGGCATTCCAGCGCGGATCGGTGTCGTCGTCGTCCTCATCGTCACCCTCGGTGCGGGTTGTGAAGATGAGTTTACTGTCGGCATCGGGATTTTCGTCGGGCTCATTCTGGAAGCGCGGGTGCAGCTTCTTCATGGGAAGAGCCAAGCCGATGTAATCGAACAAATGCTGCGCAATAGGGAGTACCTGCGTGTCGGGCGTGATTTGCAGCACGTCCTCGTCTAACTCGGCGTAGGTGTCGCCGAAGCGTACCACTAGCTGCCGCTGCACGTCAATGGGCTGGTCGAATTCATCCAGGCTCCGGTCGCAGGTCACCTGCACGGTGCCTTTGATGTGGAAGTCGAGGGTCATCAGCCGCTCAGTCTTAAGAAGGTCCAGGTCCACATGCAGGTTGCCTTCCTGAAGCAGCTGCTGATCAAATCGGGCAAAGAAGTCCGGCCCCAACTCAAATGCATAGTGATGCATTTTATCCGCCAGTTTGGCGATGTTGAGGTCAAATTGAGAGTCTTTTTTCACGGTCGACTGAATAGCAGGGGGCAAAAGTAGAAAGATTTCCGCGGTTTGCGAAAGTGCGGGCAAACGCGGAAAGTGGCTTAGGCAGTTTTCAGAATAAATTCCGGACTGATGCCCAGGCGCTCGTAAAGCTTTTTGGCTAGGTCCAACGTCACACGTCGCTTACCACTCAGAATTTGCGATAGTCGGCCAGCTGGCACTTCCAGCAACTGAGCCAGTTCTTTTTGCTTTAACTGCAAGTGCTGCCGCTTCAGCTCAATCATTTCGGCCAGCGTGACGGGTAGGCTAGGCAAATGCTGCAACCGGGTTTCGTACTGGGCCAGCGCCGTTACCAGCGCCTGCGTTTCCTCCCCAGCATCGGCCACCGCTAAAAGCGCATCCAAACGGCGCAGCGCCTGGCGATATTGAGCGGGAGTGGAAAGTGTCATGCGGCCGAAAAGCAACCAGTTTTACAAATGCTGGTGCAAAGGTCGTAAATAAATTTCGGACGTGAAATAAAGTTTCGTTTTTGGAAAGATTTATAAGGTGAATCAGGCTCTTAACAGGTTATATGATAAAATGTTAACAAGAAAATAATTATGTAAAACATAGACGTGCACTACCCTGGTTTCACTAAAATAAGTCGTCCTTAACCGGCGCTGTGTAAGGTTGGGGCTTACTGTCGGTCTGGGGTAGGCCGAAGTAGAAATAGAGCGTGCGCTTGCGGGGCGCGTCGCCGGACCGAACGTGGTTCAACTCGCCGCTCGGGCCAAGGTTGGGCGTGTTGGTGTCGATGTTGAGGGCTAGTTTGGTGCCCAGCGGCGGAATGGCATCCAGAAACGACAGGTTGCCAACAGGTAGCGCTGGAAACGGCTTCACGCCCGACAGCCCATAGAACTCGAATCGGCGCACGTAGAGGCCAGGGTCGGGGCTGGCTACCAGAAACTTGCCCTCCACAGTGTTCATTTCCAGCCACACTACATCGGCAAAGTAGCCCTTAAACTCGGGGTAAATCCAGGGCGCGGCGCCGGTTTGGGTATCATTGTAGGGGTTTTCCCATACGTTGAGGCCGACGCCCTGCAAGCGGTTTTTCCAGACGCGGTAGGGGCCTTTGCCTAGCCACTTGGCACCCAGTACATAATTTTCGGGGTAGGTGAAGCTCACACCCTCAAAGGGGTAGTCGCCGGGGGGTAGGGCGTATTCATAGTCGAGTTGCAGCCAGCCGGAGCCGTGCATTTTCCAGCGCACGGCTTTCAGGTCGCCGGTGTAGCGGGCTTCCACCACCTCACCGTCGGCCTCGGTGCGATGCGTGAGGCCGGTGAATGTGGCCGTGCCGCTCACCAGCACCGGACCATTGGCAAAGGAGAGCTTATCGCCGTTGTTGCCCTTGATGCCCGTAATGTGGCCGTTGGTTTTGTTGAACGTCACGCTGATGTTGCTGGCCGCTAGTGTCAGCGTCGAATCAGTTTCGGCTACCTGTACCGTGCCTTTGGCGGGGGTAGGGAGCACGCCCGTGAGCAGCTGCGTGTTGGAGCCGGTTTTCCAGGTCCAGCGCTGTACTAGATTCTGCTGCGGGTCATAGGCGGAGAGCACCAGCGCGTCGTACTGCTGCCAGTTTTTGGGCAGGTCCAGCTTGAGTGGGCCGGTAGCCAGTGGGACAACGGCAGGGCTTTTGGCAGTGCCTTTTTGCTGGCTAAGGTAGCCTGTGAACGGGTCGGTGGGCTTGCGGAAATTCACCAGCTCCCACCGAAACGCGCATTGGTTCAGGTTCAGAAAATGGTAGCGATTTTCCACCGGCACGGCGCCTTTAAACTTGGCTGGCAACTCCGTCAGGTTGATTTTGATGGGCGTGTAGATGTCGCGGATGGCGTAGAAGCTGCCTTCCTTTTCGCGGTGCGGCCCTACCACGCCATCGGGCGCATTCACGCCGTTCACGTCGATAATGCCGCGCTGATCGGTGCGCACAATGCCTTCGTCTACCAGCGCCCACAGAAAACCGCCGCCCGAGCGCTGCGACTTCCAGTGCAGCTCCCAGAAATCGGCCAACGCGGTGCCGCCGCCGCCGTCGTCCTGGGAGTGCAAGAACTCGGTGGGCATGTAAATGAGCGAATCCTGAAGGATTTTCTCAGTGCTGTAGTAGTTCTCGTAATGGTTGGTGTCGATGCCGTTGTGCTCGTTGCCGGGGCGGTGGTGGGCATGGATAACGGGGCGCTGGGAGAAGTCGTAGAGCGCATAATCGTCGTCCAGCTCCTTGTTGGTTCCGCCTTCGTTGCCGTTGCTCCAGAAGATAATGCTGGGGTGGTTGGCGTCGCGCTTTACCATTTCGCGTACCAGTGGCGCGCCGGCCTTGGTGCTGTAGGCTTTCTGCCAGCCGGCCAGTTCGTCGAGTACGTAGAGGCCCAGCGAGTCGCAGAGGTCCAGGAACTTCACGTCGGGCGGGTAGTGCGACATCCGTACGGCGTTCATATTCATCTGCTTGATAAGGCGCACGTCGGCCAGCTGAATGGAGTCGTTGAGGGTGCGGCCGGTTTCGGGCCACCAACTGTGGCGGTTGGTACCCTTCAGCTTCACCTGCGTGCCATTCACGAAAATGCCTTTGCCCCGCCGAATTTCGATAGTCCGAAACCCGAACTTGTCGGTGGTCTGGTACAGTGTGTTGCCGTTCGCTTTCAGGCTGGTGCGCACGCGGTACAGGGTAGGCGTTTCGGAAGTCCACTGCCGGGGCTTGCGCACGGTGGTGCGCAGCGTTACGAGGGTATCGTTGGCGGCGGTGGTAGCTTGCGCCGTGCCCACAACGTTGCCCGCAGCGTCGAGGATTTCAGCCTGTACCTGGGTGTTGGCCGGCACGTTGCGCAGGTAGGCCTGCATTCCAAAGCGACCATCGGCCTGCCCGTCAACCGACGTGCGCGTGATGAACTGCTGCGGGTAGGCCTCCAGGTATACGGGCCGAAAAATGCCACCAAACACCCAGTAGTCGGCCAGCCGCTCGGCGTTGTTTACCGACTGATCGGCTGACATCTTGCTGACCGTCACTTCCAGCAGGTTGTCCTGGCCGGCGGGGCGCAGCTTGTCGGTGATGTCGTACTTGAACTCGTAGAAGGCGCCCTGGTGAATGGGGCCGGCCAGCTGCCCGTTCACCTTCACCTCAGTATCAGTCATCGAGCCTTCAAACACAATAAACACCCGCTTCTGCTGCCAGCCGGCCGGCATCCGAAACGTGTGCTTGTATTTGCCCTGCTCATCGGCGAAGCGAAAATTCTTGCCATACGTTTTGTAGTCGCGGCCGTAGTTATAAGCCCCAAAGCCTTGTTGCTCCCAGCACGAGGGCACCGCAATTTTGGTCCAGAAGCCGCTTTTGCGGCCGCCAGTGCAATAGAAGTCCCACTGCACGTTCGGGTGGTTGTCGCGGCCGGAGAGGTAGTGTATCTGCTTCTGCGGGGTGCCCGACTGGGCCAGGGCTGGCTGCGCGCATAATCCGCCAAGGATCAGCAGCAAAAAGGGAAGGAGCTTCACTATAGAATAGTAAGTAGAAGGAAAAAGGCCGTGCCCGGCCCGATAGGTAAAGAACCTACTTGGCCGGGCACGAACTATCCGGTAGTGTCCTGTATCTGGTGGCGACTACCACACCACTACCTGGCCGGCGCGCTGTCGCACCAGGCCACAGGCCATGTATAGGGCTTCGCGAAAGGAGGTAGGGTCGGCGCGGAACTGGCCGGCGATGCCGTAAGCCGTGCCGTGGTCGGGGGAGGTGCGCACGATGGGTAGGCCCGCCGTGTAGTTTACGCCCCGCTCGAAGGCCAGCGTTTTAAACGGAATCAGGCCTTGGTCGTGGTAGAGCGCCAGGGTAGCGTCGAACTGGTGGTACTGCCCCGTGCCGAAGTAGCCGTCGGCAGGGTAGGGGCCATATACGAGGTGACCTTCCTGCAAAAGCTGTTGAATAACGGGCGTGACGATTTTGCCTTCCTCGGTGCCCAGCAGGCCGTTTTCGCCGGCGTGTGGGTTGAGGCCCAGCACCGCCACGCGCGGTTTCTCGATGCCGAAATCCTGGCGAAGGGAGTTCAATAGAATTTGCAGCTTGGTGCGCAGCAGCTCGGGAGTGAGGCGGGTCGGCACGTCCTTCAGCGGAATGTGGCCCGTGAGGGTCGCCACGCGCAAGTCGTCGCTGGCGAGCAGCATCAGGCTCTCGGGCGCCCCGAAGAAGCTGGTCAGGAACTCAGTGTGGCCGGGGTAGCGAAACTCATCCGACTGCGTGTTTTCTTTGCTGATGGGCGCCGTTACGAGGCCATCGAGTAGGCCAGCTTTCAGGTCGCGGCAGGCAGCCAGCAGCGACTCGCGGGCGGCTGCGCCACTTGCCTGGGTAGGCTGGCCGGGCGTGAGCACGAAGTCTTCCTCCCAGCACGTCACGGCGTTGAGCTTGCCGGGGTCGATGTCAGCGGCCGAGCGCACCTGCCGGAACGTGAGCGGCCCTACCTGCTCATCCACCGGAAAATCGTCGAACAGCGAAGTAGCCATGCCATATACCACGGGCGTGCAGTATTTCAGCAGGCGCGCATCAAGGAAGGTCTTATAAATAATTTCCGGCCCGATGCCGGCCAAATCGCCAACGGAAATGCCGATGCGGGGGAGGTGGCTCATAGGGTCTTGGGGACTGAGGGTCTTGGGTTTTTAAGATAAAAGGGGGTAGGGGCGGCTTGCAGCCGCCCGTGCAGGCGTTGTTCGGTATCAGCCTAGATCTATGTACCTATACTACCAGCGCGCGGCGGGCGGCTGCAAGCCGCCCCTACTTGTCTACTTACCGGCCTGGGTTTTCAGGAAATCGTAGAGCAGGCGCACGGTGGTGCCGGTGCCACCCTTGCCGCGGTAGCTATCGGGGGCCATGAGGTAGGCGGGGGCGGCAATGTCCAGGTGAATCCAGGGGTAGCCCTCGGCGAAACGCTCCAGAAACTTGCCCGCCGAAATAGCACCCGCCTCGGCGCGGCCCAGGTTCTTGATGTCGGCAATATCGGACTTGATGTGCTCGGCGTATTCCTCCCACATCGGAAACTCCACTACCCGCTCGTGCACGCGCCGGCCCGCCTGCTGGAGCTGCTGCATGTACTCGTCGGTGGTGCCCATGCCCACAATGCCCTCCTGCCCAATGGCGCGGGCAGCGGCACCGGTCAGGGTAGCCATGTCAATCACCAGCGCGGGGCTGTACTTCTTGGCGAAGGCCAGAGCATCGGCCAAGATCAGGCGGCCTTCGGCGTCGGTGTTCAGCACTTCCACCGTCAGGCCGCTGTACATCGTGAGCACGTCGCCGGGGGCGAAGGCGGGGCCGCCGGGGCGGTTGTCGGTGGCCGGCACCAAGCCGATAACGTGCAGCGGCACCTGGTTTTTGGCCAGCGCATAGAGCGTGCCCACCACGGCCGCGCCGCCGGCCATGTCGCACTTCATCATGTCCATGCTGTTGGGGGTAGGCTTCAGGCTGAGGCCGCCCGTATCGAACACCACGCCCTTGCCCACCAGTACAAACGGCTTGGCGTTGGTGGCGCCCTCGGGCTTGTACTCCATAATAGTGAAGGTAGGCGGCTCGGGCGAACCTTGGTTCACGCCCAGCAAGCCGCCCATGCGCAGGGCCTCAATGCGTACCAAATCCAGGATTTCGGTCTGGAAGCCAGCTTCTTCACCCACGGCAGCCATGCGCTCGGCAAACTGCGTGGCGTTGAGCTTATTATACGGTGCATTCACCAGGTCGCGGGCCAGCAGCACGCCTTCTACTACCGCTTGCAGCTCCTGCGCCAACTGGGCCGTGAAGGCCGGGCCGGTGAGGTAGAGCTGCGCCAGGGTAGGCGCCTGCTCCGACTTTTTATCGGTTTTGTAGCCGGCAAACTGGTAGGCGCTCAGGGCAATGCCTTCGGCCAGGGGTAGGGCACCCGTTGTGTCGGCAGTCAGATCCTGCACGTAGAGCGTGGCTACCTTGTCGGTTTTCAGGCGGGCGTGCAGTTGGTGGCCGCTCTTGCGCAGGGCCTCGGCCGTGAGGGTAGGCGTGGGCTTGTCGGCCGCTACCACAAAGTAGTGCTGGTGCGTGAAGTGATTGAGGCTGATGAGCTTGCTATCGGCAGCAAGCTGATCGGCTACGTACTGCCGGGCCGCGCCGGGCAGGTCAGTTGCGGCGGCATCGGGTAGCGTGGTGGTGCCGGCGGGCAGAATGAAAACGGTGTCGGCAGTAGCCGGGGCGGTGGCGGCGTAGGCGAGTTGGAGAGACATAGAAACAGTAGGAGAAGTACTGAAAGTCGAAAGCGAGAACAACAGACGAGCTCAAAACGGCGGTTTCGGGCGTATCTTTGGCGATTCGCAAGGTAGGCACTTTGCCTGGCCTTTTCCCTAAACGCCTCGCCCGTGGATTCTGTTAGAGCCAAAAAACACTTAGGTCAACATTTTTTGGCCGACCCCAACATTGCCCGGCGCATTGTGGAATCGTTGCGCCTACCCGATGGTGTGCATGAGGTGCTGGAAATTGGCCCCGGCATGGGCGTACTCACCGGCACGCTGCTGCAAAACCCGGCCTACCGCACCTCGGTGGTGGAAATCGACCGCGAATCGGTGGCCTACCTGCGCCAGCATTTCCCGACGCTGGAAGACCGCATCATCTCCGCCGACTTCCTGCGCCAGAACCTCAACGACCTGTTTCCTGGCCAGCCGTTGAGCATCATCGGCAACTTCCCCTACAACATCAGCAGCCAGATTTTCTTCCAGGTGCTGGCTAACCGGCAGCAGGTGCGCGAGGTGGTAGGCATGATTCAGAAGGAAGTGGCTGACCGCCTCGCGGAAGGCCCCGGCTCCAAAACCTACGGTATTCTGAGCGTGCTTTTGCAGGCATTTTACGAGGTAGAGTACCTATTTATGGTGCCGCCGCACGTGTTCAACCCGCCACCTAAGGTGCAGTCGGCCGTGATTCGCCTCACCCGCAACGCCACCGAGCATCTGGGTTGTGACGAGCAACTGTTTTTTAAGGTAGTGAAGCAAGCCTTTCAAACCCGTCGCAAAACCCTACGCAATGCCCTCAAGCCCTTCGGCATGCCTGCCGAAGCCACCACCGACACCGTGTTCGACAAGCGCGCTGAGCAGCTGGGAGTAGCGGAGTTTGTGGAGCTGACGAAGTGGGTGGAGCAGCACAAGCAGTAAGAAACAATACTACTAGACATCTCCAGTTCAACCTTCACTTTTTTTATTATGAAATTGAAACTAGCGCCACTCGCTGTGCTGCTGTTATTGCTCGTCGCATTCAAGAGCAGCGAAGCTTTTTTTAGTGGTCGTATTACCTATAAAAACTCGTTTACTACCCTACAAGGCGAAGACATTTCAGCCAAGCTTGCTCCATTCTTGGGTGCTGAGCAGCACTATTATATCAGTGGCGCTAACTACAAAACATACAACGAAAAGAAGCAGTTGATTCAACTGTATACGGGAACGACAGGCGAGTATATTTTCTTCAAGGATGGACAAGTGGTACAAAAGATTGATGCGACAAAACCAAGTGCCGCAGAGGTAAAAGTGACTCCTCTTCCTCAAACAGCAACTATTCTGGGACATGCATGTAAAGCTGTGCAAATTGAAGCCGACGGCGTTACTACGGTATACTATTACGCACCCGATGTGAAAGTAAAAGCAGAAGATTATGCAAACCATGCATTTGGTGACTGGAACACGTATTTGAAGGCTACCCAGGGAGGATTAATGCTTAAGTATGTGACTACCAACCCCAAAGTTGGGTACGTTATGATGGGTGAGGCTACCGCCATCCAGCCTCTGAAAATGTCAGCTGCTGAGTTTTCTCAGGCATCAGTAGAACGTCAGTAATCTTCCCCTAATGTCTCTCTGTCTCTGCATCGACGAAATGCACCCCAGCCTACCCGACATGCTGGCGGAAATTGGCGTGCAGCTCCACTACCGGCCCGACCTCACGGCCGCCGAAGTCCCCGCTACCTTGGCCGCGCATCCCTACGACGGTCTGATGGTGCGCTCCAAGCTGCGCATCACGGCCGCGCTGCTGGCCCACGGCCCTGCCCTGCGCTGGGTAGCCCGCGCCGGGGCCGGTGTCGATAATATTGATGAAGAAGCCTTAGCGGCAGTCAACGTAACGTTGCTGAATGCCCCCGAGGGCAACCAGGACGCCGTGGGCGAGTTTGCCGTGGGCCTGCTGCTGAGTGTGTTGCGCAACATTGGGCGGGCCGACCGCGAGGTGCGCGCCGGGCAGTGGCGGCGCGAGGCCAACCGCGGCGAGGAGGTAGGCGGCAAAGTCGTCGGGCTGATTGGTTACGGCCATATGGGCAAGGCCTTTGCTCGTCGTCTCGAAGGTTTCGGCTGCACCGTGCTGGCGTATGACCACGACCCTAACTGCGCGGCCGACCAGTTTGCTACCCTCGTTTCGCTGGCTGAGCTGCAACAGCGTGCCGAGGTGCTGAGCTTGCATATTCCCTACTCGGCGGCCAATCATCACTTCGTGAATGAGGCACTGCTGACGGGTTTCCGCAACGCCATCTGGCTGCTAAACATGGCGCGGGGTGAAGTGCTGGACCACACCGCCCTGGTGCGCCAGTTGGCCACCGGCCAGGTGCGCGGCGCCGGCCTCGACGTGCTCGAAAACGAGAAGCTGGCGACCCTCACGCCCGCCCAGCGGGCTACCCTCGACGCGTTGGAAGCCGACCCCAACGTGGTCTTTACGCCCCACATTGGCGGCTGGACGCACCAGTCCTACCACCGCATCAACGAGGTGCTTACCCGTAAAATCCACGATTTTCTGCGTCGGCACGCGGGGTAGGCGCGTCGCACTGCTGCTACCGAATCGGGCTGGTGCCTGTGCTTGGTTTGTGGCGAATGTGTATATTTGCAGGAAACCTGTTTTGGAGAACGGTCGGCGCTGCTGACCGTTCTCCTTGTTTTTTAGCTAATCCACCACCCCGACATGGCTACTGTTAATTACTATACCCCCGAAGGCTTACAGAAACTCAAAGACGAGTTGCAGGACCTGAAAATTCGTGGTCGGGCTAAAGCTGCCGACGACCTGCGCGAAGCCCGCGATAAAGGTGACTTGAGCGAAAATGCCGAGTATGATGCCGCCAAAGACGCCCAGGGTTTGCTGGAACTGAAAATATCGAAGCTCGAAGAAGTTGTGGGCAATGCTCGCCTGCTGGACGAAACCAACCTCGACACCAGCAAAGTGCTCATTATGAGCAAAGTGAAGCTGAAAAACCTGAAAAACGGCATGGTGCTCGACTATACGCTGGTAGCCGAGGAAGAAGCCGACCTGGCGGCCGGCAAAATCTCCGTGAAGTCGCCCATCGGCAAAGGACTGTTGGGTAAGTCGGCTGGCGATACGGCCGAGATTACGGTGCCCGCTGGGAAGCTGCAATTCGAGATTCTGGAAATTTCGCGGTAGGGACGCGTTGCACGCGCCCGTTACGGTAGCGCACCGTATGCACACGGTTTGGAGAGGGGAAAGTCAGACGTTGGCTTTCCCTTTTCGTATTTTACGACCGATTCGTACTTCATCTACCCCTACCTAACCACGGGCGCCTGCAAGGCGCCCCTACGCCCATGCCTTCTATTTTCTCCCGTATCGTGGCCGGCGAGTTGCCGGCCTACAAAGTAGCCGAAGACGACGCGCACCTGGCTTTCCTGGACATTACACCCCTGGTGGAAGGCCACACGCTGGTAATTCCGAAAAAGGAAACCGACTATATCTTTGATTTACCACCGCAGGAACTGGCCGCGCTCCACCTGTTTGCCCAGCGCGTGGCGCAGGGCGTGCGGGCTGCCGTACCGTGCAAGCGCATTGGGGTAGCCGTAATCGGGCTGGAAGTGCCCCACGCGCACATCCACCTGATTCCGATGAACAACGTGGCGGATATGAACTTCGCCAACCAGAAAATCAAAGTGCCGGAAGAGCGGATGCAGGAGCTGGCGGCCGCCATTGCCGCTCAGGTGCCCGCCGCCACTGGTGGGGTAGGGGAAGCCCATCCGCAACCGCTGGAAAGCAAAGCCGCCCGCGAAACGGTAGCCACCAACGACGCTACCGCCACGGCGGGCTCTACCCCGCAGCAGACCGCGTCAGAGAAACTGCACCAGCTTACCCACGGCTTGCAGTACGTAGGCGAAACCGAAGCTCCTTTGGAGCCTGTGCAGTACCCCGCTCCCCAGGGCGACCTAACGCCCGAGGCGGTATGTGCGCTGGTAGGCGCGCCCGCCGATGCCCCTGTGGAAACTCAGGAACTAACGCTGTTCCTGCGTCAGCAAACCGCCGACAACGGACCTCAAGGCTCCGTAGCCGCTGCCAACCGCTTCAAAGCTCTACAGATGTTCTTGAAGCAAGAGCTAGACGATACCCAGGTGTATCGCATTGGCAGTGGGGCGCAGATAACGGCCTACGCGCTGGGCAAATCGGCTGATGGCCAAGTCCTAGGCTTCAAGACACAGCTCAGCGAAACCTAGCAGACGAGCAGGCCACTTGCACCCCGGTGCGGGTGGCCTGTTGCGTTAATATAAAAGCTGAAAATAGCTGCGGCCGGATATACATAGTGTGCCCTATAGTCTGTTATTCTATTCCTCATTATACACGTTGCTTCTTTGATTTCCACTGAGTAATGTCTCCCAACTCCTACGCCACTGCCGACGATGCAGCCCTGACACAGGCGCTTATGGACGGGAACGCGCGGGCTTTTGAGGAAATTTACGAACGATATTGGCTACCGCTCTTCACCACAGCGCAGCGCAAAATAGGCTCCCGCGAGGCCGCCGAGGAGTTGGTGCAGGACCTGTTTACATCGCTGTGGCACAAGCGCGCCGAGAGTCACATTGCGAAGCTGCCGCACTACCTGCACACGGCGCTCAAGTATCGTATCATTGATTATCTGCGCGTGCGCACTACGCATGCGGGCTACCTGAGCTACTACCAGGCGCGGCCCTCAACCTCCGACCACAGCACCGAGGAAAGCGTAGCCGCCGATGATTTGTCGGTGGCTTTGGCCGAAAGCATCACGCACCTACCCGAATCGACGCGGGAGGTGTTTCGGCTGAGTCGCCTGGAACACCAAAGCATCCCCGAAATTGCCGATCAGCTGCACTTGTCGCCCAAAACGGTAGAGTATCACCTAACGCGGGCACTTAAGTTGTTACGTGTACGCCTGAAAGATTTTCTAATGTTACTGCCGTTTTTTTTATGATGAAGTAAAGTTTTTTTGTTTTTGTTTCCGATTGACAGTCAATTATTTATTGATTATATTCTATCCTGATGCGCTAAAAGGCACCAGGATTTTTTGTGTCCGGGCTAGGGTAGGCGCGCCGTTGTTCGACTATACAGGCAAACCAGCACCTCCTGTCTTTTTCGTTAAGTATGCCAGACTCCTACTTTCAACTTCTTTTGCAACGATACCAGCGTGGCGAATGCACGCCTGCGGAGGCGCATGAAGTAGAGCGCTGGTATGCTTCGCTGGAGCAACACGTACCAAGTAGCCTACCCCTGACTGGCACAGAGCAGGAAACGCTGCGGGCTGAGCTGTGGACGCGCATTGCCCAGCAAACCGATCTGGAAACGCCCGTCTTGCCACTTCAGCCGACGCCTACCCCTTGGTATACGGGCGCGCCAGCACGTTGGGCTGCTGCCGCCGCGTTGGCACTAGGGCTGGGAGTAGCGGGTCTGCGCCAACTGCCTACCCCCTGGGTGGCGCCCTCTACCGTTGCCGTAACACACACATCAACTGAATGGGAAGTGCGCACCGCTCCCGGTCGGCTTACCCTACCCGATGGCAGCACAGTGGTGCTGGCCGCACATAGTCGCCTGCGTTATCCGCGCCAGTTTGCCGGTGCCCGGCGGCAGGTGTTTTTGTCGGGAGAAGCGAAGTTTGATGTCTTTCATAACTCCAAGCAACCCTTCGAGGTCTACACCAAGCAGATGCTGACTACGGTGCTGGGCACCAGTTTCACCGTGCAGGCCTACGCCGGCCAGCCCAACACACGGGTGCAGGTGCTTCGTGGCAAAGTGCGCGTGCAGCCCCGCCAAGTAGCTACGGCCCCTAAGGTAGCTACCCCCGCTGCCGTGGTGCTGCTGCCCAACCAACAGGCCGTGTACGTACCCGCGGCACACGAGCTACACAAGGACTTGGTAGCCCGGCCCGCTCTGCTGACTCCGCCGTCTACCCGCACCTTCGACGACCGGCCTGTGCCCGAGGTAATTGCTACCCTGGAGCAAGCTTACGGGGTACAAATCCTGTACGACCAAGCGGCCTTGGCCCACTGCACGGTGAGCATTGTGCTACAAAACGACCAGCTATTCGATAATCTGAACCTACTCTGCAAAACCCTGGGCGCCACCTACGAGCTGACGGATGCCCACGTGCAGCTACATAGTCGCGGTTGCAAATCGTAGCGCCGCCTGCTCTCCCTCCCTATACGGATGATCTGACCCCCACGCCACTAACTTCTCTTTTTACACTCCTGCAAACGATTGCGGCTGCCTTTTTCTCTTTTGTTCAGTTCATACTTAATTCCCAACCACGCTTACCAACCCTAACAAACTGTATGAGTCCTCTTCTACAAATCCCACCACTGGGGCTGCGCTTTCAACGGGCGCTACTCCTGCAACTGCTTGGTATATTGTTCTTTACTGGTATAGCTTCGGCGCGGCCGGCGCTGGCGCAGGAAGTGCTGAAGCAGCCCGTAACGGTGCAAGCCAACAACGAAACCGTGAAGGCACTACTCAGTCAGCTGGAAGTGCAAACCAACACGCATTTCATGTATAGCCCCCAGGTAATTGGGGCTACCCGTCGGGTGTCGGTGAAGGCCATAAACCAGCCGCTGGGTGAAGTGCTGCGCACCATTCTGTCGCCGGTGGCGGTGAAGTACGAAGTGGTAGACAACGGCATCGTGTTGCAGCCGACGCAGGCGGATATCACGGTGGCCGGCCGCGTGCTGGACGAGAAAGGCGGCGGCCTACCCGGCGTGAACGTGGTGGTGAAAGGTACCGCCAACGGCACCCAAACCGATGCGGAGGGCAACTACACCCTCACCGTGCCCGACAATGCTACCCTCACATTCTCCTTCATCGGCTACAACACCCAGGAAGTGCCCGTAGACGGCCGCACGGCCATCAACATCACGATGGGGGCTGACACGAAAACCCTGAACGAGGTAGTGGTAGTGGGCTACGGCACGCAGCGCAAAGCCGACGTAACGGGCGCCATTGGCTCGGTGAAGGCCGAGGAAATTGCCAACCGCCCCGTAGCTAACGCCGAGCAGGCGCTGCAAGGTAAAATTGCCGGTGTAACCATCACCTCGAACTCGGGCGCTCCTGGCGCCGCGCCCAATATTCGGATTCGGGGTGTGACGTCGGTGCGCACGGCCGGCGACGACAACAACGCCGCCAACCAGCCGCTATTTGTGGTGGATGGTATGTTCACCAACAACATTCAGTTCCTGAGCCCCTACGACATTGCGTCGATTGAAGTATTGAAAGACGCTTCTTCACTGGCTATCTACGGGGTGAGGGGCGCCAACGGCGTGATTATCGTGACCACCAAAAAGGGCAAATCGGGCAAGGCGCGCATCTCGCTGAATGCCTACGCGGGCTACCAGGAAATTGCCAAGCAGGTGAAAATGGCCAACGCCAGCGAGTATCAAACCTTGCTGAACGAAGCCATTCTGAACACTACCCCCAACGCTACCCAGCTGTTCCGCGGCCCCGGCTACGACTATGGCAACGGCGTGAACTGGTTCGACGAAGTTCTGCAAAAAGGCTTCATTCAGGACTACCAGCTGAGCGCTTCGGGCGGCTCGGAGAAGTCGACGTACAGCATCAGCGGCGGCTACAACAAGCAGCAGGGCATTGTGAAGGGCCAGGACTTTGAGCGGATCAACTTCCGCGTCAACAACGAATACAAGCTCACCGACCGCGTGCGGGTAGGGGCCAATATAGCTGTAAGCCGCATTCAGGAAAACATCACGCCCGGCTCGGTTTTCGGCAATGCCTACAACGCCGACCCGGCTCAGCAGGTGTTCAACCCTACTACGGGCAACTACAGCTACTCACTCAACCAGAACGTGGCCAACCCGGTAGCGCAGCTGGCCTACAACAACGAGCGCAACAAAGGCGGCCGCCTGATTGGCAACGTGTTCGGCGAAGCCAACCTGCTGAAAAACTTAACCTTCCGCACCAGCTTCGGTACGGACCTGGGCTACACCGAAAACCGCGTGTATGCGCCGGTATACTTTGTGTCGCAAAACCAGCGCAACGACCGTAGCCGCCTGGGTCGCCAGACCAGCACCAACTCCACCTGGCTCTGGGAAAACACGCTGACCTATGATACGCAGTTCGGTGACGACCACCGCCTGACCTTGCTGGCGGGCTATACCATGCAGCGCGACCAGAACGAAAACCTCTTCGGCCAGCGCAACGACGTGCCCGGCTACGATGACGACCTGTGGTACCTGAACGTGGGTAACGCCCAGGGTAACATTGCCAACAACTCGGCCAGCGAGTACGCGTTCCAGTCGGGCCTGGCCCGCGCCAACTACGCCTTCAAGGACCGCTACCTGGTCACGGCTACCTTCCGTGCCGACGGTTCCTCGCGCTTCTCCGAGGGCGACCGGTGGGGCTACTTCCCGGCCCTGGGCCTGGGCTGGCGCTTGTCGGAAGAGGATTTTATTAAAGACCTGGGTGTATTTGACAACCTGAAGCTGCGTGCCAGCTACGGGGTAGTAGGCAACGTGAACGTGCCCAGCTACCAGTACTACGCCCGCATCAACAACGGTCTGAACGCCATTTTCGGCCCCGGCGAGTCGTTGAACATCGGCAAAACCGAAACCAACCCCACCGTATCGCAGATTCGTTGGGAGAAGATCAACCAGTTGGACATCGGCTTTGAAACCGGCTTCCTGGACAACCGCCTGACCTTTGAGGCCGACTACTTCGACCGCCGCACCAACGACCTGGTAACGCAGGTGCCGGTAGCGGTAGGGGCGCTGTTCCGCAACATTGGTACTGTCGACAACAAAGGCTTCGAGTTTACCCTGGGCTGGCGCGGCGATGTGAAGGAGGCCTTCACCTACGGCATCAACGCCAACCTCTCTACCCTGCGCAACAACATTGTGTCGTTGGGCAACGGCGGGCAGCCCATCATTGGGGGTAGCCTGGGCAACGGCAACGTGGTGACGCGTACCGGGGTAGGCACGTCCATTGGCGAGTTCTACGGCTTCGATGTGGAAGGTATTTTCCAAACGGCTGATGAGGTAGCAGGCGCTCCCAACCAGCCCGGCGGCAAAGCTCTGGGCGAGTTGCGCTTCCGCGACGTGAACGGCGACGGCGTGATTGACCAGAACGACCGCGTGAGCCTGGGCTCGCCCATTCCCAATCTCACCTACGCCCTGAATACCAACGCGGCCTACAAAGGCTTTGATATTGCGGTGGATGTGCAAGGTGTATCGGGCAACAAGATCTACAACGGCAAAAAGGCCGTGCGCTTCACCAACGAGAACTTCGAGGCCTCGCGCCTGGACCGCTGGACGCCCGCCAACCCCTCCACCTCCGAGCCGCGCGTATCGAACGTTATTCCGCAGGTTTCCAGCTACTTCGTTGAGTCGGGCGCATTTGTGCGCTTCCGTACCATTCAGCTGGGCTACACCATCCCGCGCGCCATCACCGAGTCGTTTGGGGTAGGCGGTATCCGCTTCTACGTCAACGCGCTCAACCCCTTCACCTTCACCAACTACTCGGGCTTCTCGCCGGAGGTAGGCGGCAACGATGCTGGTCGCGGCATCGAGCTGAACGTGGTGCCCGTGACGCGCTCCTACAACGCCGGGGTGAACATTTCTCTGTAATCAGAACCTGATAAGCACATCGCATCATGAAAGCGAAACACTATATCATTGCCCTGGCCAGCCTCTCGTTGAGCATGGCCGTTAGCAGTTGCCAGGATTTTCTGGACACCCAGCCTCTGGGCGAGGAGCTGAGCGAAAACTTCTTTGCTACCTCCGACGGCGCCGTGCAGGCTACCAACGCCATCTACAACCAGCTGCGCGACTTTTCGGTGCACACCTTCTCCTTCATCGGTATTGCCAGCGTGGCTTCCGACGACGCCGATAAGGGTAGTACCCCCGGCGATGCGCCCGCTATGGGCGAGCTGGATAACTTCACGGCTACGGCCGCCAACGGCCTGCTCGATGGCTTCTGGCAGGGTCACTACCTGGGCATAGCCCGCGCCAACCAGGTGATTCTGCGAGTGCCCGACATTGCAATGGACGACGCCCTGAAAGCCCGCCTGATTGCGGAAGCCCGCTTCCTGCGCGCCTACTTCTACTTCAATCTGGTGCGCACCTACGGCGGCGTGCCGATTATTGATGAGCTGCCGCCCCGCGATGGTAGTAACTCCTCCCGCGCCCGCGCTACCCGCGAGCAGACCTACCAGTTCATCATTGATGATCTGAATGCGGCCGTAGAGGTTCTACCCGTGCGTTCGGGCTACCCCGCCGCCGACCTGGGCCGCATCACCAAGGGAGCCGCGCAGGGTATGCTGGCCAAGGTGTATATGTACCAGAAAAACTGGGCGCAGGTACTCACGCTCACCGACGCTATTATTGCCTCCGGCGAGTATAGCCTGTATAACAATTACAACTTGTTGTTTAACCTGGAAGGCGAAAACTCCAGCGAGTCCATTTTTGAAGTACAGTGCGCTACCCTGCCGCAAGGCGGCGGCGGCTCGCAGTACGCCGAGGTGCAGAGTCCGCGTGCGCCCATCCCGACGGGCGGCTGGGGCTTCAATACGCCTTCCGAGGACCTGAACAACGCCTACGAAACCGATGATCCGCGCCGCCAGGCTACCATCATCTACGCTGGCGAAAACCTGGGCGATGGCGTGACCATTCCGACGGTGATTGACAACCCGCGCTACAACCAAAAAGCCTACGTGCGCGCCACCGACCCCCGCTCGCCCAACGGCATGGGCGACTCGGGCAAGAACATTCGCATCCTGCGCTACGCCGATGTGCTGCTGATGAATGCCGAAGCCGCCAACGAGCAAGGCAGCTCGGCCAAAGCCCTCACCGACTTGAACCTGGTGCGCAAGCGCGCCCGTGGCACCAGCACCACCGTGCTACCCGACGTGACCACGACGGAGCAAACCGCCCTACGCCAGGCCATTTGGCGCGAGCGGCGCGTGGAACTGGCCATGGAGCACGACCGGTTCTGGGACCTGGTGCGCCAGGGCCGCGCCGGCACGGTGCTGCGGGCTGTGGGCAAAAACTTCGTGGATGGTAAAAACGAGGTATTCCCGATTCCGCAAAACCGCATCGACATCAGCGGCGGGTTGATTGCCCAAAACCCTGGTTATTAATTAATTGACGGGTTTAACTAAGTAAAATAGAACGTCATGCTGAGCTTGTCGAAGCATCTCGCGTGCTGATGTGAGATACTATCTTTCGTCAGCACGCGAGATGCTTCGACAAGCTCAGCATGACGTTCTATTTGATTTTGGTGCCCTACACTTCCCTGACCTGCACTTTCCTACCCTACACCCTAGTTTATGAACAACTCTTTCGCCTACGTGCTAGCTACCTGCCTGGGCACGGCTAGTCTGCTGCCGCTCGCGAGCCAAGCGCAAACCCAGACGCAACCAGCCGCCAAGCTCACCTACACCGCGCCGCGCCAAAAGAACCTTTCCGACGAGCAACTGCTGGACGAGGTGCAGCGCCAGACGTTCAAGTATTTCTGGGACTTCGGCCACCCCGTATCGGGCATGGCGCGGGAGCGTAGCAACGTGAGCTTCGACTACGGCGACGAGGTAGTGACGACGGGCGGCACCGGCTTCGGCATTATGGCCATTATCGTGGCGGCCGAGCGCAAGTGGATTACGCGGGAGCAGGCCGCCGAGCGGGTAGGGAAGATTGTGAACTTCCTGTGGAAAGCTGACATGTACCACGGCGCGTTTCCGCACTGGCTGAACGGCGAGACGGGCAAAACCATCCGCTTTAGTCCCAAAGATGATGGCGGCGATATTGTGGAAACGTCTTTCCTGTTTGAAGGGCTGATTTGCGCCCGTCAGTATTTCACCAAAGACACGCCCACCGAAAGCAACCTGCGCAACAAGGTGCTGTGGATGTGGGAAGGCATGGAGTGGAACTGGTACACCCAGCAGCAAAACGTGCTCTACTGGCACTGGAGCCCCAACAATGATTGGAGCATGAATCACCAGATTCATGGCTGGAACGAGTGCCTGGTGACCTACGTGCTGGCCGCGTCGTCGCCGCGCTACAGCATCGAGAAGAAGGTGTATGACGAAGGCTGGGCCACCGGCAACGCCTTCAAAAACGGTAAGAAGTACCTGGGCACTACCCTGCCACTAGGCTTCGACTACGGTGGGCCACTATTTTTCTCGCACTACTCCTTCCTGGGCATCGACCCACACGGCCTGAAGGATCAGTACGCCGACTATTGGCAGCAGAACCAAGCGCACACCCGCATCAACTACGATTACTGCGTGCAGAACCCCAAGAAGTATAAAGGCTACGGCAAAGACACCTGGGGTCTCACCGCTTCCGACAGCTACCGGGGCTACGCCGCGCACTCGCCCACCGAAGACTTGGGCGTGATTTCGCCCACCGCGGCGCTGTCGGCCATGCCCTACGCACCCAAGGAATCGATGCGGGCCTTGAAGCACTTCTACAACGACCTGGGCGACAAAATCTGGGGCGAATACGGCTTCGTGGATGGCTTCAGCGAACAGCACAACTGGCAGGCCAAGTCCTACCTCGCCATCGACCAAGGCCCCATTGTGGGCATGATCGAAAACCACCGGACCGGCCTCTTGTGGAAGCTGTTCATGAGCAGCCCCGACGTGCAAAAAGGCCTGAAAAAGCTAGGCTTCGAAAGCCCGCACCTGAAGTAGTACTGCCGGGCGCCTCACCCCCCGGCCCCCTCTCCGAAAAAGGAGAGGGGGAGCCGTTACCGGATCTATTAGCTTTATTAAACAAGTGCCAGCAGCTAACAACTGGCTCCCCCTCTCCTTTTTCGGAGAGGGGGCCGGGGGGTGAGGCGAACTGTTTGCTCAAAACCACAACTCCATGCAGAATTCCCTCTTCCGATATCTCCTCATCACCCTGCTGACAATCACCTGCGCCGCAACTGCGCAAGCCCAGCAAGAGCCCGGTTTTCAGCCCCGCACCTACGCCGCCAAAGACGGCCAGACGCTACCCTACCGCATCCTGTACCCCGAAAACTACGACCCCGCCAAGAAGTACCCTTTGGTGCTGGTGCTGCACGGTGCCGGCGAGCGGGGCTCCGACAACCAAAAGCAGCTTACGCACGGTAGCAAGCTGTTTTTGGACCCGCAAAACCGGCGCGACCACCCGGCCATCGTGGTGTTTCCGCAGTGCCCCGAGAGCAGCTACTGGGCCGCCACCCAAATCGACCGGACCCAGCACCCGCTCGACATCCAGTTCCGCTACGCCGACGGCCCCAACTGGCCCCTGCGCGCCGCCCTGGACCTGGTGCAACAGCTGCGCCGCCAGGAGCACGTTGATAAAAAACGGGTGTACATCATGGGCTTGTCGATGGGCGGCATGGGCACGTATGAAGCCTTGTACCGCGAGCCGAAGCTGTTTGCAGCCGCCACGCCCATTTGCGGCGGCGGTGAGCCGGCATCGGTGAAAAAATACGCCAAACGGCTGCCGCTGTGGGTCTTTCATGGCAGCGCCGACGACGTGGTAGCGCCCGAGCACTCCCGCGAAATGGTGGCCGCCCTGCAACAAGCCGGCGCCCAAGTGAAATACACCGAATACCCCGGCGTGAACCACAACAGCTGGGACAGCGCCTTTGCCGAGCCCGAGTGGCTACCCTGGTTGTTCGGCCAGCGCAAGTAGGAGCGGGGTTGCTGTAGTTTCTGCTTGCCCCAGCATAAGACGGGTATAGTCATAGCAGTTGCCTTCCCGGACTGATTCATTAAACTCAAATTTCCCACATACACCCATGAATACATTTTCCCGCGCTGCCCTGTTGCTCACGCTGGGCCTCACCTTCACGGCACCGTTGTACGCCCAGCAGCAACAGCCAGCGCCTACCCCCAAAGTCATGCAGGACGACCCCAAGATGAAGGCCTTCATCGACGACCTGATGCAGAAAATGACCCTGGAAGAGAAAATCGGCCAGCTGAATCTGCTGGCAGTAGGCTTCGATGTGACGGGGCCGGTAGTGAGTAAAAACGTGAACGAAAATATTGCGAAAGGCAATGTAGGCGGCGTGTTCAACACCTACACGCCCATTGCCGCCCGCAAGCTGCAAGAGCTGGCCCTGAAGCAAACACGCCTGAAAATCCCGCTGATTTTTGGCTACGATGTCATCCACGGGCACCGCACCATCTTCCCGATTCCGCTGGGGCTGGCTGCCAGCTGGGACCTCACGGCTGTGGAGCGGAGCGCCCGCATTGCCGCCGAAGAAGCTTCGGCCGACGGCCTGCACTGGGTGTACTCGCCCATGGTAGACATTGCCCGCGACCCGCGCTGGGGTCGTGTGGCTGAGGGTGCCGGCGAAGACCCCTACCTCGGCTCGCGCATGGCCGAGGCCATGGTGCGCGGCTACCAGGGCACCGACCTCACCAAGGAAAACGCCGTGATGGCCTGCCTCAAGCACTTTGCCCTCTACGGCGCCGCTGAAGCCGGCCGCGACTACAACACCACCGACATGAGCAAGGTGCGCATGTACAACGAGTACCTGCCGCCCTACAAAGCCGCCGTCGATGCCGGGGTAGGATCTGTGATGTCGTCGTTCAACGACGTGAACGGGGTGCCCGCCACCGCCAACCGCTGGCTGCTGACCGACCTGCTGCGTGAGCAATGGGGCTTCAAAGGCTTTGTGGCCACCGACTACACGGCCATCAACGAGCTGATTGCCCACGGCATGGGCGACGAGAAAGAGGTAGCTGCGCTGTCACTGAAAGCCGGTGCCGATATGGACATGGTAGGCGAGCTGTTTGTGCGTCACTTGGGCGAAGACCTGAAGAACGGCCTCGTGAAGCAGGCCGATATTGACCTGGCGTGCCGCCGCGTATTGGAAGGCAAGTACCGCCTCGGCCTGTTCAAAGACCCCTACCACGGCGTGTCGGAGAAGCGGGCCAAGAAGGTCATCATGAACAAGGAGTTCATTGCCGACGCCCGCGATATTGCCCGCAAGAGCATGGTGCTGCTGAAAAACGACAACCAAACCCTACCCCTGAAGAAGTCGGGCACCATTGCGCTGATTGGCCCGCTGGCTCAGAGCCAGCGCGACATGATTGGCAACTGGAGCGGCGCCGGCGACTGGAAACAGGCCGTTTCGCTGGAGCAGGGCATCCAAAACGTGGCTGGGAAATCGGTGAAGATTGTGTACGCCAAAGGCGCCAATATTGCCGACGACCAGCAGATGCTGGCCCGCCTCAACCACCACGGCGGCAACCTGGAGCTGGACAAACGCTCGTCGGAAGAAATGATTAAAGAAGCCGTGCAGGTAGCCCAGCAGGCCGACGTAATCGTAGCCGCCGTGGGCGAAAGCCAGGGCATGACGGGCGAAGCCGCCAGCCGCGCCGACCTTGGCCTACCCGGCCAGCAGTTGGCTCTACTCAAGGCGCTAAAAGCCACCGGCAAACCGCTGGTACTGGTACTCATGAACGGTCGCCCGCTGACGCTGACGTGGGAAGATGAAAACGCCTCAGCCATCCTGGAAACGTGGTTTGGCGGCACCCAGGCCGGCAATGCTATGGCCGACGTGCTGTTTGGCAACTACAACCCTTCGGGTAAAATCACGATGACATTTCCGCGCTCCGTGGGCCAGGTGCCGCTCTACTACAACCACAAGAGCACCGGCCGCCCCTACGCCGGCACCGACCCCATGGACAAGTACAAATCGCGCTACCTGGATGAGGTGAACGAGCCGCTCTACCCCTTCGGTTTCGGCCTGAGCTACACCAAGTTTGAGTACGGCAAACCCGAGCTGAGCACCACTACCCTGGGCATGAACCAGCCGCTGGAGGTGAAGGTAACGGTGCGCAACACCGGCAGCTACGACGGCGAGGAAGTGGCCCAGCTCTACCTCCGCGACTTAGTAGGCAGCCTCTCGCGCCCCGTGCAGGAGCTAAAAGGCTTCCAGAAAGTGATGCTGAAAAAAGGCGAGAGCAAGACCCTCACCTTCCGCCTCTCCCCCAACGACCTGAAGTTCTACAACAACGACCTGGACTTCGTGGCCGAGCCCGGCGAATTCCAAATAATGGTAGGCGGCAACTCCCGCGACGTGCAGATGGCCGCGTTCAAGCTACAGTAAATCAGTTGTAAACGGCTATAAAACCGTTAAACAACAGAACGTCATTTCGAACAGCGTGAGAAACCTCGCGTGCTCCCGGTAATTTCTACCTGGTATAGCATGCAAGATTTCTCACGCTGTTCGAAATGACGTTCTGTTTTGTCTGCTACCGTGTTGGGCCTGTATCTGCGCCCGCTTGCAAACGCGTTTGCGTCGCGCTGGGTAGGGCGCTCAGCAAATCCAAGCCAGTAGCGGCTTCAATGGCATCCACGCTCACGCGGTATTGGCTCCAGTTGGGGCTGATGCTGTTGTCGTTGGGCGTGTCTACGGCAATGATGCGCGCCTGCCCGGCCGCTATGCGCTGGAGGTCGTTGTTGCCTTCGGGCAGCACTACCAGCACTTTCCACACGCGTTTGGGCACCGTTACGCGGCCCTGGTCGATGGTGGTGGCGGGGCCGTTGCTGCCCGTGCCGCCCTTGCCATAGCTGCCCATCACGATGTAGATTTCCTGACCTCGCTTCACCAGACTGCGGCCATATTCCTCCAGCCCCGACCACGTGCGCTGGTTGTTGTTGGGCGCCTGCGGAATCATATTCGTCATCAGGAAGGTAGCCGAGTTATCGTCCAGGGTGTAGGTGCGGTCGGCGGAGGGGCAGTTGTGGCCCTTGTCGAAGCCGGAGCCGGAGTAGCTCTTTGAGGTGACCTGGTAGAATTGCCGGGGTAGGGCTGGGTCGGGGCGGAAGTCGTCCTGGCGCGGTGCCGAGCCCATTTCAACTTTGCTCAGGTGCCAGCTCACCCAGGTAGGCGTGCCGCGCTGGGCGTTGTAGCCCAGCGTAAACTGGGGCTTCACCAGCAGGTAGTTGGTGGGCGTGCTCAGGCTGGCGGTGGCCCCACTGGGGTTGCCAAGGAGTAGGTTGGGGTCTTGATTTGGGTTTTCGGGTTTTGGGGTCTTGGGGTCCTGGATAGGGACTGAAGGACTGGATGGCTGGGGGGCTGGGGTAGGGGCGGGCGTTGCGTTGGAGCTTGCTAGCAGCTCCACGTCGTCAATATTCAGGCGGCCTTTGCCCGTGTCTATCTTCCGGATTTCCAGGCGTACCGGCCCGGCCTGGGGCACTACAAATGAGGTAGTCAGCAGGCCCGCGCCAGCTGTGCGTACCGGTTGGCCAACCCGCACGTAGCGCCGGCCGCCATCCTGGCTTAGCCACAGCTCCCAAGTACTGGCTGCATCCGTGCCGTAGCTGGCGCTGCTGATGCGAATGGCCCGGATGCCCGTGGGCGCGTCGAAGTTCATACCCAGGCGGCCTCCCGCGCGCAGGCGCGCGGCCCGTTCGCCGGCTTTGTGGTCTTGGTCGGAGGAGCCAATAAGGGCTTCCGTGAAGCGCCAGGAGCCGGAAGGTAGGGGCTCGTCGGCGGTGGCGTAGGCGCCTTTGCTACCGGCCTCGAAGGTTTCGGTGAGGGGTGACGTTGCCTGGGGCTGAGACGCGGCGGTGGGGGTAGGGAGTACCACGGCCGCCGTGCGCGTATCAGCAGATTGCTGGGAGCAGGCAAGCAGCGCCAGGGGAAGGAGCAAAAAGAGTCGGGCCATGCTGCGAATGTACTAGGCTGGTGGGAGAGTATCTCAACCGTGTATCATACTGCGTCTTTCAGATACGCTCTTCCGCCTACCTAAGTAAAATGCTGTTCTGAGTCCTCGTTGGCAGCCAGGCAACTTAGAACGAAGTTCAACAGTATTGCCTATACAACTAGCTGTTATCCTAATTTTACCATGATTGGTACAACTTTCGCCTAGTGTTGCGTAGCGGCTTGCTTCTACCCATCGAACCAAGCACTATTGTTCTGTTTTTCCACCCTCTCTCCCCGTCTGCTATGCGTTTACCTTCTTTCTTCTCTCGCCACGCCCGCTTGGGTGTGCTAAGCTTATTACTGCCCTTGGCAGGTTCCACCGCCTTTCAGACACCTCCACAAGCCAAGGAGCCTGACCCGCAGGTGATTGCGCAATTTGGATTGCTCAATAACGCACCGTTGCAAAAGTTTATTGACGTGAAAGGCCAGCAGATGGCCGCCGTGTCGGACCGCGCCAACTACGGCTACAACTTCACCATCGTCGACTCGCCCATCATCAACGCCTTTGCCGCGCCCGATGGCAACGTGTACTTCACCCGCGGCATTATGGCGCATTTCAACAACGAGGCGCAGTTTGCCGGGGTGCTGGGGCACGAGATTGGGCACATCACGGCCAAGCACGGCCAGAAACAGCAAACGCGCTCTACCCTGGCTACTGGGGCGCTGCTGCTGGGATCCATCTTTTCGAGCCGGATAGCACAAATTGCCGAACCGTTGTCGCAGGGGGTAGGGCTGCTGTTCCTGAAATACGGCCGCGACGATGAGCGCGAATCGGATGAGCTGGGTGTGGCCTACAGCACCAAAATCGGCTACGACGCCAGCTACATGGCCGATTTCTTCCAGACGCTGCAACGCGAGCAGGCGTCCAGCGGGGCCGAGGCCGTGCCGGATTTCCTGTCGTCGCACCCCAACTCCGCCGACCGCTACTCCACGGTGAAAAAGCTGGCTGCCCAGGCCAAACAGCAAGCCGGCGGCCGTGCCCTCACCGTCAATCGCAACTCCTACCTGCGCCTGATTGAGGGCCTGCCCTACGGCGAAGACCCACGCCAGGGCTTCGTGGAAGGCGGCGTGTTCTATCACCCCGACCTGAAGTTTCGCTTCCCCATCCCCAGCGGCTGGAAGTCGCAGAACTCGCCCACGCAGTTCCAGATGGCCGAGCCCAACGGCAAAGCCGTGCAAATTCTGACCACCGCCGGCAACGGCACCCTCGAAAGCGCCGCCCAAAGTCTGGCTGAGCAGCTGAAATTGCAGTCGCCGCAGGCTTCGCGCACGACCATCAACGGCTTTCCGGCCGTGGCCATTCAGGGCAGCCAGGTAGGGCAGGACCAGCAAACGGGGCAGCAGAGCATCACGGCCAGCACGCTTTCCTACGTCATTCAGGATGGCAAAACGCTCTACGCGTTCATTGGCCTGTGCGCGCCCAACACGCTCAGCACTTATGGCGCCAGCTTTCAGCGCACGGCCCAGGGTTTCGCCCGCCTCACGGACGCCAGTAAGCTCAACCGGCAATCCGAAAAAATCCGCATCAAAACCGCCAAGGCCGGCCAGACGCTCGCGCAGGCTCTCACGGCCAACGGCATCCCCACCAAGCGCCACGAGGAACTGGCTGTTTTGAACGGCATGAAGACCACCGATAAGCTCAGCGCCGGGACGCTGTATAAGGTGGTAGGGAAGTAGGTAGAAGCCAGCGCGCCGCAACCCAAAGCGCCCCGACAATGCCTGAAATAACATTATTTCAGGCATTGTCGGGGCGCTTTGGGTTGCGGCGCGTAGATAATGTTGGCTGGTATGGCTCAGTTTAGCTGACGCATTTTACCCTACCGAACTTCATTCTTAGCTTTTTTGCATGCACACGTTTAAACAATTTGTGGGCTATTTGCTGGCAGTGATAGGCACGCTGACGCTACTCGTGACCCTGCTTTCCTTTCTCTCGGTGCCGGTATGGTGGCTGCAAGTGCTGGATTTTTTCCGGTTGCAGGCGCTTATTTTACACGCTATGGTGCTGCTGGGCCTCTTGGTGCTGGGCTGGCAGCGGCACCGTACGGCGCGCCTGCTGCTGTTGCTGGGTATGGGGGTAGGGGTGGCATTACAGGCGTATGCATTGCTGCCCTACTCTCCCTTTTGGCCCAGGCCCCTGCCCGATGCCACGCCCGCCCAGGCCACCGATTCAACCGGCCACCTGCGCCTGCTCGAAATCAACGTGTATATGAAGAACCGCAAGGCCGCGCCGCTGCTCCAACTGGTGCGCGATGTGCAGCCCGATGTGTTGCTGGCCGTGGAAACCGACCAATGGTGGGTGCAGGCCCTGCGCCCCCTGCAACCGCAATATCCCTACCGTCTGGAGCTGCCCCGCGACAACACTTACGGCTTGGTGCTGTACTCGCGCCTGCCGCTGGTAGACCCCCAGGAGCAGAATTTGCAGCAGCAGAACGTGCCTTCCATTCGCACTGGCCTGCGCCTGCCTAACGGCCGCGTGGTGACGTTCTACGGGGTGCACCCCACGCCACCTTTTCCTGATAATTATCCCAACAGCGTAGGAATGAAGGATGTAGCCCTGGTGAAGGTAGGCCGCATGGTGAAAGAGGAGACCCGCCCCGCCCTCATCTGCGGCGACTTCAACGATGTATCGTGGTCGCATACCACGCGTATGTTTGAGGCTGCCGGCGAGCTACGCAATGCCAGCCTGGGCCGCGGTCTTTTCAATACTTTCGATGCCAACTGGTTTCCCATCCGCTGGCCCCTCGACCACCTGTTTGTCACGAAGGAGTTTCGGTTGGTGGAGCTGAAGCGCCTGCCCAGCATCGGCTCCGACCATTTTCCGCTGTATGCAGAGCTGGTGCTGGTGGAGTAAACGTGGTGGGCCTGCAAGTAGCTCAGGCATTCGCAGCAACGGGCAGTGGCTGGTGCCAGGCGGCAAGGGTCAATGGTTTTTCTGTACGGCGTGGTAGCAGCTACGCCCACACCCGGCGCAGAAAGCGCAGCCAGTTGCCATGCAGGATGTTTTCGATGTCCGAACCGGTGTAGCCACGCTTGGTCAGCAGGGCCGGAATATTCTGTAAATCGGCAATGGTTTCCAGGTCGTAGGGGCATTGCTCGCGGCCGAAAGCGCCATCCAGATCAGTGCCTAGTCCTACGTGGTGGGTGTTGCCGGCTAGTTGGCAGATGTGGTCCAAGTGGTCGACCAGCACCTCCAGGTTGCACTGCATGGCTACCGGCGTCGATTCGCCCCGCACCCAGCCGGGCACCATCATCCAGGCATCCAGCGCACCGCCGATAACGGCCCCGCGGGCTATCAGGGC
>Ga0210040_10000390_pt1 | contig 74396 bp, 57 predicted proteins | sample CryGeyCG12114_NA_FD_185462 | JGI IMG/M metagenome (GOLD analysis project Ga0210040, IMG submission 185462) | Groundwater microbial communities from aquifer - Crystal Geyser CG19_WC_8/21/14_NA (SPAdes) (version 2) | ecosystem: Environmental > Aquatic > Deep subsurface > Groundwater | place: USA...
AACCCTAACCCTAACCCTAACCCTAACCCTAACCCTAACCCTAACCCTAACCCTAACCCTAACCCTAACCCTAACCCTAACCCTAACCCTAACCCTAAACCCTAAACCCTAACCCTAAGGTGTTAAGTGAATAGGGATGAATCTAGTAGTAAAGACTTTTATAGAATCTGTTATGCCCGTGGGGGATATAGTGACCGCCGCGACTCGAAATATAAAAGGCTATAGGCGAAGCATGGTTATAGGTCGTAGATATTGCTTACTGTGTGGGAACGGTATCGTTGTTTTATAAGCCCGACGACTCTTGTGCCTGCGGTAGCCGGTATTAGACGATATAGACTCGGCATAGTCCTTAGTGTACTATCCCGTGTCACTAATTGTAAGATAATATAGTCTAACTTCGATGGCGAGCATTCGGTGGAATCTATCCGGTTAAACGGGCTAAGATGGGCGTACGGGTTAGGGGGTTTGCTCGGGCCGTCCGCGTCACGGGGCCTGCTACGGCGGTATCTAGACTCGTAGCCGTTACTACCGAGGCGGCGCGTCCGGCTGTAGTACTGCCGTGTACTTATTTATCGAACTAGGTATTCTATTCGGTGCGCGACTACGTTAAGTACGCTAGCAGGCCCTCTGGCTTTCCTGGTGTCTAGTCCATCGATAGTCGTTTCTAGTGCTTAGTGACTTGGATTTCCGACTAATCTAGTTCTTGCTCGTTTCGCAGCCTAATGGAGTACTATTGTCTCTGTCCCTTCTTGTTCGTCTCCGTTAATCCTCGTTCGTGTAGGTAGGGTAGCAACTAGTGCCAGCGATATAAGTGCCGTAGTAGGGTGACTATGTATCGGTTAACGGCCGCTTCGTTGTCGAGGAGGCTCGCTAGGCTTGCTAGGCATCGGCGGTAGAGCACCCGATATGGTTAGCTGTCCTAAAACTTGCGTTTCTAACGGTCTTCGAAGTCGAATAGGTACCGAATTAGGTCTTGCACGGTCTTGGTCTTAGCTTCGCGCATTAGGTTGATGATATCTGGCTTATAGATGGCCTCGATGTACTCGTAACAGAAGGGGTCGGGGCCGGAGTCGCTCGCCTAGATCGCGGCGAGGGTGGCTTCGTCTTTGAGGTCATGTTTGATATTGGCGATAACGTCGGTGCGAAATTGTTGCAGGGTTAGATGCACGAGGAAGTCGACGAGTTGGGCGCACGCGCTGGGGGCCGCAGCCAGCTGCGGCAGCCAACGCGTGACCATTTCGATCTGTTTAGTAGCGTCGAAAAAGTCGCGGACGCGCTCGCCGCGACGCGTATACTCTTTACGCATAATCGTATTGCCGAATAAGACTTAGTCGGTAACGTCGGCATGAAAGCGCAGCGCGGACTAGTCCACGCGTTGCGCCTCGATCTAGCTGTAGCTATACCGCGTTAGGGTGTTGCCGAAGCCGAGGCCGTAGCGCACGGCCGCAGGCTCTCCGGGCGCGTCACGCTCCAGTTTGCTCGCCTATAACGCGGTCTCTCGGCGCAGGTCGGCCCCGCTTAGGCTAAACCGCAGGCCCCGGAGGAACATGGCCATCATTTTAATCTGCTCCCAACTGGTTATGTTACCTTAGGAGCCCGCGCGCACGATCTCGAAGCCTATAGCGAATTTATTAGCATTGCGATACGTGAAGTTCAGGTAGACGTTGCTAGGGATGACCTATGCGTACGGCGTGTTAGAGAGGGTGTATATAGAGGGTCGCGTTGGGCTCTCGGCGGTAGGGGGTTCTATGGGGTGGTTAGTGTTATGTGTTGTGGTGTAGTTAGCTATCGCCGGTTAGCAGGCACCCCGCGTGGGCGTAGGAGGCAAATCTTCGTCTACGGGGTCGCCTACGGCTTTAACGGGCCTCTCGGGCGCACTCGGGTCCGTGGTTACGAGAAACGTGATAATACGCAGCATGAGGGGCTAGGTGCACCGATGCTCTTCTCGGATGCTAAACGACTTGCGCTCTAACCCTCGCAGCGCGGTAAACAACCGTTTCTTGCTGTGGATGTAGGCGGTCTCGATCGTCTGTAGCTGCCGCCGGTTGCTGCGCGAAGTGGTCTAGGCGGCCTGTCGAATAACGGGGTCGAGTGCTATCTCTTCCATGGCTTCGTTTTAGAAAGGGTAGGTTTTGGCGGCGTCGATGGTTTCTTTAACGGATCCGTAGAATTGGCTGTATACTAGTCCACCGCGGCGGAGTTAGGAACGCCGCTTGGTGAGCGACGTGAGGTTGGCGGCGTCGCGTAACATGCTAACGTTGTATAACTAGTGGCCCGTTGTATCGTCTTTAGGCGCGCCGTCCTCGCCGTAGAGCTATCTAAGGTATGATTTTAAACAACATCGCTTCTAGAGCAAAACTTATAGTGTGTCGCGAGCCGTGCGATCTTATTCGTGTACTGCGCTATAGATAAGATAAACCTCTTTTTCGATATCGACCTAAAGTCGGTCTTAGTACACGTAGTCGAGGTCGACGACGTAGTCGAAGTGAGTAACGAAGCGCTATAGGGTCTTAAGCATTAACGGGTGCGCCTGGGTGGACTTGTGTTTAAGTTTAGTGCCCTTAGCGGAGAAGAAGATTTAGGCCTCGTTAAACATTAAGCATCCCGGGACGTTGGCGATCTTCTACTGGATCTAGGCCTAGAGTTAGGGCAGGTGCTCGGGGGATAGGTAGTAGGTTAAGGCCTGCTGCGCTTAGTAGGACGCGATCTCGGTGGTTCGTCGTTCGGTCTATGCCGCGTAGGAGTTTAAGGATCCGTGTCTAAAGCTGCTAGGTAAGTGTTAAGTGATATGCGACGCGTAAAGTTCTATAATGCTAGGCATAAACACTCGGTCTATCTAGCGCATATGCTGTAGGTCGGTTAGCGAGATAAATTCGTTCCCACCGGGGACGATATTAGGAAATAGGATGTGGATCGAGACGTTTTTAGACCTAACGAGTCTACCGAGCATGAAATAAGGGACCTTGCGCAGTTAGGTCTTCACGGTAGGCCGCACGCGGGCCTGGTTATCGTAGTTAGGGTTATTGTTCTCGACGTCTATATCGACGTAGACGTCGGTTTGCATGTTTTGGCGCACTTGCGGCGCCGGCTAATAGTGGATGCCCTGGCGGGCGAAGGCCAGCGAACTGGCAAAGCCAAGGTAGCTGTCGATATCGTAGGCGACCTCGGCCTCTACCTGCGACGCTTCTTCGTATAGGCAAATATGGGCCGGATACGTAGAGTTAGACACCTTAGAGAACATGGCCTTCTATTGGGTAGCGGTGGTTAGGGCCATCAGGTGGAGTTATTCGGGTTTTAGAAGCGACTTATTAGATAATACGGAGGGAAAGTTAAGATCGTGGAACGCGCTATCGAGTCGGCTATACTGCAAATCCGCTAGCTCGCCTGCGGCGTTCAGATGTTAGACGAGGTCGGTTGAGTGTTTGTCGTCGGAACAACTATAAAATCCACCTTAGAGCTGCTCGATTAGTTTATCCGCTACGACGGCGGTGTCGTCGCGTCCGTTAGAGCGGGTAGATGACGTGCGCGAAGTCCTGCTAGAGGTATTAAATGCAGGGGACCGGTTAGCTCGAGAGTGGGTGTTCGGCAGGTTAAGTGGGTTAGAAGGTGTAGGTAGGCCCGGGTGGTGCCCGTTTACGGGCGCGACCGCCGGCGACGGACGGCTCCGATGGGTGAGTGGTATCTGGGGTAGAGGACTGCGAGGTGTAAGGCGTAGAGGCGGTGTTTAAGGTACCTGCGTAGGCCTATCTAGCGTAGGTGTCACTCGGTCTCGAGATTAAGCCGGCGAGACTGCGCTGCTAGCTTCGAAGCTGTCTCGTAGTGGTACTCGTACGTAACGAGGTGCTGGTAGCGGCTAGACTATAGGAGTATCGTCGATATCGTCGATGTCGTTAATATCGTTAATATCGTTAATATCAACGTCGGCGTCGCTAGCGACGCCGAAGTCGCCTGCGTCCTTATCGTTTAGGTCCGCCGAGGGATACTCTTCGACCTCTCTATCGTTATATCGAGCCTCGATAGAAGGCGGACGCGTCTTAAGACGAGAAGAACGGGCGGTAGGCCTCGGAGTTTAAATAGGGCTAACTCGTGGAAGTGGGTGAAAAAAGCTGCGGATGATAAGCGGGGTTGAAGAGACACTAGCCGGCCTATGCGCGTCGAATAGGTTGACGGGTGGCCGTGCTTTGAAGAAGTAGTGGATAGTAGGGGCACCTAGGGAAGGTGCCGAAGTCACCGATAGCTTGCTAGGCGGGACTAGAATGTTCGATTCGGATGGTTAAGGATCGACGAGATTAGAGGGAAGATAGAGTTCATCGTGTTCGTCTACTGGTCGGAGGCCGGCGTGAAACGCAGGTGTTTCCGTTGGGTCTTGTTGTAGTGTTAGCCCTTAAATACGAAACCCGAGCTGTAATATAGTAGTAGGAGGTCCATCTAGCGCGCTTCGTTCGATGATAGTGTGTGCTTAGTTGATCTGGCTCGTGGTCGGGGGGTTGTTGACTGCTTGTGCTTAACGTTCTCGTTAAGCCTGTTTACGACTGCGGGCGAGTTCGCGTTTACGGTCCTTGTCTAGGTCGCCGGACGATTCGGAAACAGGCCGACCTCGCTTCTTAGGTGGCATGGTGTGTATAGTGTAGTGGAAAGTCGGTAAAATAAGCTTAACGAAGTCCTTAGCAAGGGCTACGCGAGCGGCGGAAATAGAGATTAACCGTGGTGATTTAAGACGTACGGGCCTAAAGGGTATTAGAATTAGGTCTTGTATCTTACGATAGATATGGTCGTAATGCGTATTAGGTGTATCGGGTGGAGGTTAGGGTCTTGTGCGGAGATGCGATTTTATTTACCTAAAGCCGGGTGGATTATATGCTGGTAAGTAGTTCGACTAGATGCGTTTAGTGAGGGTGTAGTCTGTTTACGCTGCTAATTACGCCTATAGAGTGCTTAAGGAGTGTATATTATATGTTAATAGTAGTACTACTAGAGCGGTGTTCGTATCCGTTGACTTCGCTAAGCGCACTATCTAGACTGCTTCGCTAACACTTCTATTTTCGGCGACGATATAACATACTAAGATGAACTGTAAATTAGTAGCTTAGGGTTAATAGGCCGTTCCTACGCAGCGGATATTACGAAAGCAAATATAAAAAGACAGTGAGAGAAACTGCTTGCGCAAAGTCATATAAGGGCTACCGAACGTGAGGAAATTTCTATACTACCTATTCGCTTAAGTATCACGTAATGAACGTATAAGGATAATTTAAATATTACCGATCGCGTGCCGAAAGACATGAATAGCAAGGATAAGAAGGGGTGCCGTCGAAAGTACCGGCAGCTTATATAACAGTAGCGGATTAATAACGACCTCCTAGTAGACGACGACCTAGAGAACGAGATTTAGCCAAGCCGGCTAGACGTGCTAAGGTGAAGAAAGCGAGGTAGGCCTTCGAGACGGTCTGTAGAAGGTGCTGCACCCGAAACCTATCGATAACGAAACGCACCGCTGTACGTAACAGGCAGGGAAGAGCAGCTTACAGGCTACGCTTTAACTAATCCGAGGATGATCTCCGACGACGAAGACAGCGACTAGAACGACAATATCCCTCTACTATAGCGGACTCGACTCGATACGAACATAAATCAAACCCTTACAAGGGACGCCGAGGGTGATGTTAAGCATAAGGATGGAACTTAGAACGCAGACTAGAACACTAGTGCTTTAGACCTTCGAGCTCGGAGTATATATACTCCGCTGCTTAATCCTGTGGTAGATCAGACTAATGGAGTTAAACGACACCCTAAAGCTAAAGAAGATAGTACGACTAGGTAAATACAAAATGATAACGACGATTCCTAATTCGATAGGCCTCGAAGCGCCCTGGGAGAGCATCTTAATAAGTCGAATTAGGAAGATATACAGGCGACTATAGAACGCGATAATACAATAGGTTAATCGATTTAACTCTTCGTAAGGGTCTATAAGTAAAGAATCTCTACGCGATAGGTAGATACGGCCTTTACCTGGCCGCGGGCGCTAAGCCAGGCACTTGCTGATCACCGCTGCAGACAAACCTTTACAACAGCCTAGCACCTTACCTTCTCTGCCTATTAGCAAATCTTTCTTAAAGAGAGACGCAACCGCCAGGGCTCGTTTAACACTATAAAATCGCCTTGCACTTATCGAGATTCTCGCTCGCCTACTAGAAGACGAGTACACGTTGGCTGCAGAATCTAACACCTACTAGAGGACTTCCTTTACTTCTAACTTTAGCTTAAAGCCGCCTAGCTTCGTTAGTACCAGATCTGTCACGACTAAAAATAGCTTAATATCCACCTCTTCCTATACTACAGCATGCGAGGGAGAACAGGTTACTACTACCCGAACGGCCAGCACTATAGCTAAGAAAGTAAAGAAGGAGCCTGTCCTTGTAAAGGACGAAGTGAAACTAACGCCTCTAAAGAAGAGAGAGGCGCCGCAGCTAGTCTAGACGGTACGTATAGTCGACCTATAGTCTAAAGCAAACTGACCTGTAGGTAGAGTTCGAAGAGATCGAAGAAGGACCCTAAAAAAGGCCAGCTTACACTCTCGCAGACCGCTAAGCGGCGAAACGAACGTCTTTTAGCATAATAGCATAACAACCCTAGACCTGCCAACCAGTCACCATCGAGAATCGCTATAAGCCGTATCTCACGCAACTAGCAGTCCCTACCACAGAACACCAGCTTTAACACGGTGCTGTTAGACAATACCGACTATATCTTCTCTAACGCCGAGGATTATAATCCAACCAGCTCCGCTAACACTTCTATTCTCAGCGACGTAGGTGGGAGAGAATCGCACTTCTTAGGTGGCACTCAGCTTAACCACGACTTCCTTTAAGAACCTTTAGTTAGCAGATCGTTCCGAGCAGCGGACAGTATAGAGGCGGATGTGAAAGAGCAGTTGGAAAAGCTCCTAACGGAGGGCCCTTTTAAACCCGCTAAACGCTAGCTGCTAAAAGACCTGCCGTACTAGTATGTTTTTGAGCTCTATAGGATCAGCTAACATCTAGGCTGCGACGTCGATGCGGTCTTCTACAAGGTTACAACGAGGTGCCAGAAGGAGACGCCGAGCTTTCTCTACTTCTAGAAAGCAGTAGTTAACATCTATAACGAAGAAAATTCTACGTTACCCCTTCGCTTAAGTATCAAGCAATGGACGTACGAGGAAAATTCTTATATTAATAAAGCAATAGGTCGGTTAGTACAGCTTACGGCGAGGCTCGATTTCTCTTAAACCTCGGATAAGCAATTATTTGATTTGAAGCTCGATCCCATAGAGACGGAAATAGGCTATCGTTTTTATAGGAAGTTTAGTGCTGATCGATTGATGGTTCTTAATATTCCTAGCTTTGCGCTAGAGTATCCTCCCTATTAACTATCGAAGCTTAGACGAACGTTTAAGCCTAAAGACATCCACGGTACGATCTCCGCTTGGTTAACAAATAGAGATCTTTATATTACGGGTAGAATCTAGCGGTTGTTTTACGCTAAGCCTAAAAAGGTTAAGAACAAGAAGAAGCGTAAGGAAGAAGGCACACGTTAGAGGGTGCATCTCTTCACGGTACACGGTTTCGATTTTATAGCGCCTACCCCGTTAACCTCGCCCAATAGACACCAACTACTTTCGTTGCTTAAGCTGCTCGAGTAGCATCTAGCCTTATTAGATAATAAGGATTCCACTAACCTTAATCTTTTCGCTTAAATAAATCTCGGACGGTCGAAAACAATACCGAGTATAGTACTAGAGCTATCCGAGTTTATCTGCGTCCCTACTAAAAGAGGTGTCACCGGGGAGATTATAACAGATGGCTATAGGCGTATACCTCTAGCCCTTGCATCGGAAATCTAGAGACGGATGGCGAAGCTAGGCGAGGGGATGCCGAGCGCCTTCTAAGCTCGTATCGTTAGGGCGAAAGGTCGGCAAGAGGCGACAGCAGGAAGTCGAGCAAGAGGACGTTGAGTCTTAACTGAATATCGAGTAAACTAGACGAGAACGTCTTAGGCACCGATGAGGCGAGGAGAAAGAGTAAAAGAATGGTTTTGAAATTTTATAGAATCAGTCTGAACGGTATAATATATTTAGGCGGCTATAGTACTATGCGCGCTGAGAATACTATACCTAAAAATCATAATAGTAATCCACCGGCTGTCTTACCTCTTGTAGGTGTATGCTTCGACATCTCGTCCTATAGGCGCGGAGACGGTTAAGCGACTGCCTTCTCTTATAACTATATGCTCCGGCATCCCGTCCTCTAGGCGTAGGCGTGCTGTATGCTCCGGCATCTCGTCCTATAGGCGCGAAGACGGTTAAGCGACTGCCTTCTCTTGTAACTGTATGCTCCGGCATCCTGTCCTCTAGGCGCAGGCGTGCTGTGTGCTCCGGCATCTCGTCCTCTAAGCGTAGGCGTAGTGATGGGTTTTCTAGCCTCTAAGCGCTAGGCGTAGCTAGAGGGACAACGTAAGTAATTTCATCACCTCTTGTGTTACTTCTTGTTAATAAGCCTCCTATAGGGATCGGTGGTTGCCTCGCGGTATTAGGTGATAATTTGCTCCGCTTATCTGGTGAACTACGGTATTATACTAGAGAAAGAACATCACCGATGGAAACTAGGATGGTCATAGGAGCGTTATTATTTAAATAAAGGTGATAGATACATGATGCACGGGCGCTCTAGATTCTATAGACTGCGCCAAGTCAAAATAATAGATTATAGAAGGTGCGGCGAGCGTGATAATGCGTGCACGCATGTGACATAAGCGTAAGTTTTGATAGAAGGATAAGGACAATTCGATAGGGATACCGGAGGTATCGGGGCGTAATAGATTCTATAGAAAGCGAGCGTGACAAGCGAAGGTAGGTAGGTAAAGCGAGCGTGACAAGTAAAGGTGGGTAGGTAAAGCGAGCGTGACAATTCTAATCGGGTATAGTGTAGAATAATTGTCACGCTCTTAGCGGAGGTAAGGTTTTACATGTCAAGATGGCCTAAAACGGGTAAAGGACCTAACTTTTAAACATATATATATATCTATTAAGAGGACGTAGAAAGAAGCGGACTTCGAATATAGGCTATTTATATATATATTATTACGCTTATAAGAAAAAAGTAAGAAAAAAGGTCGAGACTTAAGCTAAACCGAACCCGTTTTTCTACCCTAGACTACTATATAAGTATAAATTAAATATCTAAGCTTCTAAAGCTTTATTTAATATATTATAAGTAGTATAGTATATAAATAGTAAGTTAAGCTTAAATAATACTTACTTATTAACTAAATAGTAAAAGCTAATAGATTAATACTTAAATATCTTTATTGTATTTAAAACTTATAAGTAAGTCTTAAGAACTATTATTAGTAAATAAAAGATATCGAAAATTATATTAATATTTAAATAATTAGTATTAAGATATAAATTTAGATATTTATATAAAGTTTTAATTCGATATAATATTCTATTATTTATTTATATTTAAAATAGTATATATAAATATAAAAAGTCTTAAGATATAAGATAAATAGCTAAAAGAAAAAGAAAGGTTTATTAAACTATAGATATTAAGATTATAATATATAAAAAAGTCTAGGCTAAATTTTATTTACGCTAAAACTCTATATATAGCTAATTTAAGCTAAAAGGAATCGTATTAAGCGAAAAAAGCTAGTTTAAAAGTTATTAATAAAGAAATAACTTATATACTAAAGACTTTTTATATTAGATTATAACTTTCTAATTAAGTATAGTTTTAAATAACGTTTAAATATAGTATAGCTATTTAAACTTTTAGCTTTCGATAGATATATAATATAGCTAGTTCTAATTAGAACTAAAGAAGTTATTATTTATTCTAATCGCGAAAACTACTAAGTAACTTAACTTTATCTAAATCTTTAAAATTAAATTTAAACCTAGAATACTATAAGGTTTAATTATATTTTAGATTAAATCGTTATATTATACTATATATTAATTATAGATATCGTTAGATTATTAAAAACTAGTCTTAATTAGCGATTTTCTTTACTTAAAATACGCCTTCGTTTTTACTTAGAATTCGCCTTAAATTCTAACGAATAGTATAGTAAGCTCGCTAGCTCGAGATATAGACTTATTCTAGATTATATTAGTAAAGGCATCTATCCCCGTAGCTAATATACCTTCTTAGCTATTCGACTAGCAACTCGAGCAAAGGCATTTAGCTGTACCTCTAGCCGAGCAGCGTGCTTCTATATCTATTAGCTGCTATACGATTAGCACTGCGCCTATTATACTACGTATATATATATATATCTTATCGTCCGAGATCCTCCGGCTAGAGCGAGTATAATCGAGCTCGTACTTATCTACTACTTATATATAGTAGTTTTATAGCTCGACTATAGCAGCCTATAGCTTCTTGGGAACCTTTTCTAACCTATTAGTATACGTCGATATAAGTAAGGATAATAGATAGAAAGATAAGATCGAGTAATACTACGATAGCGCCGATAAGCACTAGCTCGGTAGTCGTAGACTATAAAGAACGCTAGTACGTATCGTGCTTTAGTAGATCTAAACTAAATTAGCACTTCGATAAGGACTCGCTAGCGTAGACTTATAACGCTTAAAAGCAACGCTAGTACTATAAGTCGTTGCGGGGCCGAACGGTAATAGATACTCTTAGTTATACTTAATCTACCTAATACGTTAGTACCTCGACGGTAGTAATAGCGCCTAATATACTTATAATTATAATTATAAAAGAGAAAGAAGAATGACGAAGGGCAGTAACGATAATAATATATAATTATACGTAGATATATATAACTTACGTTACTAAGTAATAGTAAGAGCGTCGCGAAGCAAAACTATAGGTAAGTAAGTAAGAAAAACATAATATTAATAGTATCTTAGGTAAAGATAAAAGCTCGATACGATTAGTACGGGAAAATAAGTAGAGAGTAAGGCAGGATAAAGCAGGCTAAAGTAACTAGAAATATTATACGCGGGTCGATTATAGATAAGTAGCCGGTCGCCCTACACCCGTTATCGTCGCTAATAAGAGCGCCGGTAAGCATAGCGTCGGTATATCGTCGCTGTTTTAGATAAGGTATAGCGTCTCGGGACGAGACGCCTTTAAGGGGGGGGTAGTTATTACGAACTGCCTAGACTTTCTACGAGATTCTATGCTAGAACCCGGAGAAAGGAGACTTAGCGATTCCCTAGTACGATTCGTATAGGAAACCCGCCGGTCTTCCTTCCTCCTCCTTAAGCGTTAAATCGTTATTAATAGCGGCTATAGCTAGCAATCTATACCTCTCCGTACCTATCTAGCCTCTTATTAGACCACCTCGTTAGCCTAGTCCTAATAGTCGTACGCGAAATTCTATCGCTAGAGATTCGAAGATTATAAGAAGGTAGGCGAGTAGATAACGGCCTATTAGCAACCTTAAGTTTATATAGTAGTATTAATACTATAGCGAGCTATACTTAGTCTTTTTTAATCGCAATTAATACGTATATACTCGTAGCGATAGTAGAATAATAATTATAAAGTCGGTTTAATATAATAATACGTAGTTATTAAGGTATTGTCGTTAATAAGATAATTAGCAATTTAGTAGGGAAGCGTGCAGCAGCGGCTACCTTGTTTATCCGAGGGGTAGTTATCGTCGTCTAGTGCGGTTAATATTGAAACACACTACGCAGGAAATTGTGCATGTCGGGAGCTATGATGCACCGCACTGTCTTGGTTCCAGCTCCGCCCCACTCCAATGTAGGAGAGACATTGCGTGCATTCTAGGTTTGACACAGGCAGCGGTGGGGATGATTTGCCCGAGTCGAGTTGGGAAAGAATAAGACTTTCATCGAACTGCACCCTCTACTGGTTTTGGGACGCGTCCAAGATCGCCTGCCGATAGGTATGGCTTGATTAATCCGGTGTAAACAGTGTTTATCTCGTGGGTTTCGAACATGGGGAAAGAGCCTGGAGCACCCGTACCGACTGTGCTTTTTACGAGGCCTTTTACCTTCTGAATGAGCACATACTGATCAGTGACTCCGGAGATGGACACATCATGCATCCCTTTTTCACCGTTGCGAACTCCTCGGCAGCCTTACTGTGGAGAATCATGATATCAAACATTGCAGCTTGCTAGATGAAGTTGCTCTTGTGTGTGGCTACATGAAGAGCCCATCTGACGCGAATCAGAAGTACGTGCAAGACGATACTAGCTTTGTTTCAGCTTGGCTCTCGGCATGGCCGTAGCCAGGGACATGATGAGGAGCCCGTCTCCAGATGTATTTATACGATTGACATCCATAATGATAGCCAAGTGGTGAGTCATGGCTGGCTCGAGCCAACTCATGAAAGTTCAGTCGAAGTGGAATCTCACACCACGAAAAAGGCTGCGAACAAAAAGGGTTTTCGTCCAGGCAGCGTAAAACGACGGTCAACGGAGCAGAGACGTTCTGAAAAGGCGTCTTTGCCAATGCTACATTCACGTGACGAGAACGTGAACAAGATGTCATAGAAGACCGTACAACTGTCGAACATGGACCTCTGGTGGAATGAGTCCAATGCGAAGCTGACCTTCTCTCAATCCAAGAGGATCGGCAGACGGTACTTGCAAATCGGGTATCGAAAGCATTCTGGTGCCGAACAAAAGCTGGTCCTAAGCGTTGCCAACGCCCTCGGAAAGGTGATTGCGCGGGCTGCGTTTCCTCATACGGAGCATGTGGCCGAAGTTCGAATGTACGAGGAAACATATGCAATCGACGTCCGCATGTTCAACCGGAAGTCCGAACAGAGTGATGTGAGTACTAGACGTGGTATCTGGCTTCCAGATCAGCTGACAATGCCAACAGATGGTGTCCAGATGGACGTTTCAACTTGGGGTGAAAGCAGACGCACTGGCTGCAAAGCAGGTATTCCCCCGCGTGACCCACATCCTCGCGGTAAGTGACAAAGGTCCGAGCGTAGATGAAGACTAATGTCAAAAGCACATGGGGAAGGAACCACTCCGATATACGAATGTGCCGCGGTTGATTTCCGAAGCGCCCCGATCCACTAATACGCGATACAATACTCGCTCCACCGCACGCGAAGTCACCGACGCCGTGTCTGTGGAGTGGCACTTGCCGAACATGGGGTTGAAAATGCGCTTCACAAATGCACACAAAGAACCTGCATTCCGGGAATTGATCAACAGCGTGAGGTTTGGCTCTCGCGACGGGAAAAATGCTGCATTGACCAAGCCGGTGTTGAAGCTAGGAGATGCCATAACTCGACCACCGACTGCAATGTCGGAACCTCAAAATGTGGTCGCATTGTGTGTACAAGGCCCAGTCTGGTACCGCTTGAGAGCAAGGCCATCCTGAAAAAGAGACAAGGTAAGGAGTGGGTGGGCTGCCAGTCTGGCCTGGCATGCTTGTCTCGTAACTTTTGGTTTCATCTGGACAAAAGTTGTGCCAACACGACCGCAAAGGAGCTTGGTCGGAAACATTGGTGGTGTCCAGAGTGTCGGAAGTTACCAGATCAGGAAGATCGTGTTGATCAAACAACTGGCAGAGAGCTCAGAGGGGGCAAAAGCGTGCATTCCGCAAAGAATGCGGGTGGCAAGAACAATGCGAGCAAAAAGCACCACCCGTAGGTGCCCCAGCTGACGCGCTTGCCTTAGTGCCTTCGAAGACCACGAGAGTCACAGCGAAGGCGAGTGCGTCCAAGAAGCGTGAATGAACTCGTTCCTGACATGAACACTGCCCGTAGGCACTCTCTCCAATGGTTGTTTTTTCGTTTGAACAAGTGGCTTGCCCTACTGTCTGACGAATGCACTTTCCCCATCTCAGTTTCCGATTGTGTTGAGGTAGAAATATCTTCGCAGCACTCACAGTACTGTGGTAGGCTCGAACTTGGACGTGGTCGGCCCCTCCCCGTCGTGCCTTCTTTGCCAGTAAGTTTGGCGCTTTGAATCGCGATAGAGGCGGGCGAAATGTGCATGGGTCCTTCCTCCACGAATAGCGCACTGCGCATACTCAATTTTGTTTGCACTGCTTGATTGTCCAGTGATGCCCAGCACGACGCGCTATGCTGAGCGTGTCTACCGGCACCTGATAAGCACGTCTATGTAGTTGTGTCCAGCTGTGCTGTTAGTGCTTCTTAGTGGTATTCGACTTCTTACAACAGCCAACATGTCTGCAGACCTTGGAGTGCGGAAATTCGTGTTAACGGTGCCTGATAGCACAAAGGCTTCACCTCAGCGGAGGTTCAAGCACTGTTAGGAACGCCAACGATGTCACAAAGCGGCTGCAACGCCGTCGCATTGTCTGGTTGTGTTCGCCTTTCTTTCGTCGTACTTGATGCATGCTTGAGTGTCTGCGCTTGCAATGCCAAAAACTACTGCATTCGCGCCGAATCGTTGCATGGCGGCTCCCTCGGTAAGTCGTACTTCTGTTGACAGCTTTATGGCTATCCTACTGTATCTACTGCCAATGAATAGTTGCGCATTGTGTGACCCACTTTTTACCGTCGGCTTCTCAAAGCTATTCCGCCTGGCTGATCTGGGTCCAAACCGACGAGGCAATTCACCGTCTCCGCACCCAACCCAGCATCATTAATTTCCGTGCCATTGGGGTTTCGCCATCCCCCAGTCACTTTGATATAGATATCCAGCTCCCCAACCTTAGCTTCACCGAGCTGTAATGCCTTTGCCGCCCGCTCGTGAGCATAGAACGTCAGCAGCTTACGAGCGTTCTCCTCTTGTCCATCCTGCATCAAGGTTCTAGCACTCTCCTCCACCCAACTAATGTCGTCGAAGGACTGTCCTTCGAACCCTTCCAGCAATGCAGTAACGCTTGGTAGATATGACTCGGGATCTGAGCATGTGTAGTATAATAGCCGCTTGAAGACCCGCCCAGCGAATTTGCTTGCTTCTTGTAACTGGAAGTCCGGATTCAGGAACGTGCTTGCGGCATCCTTTGTGAGGTATCTGTGCTGGCCGTACTCAGGTGGCACACTCTGCACGCCCAGCCACCAAGGATTGAAAGTAGAAGTGACTGAGCCAGTAGGCGCATTCCATATTCGAATCAGATCGGGGTGGGTGACTGTGTGCAGGCTGACTACCTGGCCATACCCGGCTTCATCGTCGGAGATGCGGTAGTCTCTCACGCGCTGCATAAGGTCCTTCTCGGTCACAGGCACCATGGCAAGTGTTTCATTTTCAAGCTGTGCCTGCGACATGTACTTGAATCCACCGTTACGCGCACTGTATTCGTCTCCTTGCACACCATAGATCTCGAAGATGTTAAATGGTTTTGTGCTGTTCGGAGACCACCAGCCTTGGTCAACGGCGAAGCTGACGATATTTGGAGAACCCATATAGTCGGTACTGTTCTCAAAGTCCACAGGGAACTCTTCGATGTATCCTGGATAGCTGACGCGTACTTCGTTCGGTCCTAATCGCTCTGCGGCCCACAGCTTTGCTCCACCTGCGAACTCCCAAACCACCCAGCCCTCATCCTTGTCAGCTATCAGATGGCTATTGCCACCGTACGTCGCATATCCATATTCTGCGATCAGCTGACCGATGATCTCAACGCCCTCACGTGCTGTGCTCGCTCGCTCCATCACGATCCTAGCAAGGTCACTGTATTGGAGGCCTGTTTGTGGATCGGGTGTCATGTAATAGAGCTCGTCTCTATTAGAAGCCCAAACATCACGCACAGCGACACCTTTCTCGTTGACACCGCCATTGGTCAATGGCGCGGGGAAGCCTTCAAAATCACTGTATTCCATTGACATGTAGCGGAAGGTATGAGGTACTTGTGTGATATTGATAAGGTTGCCAGGAAGAGTAGCATCTCCTGTCACGCCGACGGTGATCGTGGAGTTCGGCGGGTGGTCAGCCGCGGGAAAGATTTGAAGCCAGTGAGATGAGACCTCTTCGCCAGTCCCACCAAGGAGGACGGCACCGGTTTCAGTGAGATTCTTGCCAACATAGAAAGCATGGCTGGCTAGAGTCGTGGGAAGCGTAAGGAGCACGCAGTGCAAAGTGCTTAGTAGTTTCGAAGGCATGCCTAAGACTCGTGGACTCAGCTGATTCCAGATAAAGAAAGATTGAGAAACAAGGCGATAGAATGATCATGTTGTAGTGCACTGGATAACATCTTCCGGGATCAAGCAAGACAAGATTTGTTCAAGCTCGACAAGAGCGAAATCGGACAAGAGTCCGTTACAAGGGTGAGCCGACGTTGGCTTCTTGGCAAGGGCCATGCAGCGGCGACGCCAAGGAGTTAGTGGCTTTCTGGCCAATTGAAGCACACTGGAGCCCTCCCGATGCCAGGGAACGAAAGCATAGTGTACTCCATCAGCCGAAGTACCGGGTCAACTGATAAAGCAAGGTCAAGGACATGTCCGGTGCATGGTCTGTATCCTCACGACTGCTTTGCGATTGCCAGTTTCGAGTTGTCGTCTTATCGCCAGTGGGGTTGTTGGATGAGTGCGAGTCGATATGACGAAGGCCGAACATGTGCTAGGACGATTGTTAATCTCTGACAAATAAGCATTGTCATCCCAGGAGGGTCGAAGCTGTAACAATCCTAAACAGAACCTGAACTTAGAGGACGCCTTTACTCTTGCGGTGTTTGTCATCACAGAAACTTCCCAACTGCAGTAGCAACACCATCGATGTCCTCAAAACAATGCCAATGCCCAACTTCAGGCAACACCTCCAGTCGACTTTTCGCTAACATGCCGTTCAGCTTCTCCGCCCAGGTCTTCGGACTCACTTTGTCCTCTTCACCTGCGACGATCAGCACTTCGCTCTGCAATCTGCTCAAATCAATGCTCAAGTCTTTCGCCGACGCCAGTGCAGTGCACCCCTTGGCGTAACCTTCCGGGTCCTGTGCAAGCAGACTCATCCGTACTGCATTGAAGGCTATAGGCCTTTCTTTTTTCGTCTTCGCACTTGTCGCAGCCGTCGAGACTGCTGTCGCAACATTTCTCATCCCTTCATATCTCACTGTCGCAGCACGCTTGATACTCGCATCATACCCTGCTTGAGGCAATGGACAAGGAGGAGGTCCGATTAGCACTAGCCGATGAGCAAGTTCTGGATGTTGTGAGGCGAACAGCTCCGCTACCAGACAGCCCATGCTATGTGCGATGATCGTGACCTGGTCGTCGGTGGGCACCTCGAGTGACGTTATCAGCTGATGTAAATCCTCGGCGAGACTCGATATGGTGACTACGCTGCTGGCACTAGTTGGTGAGAGTCCGTGCCCCTCGATGTCGTACAGCAAGCTGGTGTATTGCGTGGAGTCGCTGAGCCCGAGCTTGGCCAGTAAAGGGCTGAAAAACGACTTATTCCCACCAAGCCCATGGACGAACACGACTAGCCTTGGACCTGAACCAATCTGTTCGACGTCCAGTCGTTTTCGGTTCGGTAAGGACTTCAAGCTCAAGCCTCCCAAGGTAAGATTGTTGATAGGTATGCTCGACTCTTCCTGCACACGCTTCGCGACAAAATTCGCAGCCCCAGCTTCGGCGACCTTGTTCCGCAACGTTCCGAGACCGGTAACAGATATCTCGACCACATCACCTCCCTTGAGGAACTGAGGTGGCTTGAGACCAAAGCCTACACCTGCGGGAGTTCCCGTTGCGATGACATCCCCAGGACGAAGGGTTTGAGATTCGGAAAGCGTCTTGATCAGCGTCGGTATCGAGAAGATGAGATCCTCCGTAGTCGATTCCTGTCGCTTCTGTCCATTGACATGAGTCGTGACCGTTAAGACTTGGGGAAGTCTGTCTGCGGGTACAGCTATCGGCCCCATTGGACAGTATGTGTCTGCAGACTTGCCAATGTAGAACTGCTTGTGGTCCCTCTGCTTTTCTCTTGCCGTAACGTCATTGATGATCGTGTAACCCCAGATATGGTCTGATGCCCGTTCTTGTGATATCTGGAAGCCGCCTTTGCCAATGATGACTCCGATTTCACCTTCATAGTCCAGTGTGTCGGTGAAATCCTCGTGCAGAAGGATCTCTTCTTCGTTTGCAATGATGGAGGTTGCACGTTTCGTAAACACGACAGGATGCGTGGGCATAGCAACTTTGTCTGAGGAATCGTAGCCACTAGCATGGAATTCTTTGGCGTGTTCTGAGTAGTTCTTGCCGACTGCAAGGATGTCTCTGCCGGAGATGGGTGGGAGGATGTTCACACTAGTTCAAAGTCAGATAATATGCTTCACAGCCTGCCTGAGTAGTGGAGGCATGCTTACCTGTCGGTCAATGCAAAGGCTTCGCCACCCGCAACGATCTGGTCTCGACCGATCTCGATGGTTTGGTAAAGGGTTTCGAGAGGGGTCCCACTCGCAAAAGAGAGCGGAATGATGGTTCCTGCTTTGGTGTCAAGGTGACCGATTCGAGTCCGCTTGGTGCCGTCATCCAGCGAGTAAGCAACGTAGTTAGTCAGTGGCTCGGCTTGTGGTTCCATCATTTGCTGAGACGTTTCGGCCCGAAGGAACTCCTTGTAACTGGCCTTGTGGATTCTGCCGTTGATCATTATGACATTCAACTTGTCGTGGTCTTGCAGGACAGTTATATCTTTGAGGGGATCACCATCAACGAGAATGCAGTCGGCATAGTATCCAGGTTTGATTTTCCCCAGCTCGTCTTCTCGCATGAAAAGCTTCGCTACGCCAGCCGTGGCAGCCACAAGGGATTCCATCGGCGTAAAGTCTAACAGCTTCACAAAGTGTTCCAAGTCTCTGGCGTAGGTCCCGTGTGGTGTCCAAGCAAAGCCGTAGTCACCTCCTGGTAGAACTGTGATACCTCTCCGATGCATCTCTTTCAGGCCCTTGATAGCGACATCAAGCTCTTTCTTGTAACCAACCTGCTCAGCCTTCTCAAAGGAGTAGCCGAAAGCGCCCGCCTCGTAGATCGTCGCGATCAGCCAGTTGAGACCAGGCGCTACGATGTGCTTTGTCTTGTTCTTTTCGAGCATATCCATGCCTTCGTCATCGATCCATGACGCGTGATAGATGATGTCGACACCATGTTTCACACATTGCTTGACACTATCGCGTGCTCTTGCATGAGCACATAGCCGTCGGCCATGCCGGTGTCCCTCGTCAACACAGGCTGCGGTCTCTTCGTCGGTAAAGTAGCAATCCTGGGCATCTCTAGTCTCTGTGATCTGTTCGCCCGACATACTGAGTTTGATCTGATCGACGCCGAGCTTGACATGGTGCCTGATAACTTCCCGCATCTCCAGTGGACCCGATGCAAACGCTGTGATGCCGGCAACGAGGTCACCATCAGGCACTGCCATCTCTTTTCCGTTGGCAAGGTACCTTGGGCCAGGCAGGTGGCCGGCATTGATCGCATCTCGTACAACGCAATCTAGTCGTTCTTTTGCTGAGGCAGCTCCAAAGCACATTGTATATCCTGAATCCAGATATGTTTGTGCAGATCTCGCCGTCAATAATGTATGCTCTTCGACTCCAAGCCCGCCCAGTTTGCCAAGGTCGCCCTCATTCCAAGAGAAATGCACATGAGCATCGCCAAGGCCACTCATAAGTGTTCGGCCCCGTCCTTGTACTTTTCGCACCTTCGAATCCTTGATTAAAGCTTCTTTGTTCGGTACAGAGCCCACATATTTGATGCGTTCCCCTTCAATGTATACATCACCATGAAAAGGGTCGGAACCTGTGCTGTCGATGATGTTGACGTCGGTGAACATGATTTTCGAGTCTGGACTTGTACCTTTGATCTCGTATCTCTTCGGCGTCAACGATTTGTCAAACTGAACAAGGTCATGTGGGTTCATTGTGTCGACCTTGTGTCCATTGAAGCCATTTAGCATTCGGCCAGAGCCGTCAACGGCAATGGGAGCCATGGCGACTAAGAGCAAGGCAGTAACAGTTGAGAGATGCTAATCGAAACGAGGAGGAATGAATGAGCTGCTGGCTGGTCCATTCAAAGAAGCTCGGGAAGGTCGTCAACTTTCGGTGCAGATCTGCTTCCCCAGGTCACGAATCTGTAATGCGGAGGAGCACCGAGGCAATCCGGCAAGAGTGAAGGAGTGAGATCTGGGAGCGCTATACCCTTTTGGACTAATCTCCTCACGTCCGCCGTGCGGGATGCGTCGTTCCTCGATGGAGATTGATCACCAGCTAAGTCGAGAGCCAATGGACGTACATACATCCCAATAATCGCCCGCAAATCCGCATCAACCAAAGCTGATCGCTTGGTAGGACTTGAGAGATGGAGATGAAGGTGCAAGGAGATGTCCTTCGTTAAATACTCAATTGTTCTTGACGGCGTGTCGTTCTCGTAAGGCTGGTATGGGTAGAATCTCAATAGCTAGATCATTTGGCACATCAAGCGAAGCACAGCAACGTCGGGGACCAGAGTTATGCATGGATCAAGGAGAAACCGCAACATGCAGCATCTTGAGTGAAGGCACGACACGCCTCGGAGCACAAGCGAAGAACCCCACGCCAGATGGCGACATACTAGATATATCATCGGAGTCCAGAGTCCGCCAGGAATATCCTATCCGACCGTGGCGAACAGCAGACGAAGAATTGCCTTTCGTGCCGGCTGACGAGGTTGCAAAAAGAAATGGGCAGGACGGTGCAAAGCTGTGTTCGTCGATTGTACTGAAAATCAATCGCAGGCTGATTCCATGCAGGGATCGTCGTCGATGACATTGTGCTGGATTGTACGTCCTTTAAGAAGAAACATCCAGGTGGTAAGGCCATTATTGAGGGCTTCGGCGGCCAGGACTGTACTTGGCAGGTGTGTATTGAGAAGAGGGTCGACATCGTGACTAGCTGACTCACGCAGTGGTGGTCATTCCATTCACAAGAAACAATGGATAAACATGGGCGCGCTTTGCGCACAGCAAGAACCGCGCACGTAGGCAACAAACATGCAAGACCCGAGAAACGACATTTCAAGTTGAGGACCGGAGGCGACCAGTGGTGATCGGAAGACAGCATGTGGACCACAATCGTAGTACGAAGAAAATCACCGATGCTTGTATCGTGAACGTGATCTGAACGCAAAGCTGTCGAAAATGTCCAGAAGGATGTTTGCAAAGAAGCTGCGGCCGAAGAAGTGAACCTTCAGTAGAAGCATTGATGGCCAATAGTGAGGGTCATGCCCAAGTATGAAGAGCAAGTATCGGGGGGCACATGATCGAGGTATTCATCAGCCACACCGATGCCCTCCCGAACGACAGCAGCTGCCAGTATGTCCACCCTTGCCGGCCAAGCTCAAGCGTCTTGAATTTCGAACTTCACAAGTAACGAACACCGTGTCTCCTGTCCTTTCAGATTGAGCATTCTGATGAACACCCATTCATTCCGTTGAACGTAAAGTAAACGCACCGCGCCAACAGCCAAGATCGGGTTGGAGGCAAAAGAATCCTCGCTCTTGATCAACAAGCGCAAAAACACCAGCTCATCATCGTTGTACTCCCACTCCAGTGTTTCGTCCCAAAGCGGATCTTTGTTTGGTGGATTACGGCCCTTATGCAATACACCCAATTTGTGTTTCTGATACGTTGCGGTTTTTCGCTTGGGCGGATCGGAGGCGAGTGTAGAATGCGTGGGATCAACAAGTGTACACGTGAGGTAGGGCTTGGTATCACTTCCATCTTGATCACGATCTGAGGGAAGCGGAACGTCTGCAGCGCCGGCCACTTGTAGACGCAGTTTTTTCTTGCCTCGAGCCTCTTCAGAGCGGCGACGAAGTGCGGCGGGTTTGAGCACGTATCCATCGGTTCCAGTAAACAGGGCTTCGTTCAGCTGCATGCTCGCACCATATGTCTGCCAGTTCAGTGCGCATATCTGTGCGCCCGTCGCCCAAAAAGGTACAGGGTTGAGGTTCCCTGACGATATCCGGCTACCTTTCGGGTAGACGCGCATGAGGTGGTTCGAGTTGTGTGCTCCGATTTTGGAGAAATGCTGAGGCAGATGAGACATCAGGCCAGTCTCGGAGACATTGATGAGAGGATGATGTGGTGAATGCTCGAGGACACCCTTCTCGAACCAAGCGTTGTTGGGAGGCTTGACTGACTGTGCGTAGATGCCGAGATCAGCCAAAGCTGGGATGATGACTGTAGAGCCTTTTGCTTGTTCCTTCTTTTTCTTGTACTTGCGGCGGTCCAACTTGGAGGCCTCGCCCTCGGAGCCAGAGTCATGGTCGCTGCTATCAGGCTCACCAGGAAAATGGTACTCGACTATAACAACAACCTTCGACGCGAGCTCTTCGAGAGTGACATGTTCTCCGGTGCCTTCCTGCTCATATGAACCCTTGTCCCGGACTGCCTTGCTCAAAAGCCGGTCACCCAAGACTTCATGCATGATGTCGACCATACGCTGCTGTCCATGGGCAGCACAATGATTCTCGAGCGAGATGAGGATGGGAGCTCCTCGGTAGCCTTGTTCGTTGACTGCCCGTGTGGCTTCTTGATCTGTAATATCTCGGATGGTCTCGACGACTGTGCGGAAGGCAATGTTGGAGGTGAGGGTGTAGCCATGGGTGACCTCAGGCTCATCCTTGTTGTCGCCATCCCAGGCATCTATCTCAACGCATCGGGCGCCCGCTCTGAGTGCTTGTACATAGCCTTCTGCTGAAGAGCCTCCGTAGAGTTGGTGGGCGAGAAGATATGTGTTGTGGCTGGAACTGACGAAGTAGTCTGGGAGAGGGTGCGATCGATCGGTAAGGGCAGAGGGCACTACGGCATGCGGCTTGTGGAGCAGGGTGCGCAGAGCGGCAGAGTGGCTGTCAGGACTGTCGAGACCAGCTTCGTCCTTGGAGAGCACCTTCTTCTCGACCAGGAAGGTTTTGAGGGCATTGCTGACGCGAAGTTGGTCGATGGCAGCAGTGTCGCGACCTGCGCGACCTCCACCAGCTAGAGTCTTGTTGTCGGTGGTTTCTCCCACATCGTCTTCGTCTTTAGTCCTCGGGCCCGCGAAAGGACTAAGCTTGGATAGGCGTGATGATACAGAGTCCATTCTGAGTTCATTGCGTCGTCGATTGCTGCCATAGGACGGAATCACGCTGTTGTGGTGTTGCCATGCCACGTCATTGGCGCAACATTGGCGGGTCGCTCCTGCCCGCACGCTTCAAGTTGCCTGTGCGTCACTCCTCTCCGTTGCGATTGCTCTACCAATACACAGCTCTTCACTTCGACCAAGATAGCTACGAATGTCAGTAATGCTATCATAGTCTTGCGGTTATCGCAACTGCAGGAGGCTGTCAGTCCAATGGCGCAGACGTAGGAGCGCAGACTGCGCCTCTTTACATGAAGCGGGAAGTAAGTCGGCGTACGTGAAAGTAGGCGGCAAGGGGACAGAACAGAAAAATGAAATAGGAGCTGGAGCATGCCAACAGAGCAGAATTATGGAGTTGAGGCTGAACGGGTCGGTAGTGAGCTGTAGGGAACAACAGCTTCCAACCTGTCGGCAAGTGAGGTATGCGCCAGGAACACGTCAAATCCGCATTTCTGGAAGACACCAATACCATTCCTCACTAAACGCGCTGCTACGAGATACAGGGTCAATAAGCCTCCAGGAGCCTATAGACTCTTCGCATGTTGTCCTCGTCTTGCCGGGAAGCAGAAGATGTACCCCGAAACCACTCGGAATGTGAAGCCCGGAACCCAACAGTAACGCTACATCTTGAATGAATCTGGACCACTTGAGCATTGCGGGGCTGGTCGTGTCAGGTCGCAAATTGTGATCGAACTCGGCGGGAGTTCCTCAATCGCGGTCGTTGTCCTCATTCGGCCGTGGCAGCGGAAACCTCCCATTCGAGATTCGGTGGCTGCTTGGCACATCAATTTGAAGTCGCCGCAACCTTCTCGCCAAACCTTCGCTGCAACTCATCATGAGAAGAGCCCAAGAACTTTCTCACGGCACTAGAAAAGGCCTTACTACACTTGGCGTCCGAAGTAATTCTCACCACCTTCTGTCCTCCTTTGCCATCCTCAAGCCGCCACCGATTGACACTGTTGAAGAACGGCGCATCAACGGTAATATCACACCCGTCCTCAAGTGTCGTGAATACGCTCTTGTACTTGACACCACCATGCCAGAGCTTGCGAGGTATGAATGCTAATTGTTCGTTGACTTGGTATTCCGATTCTGTGTTGGAAATCTGGTGGATGAGTTGATGTGAGACATAGTCTGAATTCAGTGAGATCAAGACATCGAAGTCATGGAGCAAGTGAAGGGCCGATGATTCGGGAATTCCGGACGGGAGTGTTGATGTTGAGACGTGGTCTATCGATGACTCGAGCATGGTGAGGGACTTATTGCTCCAACTGAGTGGCCGTGTGAACGCGTGCTTGGAATGAGTCTACAATGATGGGGGCCTTCGAACCTCTATGGATGGCGGTAAGAGTATGTCAACGAGGTTGGACTGGGCGATCGTTGTTCCTTCACTGTGCTCTGGCTGGTTATGGTAGAGCCGTAGTGTCAGGGGCTGGGTGTTTTCTCTAACTTGGCGACGCAAAGCGATATCTATGTCCTCAGACGTGGGATTGCCCAGGTGCTCGACCTGAGACGTCAGGAAACGGCTCAACGTCGTTGTAGTCGACGCACATACGTAATGTTCCGAGTAGACATGTCATCGTGGCGGAAACTCGGAAACGGTGGGACTTAGCGGGAGTTTTCTCCATAGATTCCGCTCGCTCCGAGCCAAATTTGACGACTTGGTTGTGAACGACTATGACCAGGGCGTTATAACATTCTTACTCCTGGTCGACCTTCCAGAAAAGCCAATGTCACCAAGGGATCCTTCGCAAGCTTGTTCCATGTCCTGCATGTTGCTTTGCACCTTCTCCTTCGCCTTCGCTTTTGCATGTTTCTCCGGCTCCATGTGATTCGTCCCAAGATGTGTGACTTTCATACCCACAGGCGCCTTTTACCGGCCAATGTCATCCTCTCGTGCAGCTGCCACGATCATCGACCGCCATGACCCGGCGAACTACAATCGGTCTCTCATCTTTGTGGTCGCAACGAGTAACCGTGTGTGACGATAGGGGTCAGGTTTACTACCAAACAGCACGATTATATAACCTCGGCAGTAGCAACCCCATAGGGAACGACACAAACGAGGCAGATGATGCTACTTCTGGTCAGCCCAATGACATGGGCAATCGACTGATGAATTGGGCAGATTCCTGAACACAGCAGCCACATGAGTGGAAGAGAACAATTGTGCTGGATGACCAGGCCGGAGACTAATGCATTCTGTTGGCAAGGTGTTTCGCTTGTCACGAGTCAGCGACTCAATCAGAAACGATATTACGTTCGTTCGCCCAGTCTCCTCCAGGTTGGGGACATGGATCGTCCAGATGTCTCGTTGGCGATAAAACAGGGGTCTAGGAGGCCAAGTCCTGTCACCGTTCACAAATGGTCCTATGAGGTACACGCGTAGTTGATGGTGCAGTAGTGCGTGTTTAGCCTCTTGCTGTTTGCTATTGTCGTGTCTCTGTTCGATGATTGTTCTTCAATTCTCGAGCTCCTCGAGGATGGCCTTCACGCATCGACATCACACAGCCAGCAAGCATGGCTAAGACTTGCTTGCCCGTTCAATCCGCAGGTTTCTTCTTGTCCGCCCAACTTGGCTTCACACCTCTACAGACGCTTTCATACTCCTTGAACCTGCGATCACTGACCTCAACTCCTGGCGTCGTGAAGAACATGGTCCAATTCATGTCTGGTATCTTCCAAGTCCCTCTACTCCTTTCAAAGTACCACTTGTTGACCGGATTGTCCTTACGACTCCTCCAGCACACACCATTAGGGAAGCACGATCGTACCATAGCATTAAAGACGATGTCGGCGACCCCTCCCGCACCTTGACTGCGTTTCAGGACGGCAAATTTGTCGAGATACGGCACCAGCTCAGCATCTGGTGCATCGGGCGGTGTCTCCCAGGTCAATATCGCTCCACCCTCGTAATTGCCTGCTATTATTACACCCGCGGTACGGTCATTGACACGGCGAAGGTAGTCTGCCAAGTCAAGCTTCCGGCCGAAACTGTCTTCGATCAGGTACACAAGACGCGCAAGGTCGATCCGAGGGTCTGTTAGCTTGAGGCGCGGCGCACCCGGTGTCCAGGGCGTTTCGAAAGGGTTGGGAAAGATGGTGATGGGCATTCCGCGCTTGACAAAGGACGAGTGAGAGGGTAGCGGGAGTTGCTCGCCAAGATGCTCGTTCTTGGTGAGACGACCGATGGGCAGTGAGGACGAATACGCTGGTTTGTCTGTCAGGATATTGTGGATCAAAGCATTCTTCTGGCGACGCGTGCCCACGTTGGAGGGATTGTGCGATGCCGCGTCTAATCGACCGTGATTGGCTGCCTCGTCATGGGTGGTCAACAGCCCGGAAGCTGTCGGTGGCAGGAGTTGGAGGGCTTGGTCGAGTAGGTCGAGGTTGGAGAGGTGGGTGATAGCAGCAGGACTGTCGACTTTCGCTTGGAGTCTGGCACGAACAATGTCATGTTCTTGCTCGAGGTTTAAGAAAACGTGCCTGCCATCTGCAGCCTTCTCGTTTGGTATGCCGCCTGCTGCATCAATGGTGATGATACGGTCAAGCGAGACCTGTTTCTGCATCTCTTTAATTGTGCTCGAGTCCCAATTTTCCGTCTTCGAGGACTTGATGTTCAATCCTGCAAATTCCTTGGTGAGAGCAAGCACCGCGTCATTGACCGGTATCAGAGTCATGCGCTGTTCGTCTTCGTTATATGCTACATTGGCGATGACTGGTATCTTGTCTCGTTGGAGAGGCCGCATGAGGAGCTTCCTCTGCGACACACGAACCTCGGTCCCACCGATAGTAAGGGCATTGTCGACTCGTCTGGCAGCATTTCCGAAGTCGTTGATCGCGTTCACAAGCTTGTCGATCTCTTCTCCAAGCTGACCTCGATCTGTTGTCGTCGACTCAACCACGACACAAGGAGACACACTAAGCCTGTTGAGCTGCGCCAATGTCTCTGCAATACCAGAGAGTGTCTTTTGAGCCAGTTGTGCCACATCTCTGATCTTGACCAGTGCCACGTGAAGTGTTTCCTGCTCTTGGAATTCGGCCTCGACCGGGGCAGACTGCGAGAACACAGGACTCATCTCTGCAGCCCGACTGCCGCGAAAGAGATTGCCGACATTAACGTAGGATCCAGAGACCTGGAGATTAGGTTTCGTAGGCGCTGGTTTCGCCTTTGGAGGACTCTTGAGGCGTGTCAGATAGGCTTTGGCGTCTCTTTTCGTGGCTGCTGAGCTGATCAGGTCCGCGAAGAACTCCTGTTGCCGTTAGTCTCTGTCACATCGTAGGTGCTTCACTGCTCACTCTGTCTGCTTCCTTCTGCTGCGCTTGCCGGCCCAGGGGACTCTTTGCAATATGTCGGACGTTTTGATGCTGGTCATGATTCTTTGTGTCTGTAGCAGCCGCAGCTGAAGCATAGCTGCGATGCGTCGTGAAGCTCAGATCCCAGCACTTCTGTGCTACGTGCTCAACGGAAGTGGCCCGGCGATGCACCTGCCGACATAGCTGCTGGCCTTCGTGGCAGAATTTGTAAGTCATATTATGTTTCGTCCCGCACAAAGAGCGCAGACGGGTAGCATGGGAACAGATGCATAGTACGAGGCAGTCACTGCCTAGGGCTGCAATGCAAACATCGAGGTCTGCATGTTAGATGATTCTGAGTGCCTGGTTCGAAGCATATTAAACGACGCAGTGTTTGTACAGGTATCGGAAATGGAGAAAGACTCGCCGGTCCCGACATCGTCACCGCTTCATGGCCGCAGGACGCAGTGTGATACCACTAGCATCTTGTCGACAGTAGACATTCATAAAGAGTAACAGTAGCACAAAGAAGATACTACAGACGAGATTCCAGAGCCTCCGTGACTTGGGCTCTATTGGTGAGGCCCTAAAGAAAATACGACATTCTACCACAGTCTCTCTACCCTGCTCAAAGATGACCCGACAGAACATCCCGAGACTGCTTGCAACTCTGGCAGTACTGCGACTTGACGAAACTAGATATCTTCGGCCAGCGTATCTGAAGTCGACAGCTACCACAATCGTCCTGTCCTGTGTCGGAGCTATGCAAAGCTCGGCATAACCAGCAAGCCTCTACCCAGAAAACCCCCGCCCCGAATCAGAAATAGGTAGGTGCGAGGAGACACCCCAACACGTCACTTGGGGTAGGTCGATGTACCTAGGTAATGCTACAAGTGCCGCCAGCCTGGATCCAGCCTAGGTAAACTTATTTGCCGTAACTTTGACGATCGGCTATTCTTTCATACTAGCTTACCAGGACGCGAACCTGGCAAACATTTAACCAGTCGTTACTGGCATGTGGTGTCGTGTAACTAACTAGAAAGTGAGGTACGAACACGCCGCTTTTAGATCGACTGGCGCCAAGAGCATATGCAGTGGGCAAACTGCCGTCTTTCGTCGCTGAACCATGTCGAACTCCGTCATGCTTCTAAGAAATCGGCTTACCGGGTAGTTCACTTTGAGGTGCATTCTTCGCAGTCATTGTTCCACCTCTCTATGGCAGGAGTCTGGGTCGAAGCCTGCCGTCTTCCCTGGAAATCAAGGAGGGGTTCTGCACATCGCACGCATTTTAAGATTCGGTGGGCAAACGAGCACGCGAACCATTCAATGCCATGTGGACATGGCACGTCCTAGATATACCGACCGTGCTTGAGTGTACAGATCCTTCCTTCTCTTCCATCCCTAACCTAGGTCGTGAACATACCAATATTACCCAAAGCAACCGCCCAAAGCAACCGCCCAAAGCAACCGCCCAAAGCAACCACCCAAAGCAACCAATACCGAACTGAACATCTTCGCTGTCACCTTCCCAGAGCAACTCGTCACAACTTATTCGACAGCATGTCTACTACAACCGAGACCTCGACTCAGAGCCCTAGCACCAACCCATATTACAAACGTGCCTACGCACTCTCGAACGTTGAGAGTGCTCGCAAATTCTACGACGAATGGGCCTCTCGTTATGACAATGACACGGTGACAGACGGGTACACCGGGCCCACTGAATCCGTCAAGGCCATCGTAAAATTCATCGGCCCCAAAGACATGCCAAGCGCGACATTCCTGGACGCCGGTTGCGGGACCGGACTCGTCGGCGTGCTGCTTGCAAGAGAGGGAGCTTCCACCATCGATGGCTTGGATCTCAGCCCCGAGATGCTGAAAAAGGCACGAAACACCGGTGTCTACAGATCGTTAGGTGAAGCAGACCTCTCTAAGCCCGTGGAAAAACCAGATGAAACATATGATGTTCTTGCCTGTGTCGGGACCCTGACACATGGCCATGTCGGTCCAAAAGCGTTGCCAGAGTTCGTGCGGGTCGTTAATCATGGTGGCCTGGTCGTGGCCACTGTGATAGAAGCTATCTGGGAAAGTGGAGGATACCAGGCTGAAGTCGAACGCCTAGCCGCGTCCAAGCAAGTCGAGGTTCTGCACACGGACACGGTCGGGTATCGAAGCAGCGCGAATCTCGGCGCGAAGATGCTGGTCATGAAGAGACTGTAGTATTACTCGCAGCCATTGTCGAGCGCGGCTGTGCGTGAAAGCTATAACCCGAAAGCAACATTGTCACATTGATACAGCAGATGCCCTAAGCAACGCGGATTATTCATTAACGACACATTTCACTAGAGACAGCGGACCATTCATTGTCTCAATAGTCACATATGTAGTCGCCGTGCCGACTATTACGTCATTCTCATTGAGTCTGTAAAGATGGGGGGCTGTTTGTCCCAGCTTCCAGTAGGTTGTTCAATTGGGACATATTTTGTCTAGAAACATGTTCGTCTTGAGGCAGTCGAGTCAAGGCACAGCTTGTGCGCTCACACTTAAAGAGAAAGCCTTTGTTGTGCTGGATTGCTGCTCGACATTGCTTCCAAAGCTATCTGGTTTTGAGAATCTATTGTATGTAATCTTAACGCCCGCTACGTCATGTACACATGCCCGATAGTACACTTGTATCTATGAAACTCGTTCAAGCCTTCAATTATAGGTTGAAACACTATGCATCCCAATAATAACCGTCATCCTTGCTTGCCTTTCTTCGACTTCGAGCAGGACGGCTAGGAAGACTCTATCTCGGGCCTGGAGGTCCTTGCTGTGACGCACCCTTCATCTGGCTCGGCCCGGATGCGGTTTGCCGAGGGGGGGATAGTGGTTGATGTTGTTGAGAAAAGGCATTGCCTGGGACAGCTTTGTAGTCGGTTGGCGTCTGCGCATTGCTTTCTGATCGATACCGACCGACTTGTTGTGTCTGCAGAGGAGCTGGGTAAGGTATCGAGCTTTGGCTACCGGCCGGTGCATAAGTAGCAGACGCACCACTGGCCGACGGTCCTGCGTATGCGCTGTCTTCGTAATAGCTAGGCATCTGCTGAGCTTGTGCACCTGAGAAGATTGATGATTGTGACTGTGTCTGCCGGGCCGGCTCTTCTTCTTCTTCAATCACTGCTTGTTGTTCTCTCTTTCTTCGGCCAACAGTGGTCTGTCGTCGCATAATGTTCTTGACTTCTTCAAGATCGTTCGATCGTTGTCGGTCCATCGCGAATGGGTCGAGATCACCACGACCTTGGTTAGTGGGATCGACCACTACTCTCCGCTGGTTCAATTCCTGGACTTGAGCTTCTTCTTTTGCTTCAAATGACGGACCGCCCAAGTAATCGATCGAGCTAGACGTAGCTGTCGTCACTTCAGGCTTTGGTGTCGGAACCATGCGCTTGGCCTCTTTCTGCTTGGCAAACTCCTCCTTGCTCTCTTGTGCCTCAGTGTCGGAAATAGCAACGGAATATGTTGGATTCGCCTTCTCACCAGCACCTGGACCACCCGCACCAGGACCGTAGATTGGAACTCTTCGCATAGCCTGGACCAATGCGCACATGAACTTGCTTCGTCTTGCTGCACGAACCGTCTCGATAGACCAGTTGCTCTTGTGCCGAATTTCGATACTGAGCTGCATCTTGTTCATCTCAGCAAGATCAAGCACTTCGATATCGATATCTGGTTGGTAGTCCCGGCCGTTCTCCTGGACGAACACCTGCATTTCTTTTCGCAGAAGCTCAATATCTTCAAAAGTTGTGTCAAAGTTGATGAAGAGGCTGATTTGCTCCCGCATAGCCTTGGACCTGCTGATGTTGTCGACCCACAGTGAGTTGAGAACAATGTTAGGGACCTGAGTCCGTTTGTGGTCTTGGACCTTGCGGAACATTGTGTAGAGCAAGCTGATTTTTTCAACCACAAGTTGCTCCTTGAGGATGTCCACACGGTCGCCAACATCGTACGGGTGCTTGACAAACAAGAAGATGCAAGAACCAAGCAATTCTTGAGCTGTAACCGAGAAGACGAAAGACAGCGACAAAAGAGCGGTACCTGCAGTAGCGAGAGTCGTAGTAAAATTCTGGTTCAGCATTGCCACGAAGATGAAGACGCACAGAATGAACACGACCGTCAAGAGAAGGTTGTCCAAAACGGCGATGGCTTGGTCGACGTCTCGCATGCTGTTAGCCAAAGCTGATCGCTCTCGACCGAATTCGCTAATTCGAAGGATCATCTCGTCCAAGCTGACATCGCCATTGGCGTCCACGTCAAGGGCGGAAAAGATCTCCTCGGCCTCGGTTTCGTTATTGACGCCAAAGACTTCAGTCATATCGTCAAGGTGAAGAGCGTCCTTGCCTTCCAATACAAACGACAGCCACAGCCGTCGAGCCAAAGCCTCGGAGGACCGTCGCTTCTCGAGAGCTTGGACGACGATGGAATGGGAGGCAGTAGGATTGAAGACCTGCTTGCCAGTGATCTCGCTAGCCATGTTTCCAAATGCTGTCGTGATCTCTCCACCAACTCTTTGCACGTTCTGGAGAATTCTCATTGGGGTGTGGCTACCAGAGCGCTTGTGGCCTGGATTTGCGTTTGCGAGATTGGTGATACCGAGCACATCGCTAATGATGTAATCCTCTTCTGCAAATTCTGGGCAATATGTCGGGAACATGGCTTTGGAGGCCTCGTAGAGTCGTCCGACCAGGTAGATGTTTCTCTTCGAATCCTTAATCTTCGAGTCGAACTGTTTTCGGTGGTAGCTGATCGAGATGAGCTGGATGAGGACCTTCTCAGCCAGCAGGACCAGGGTGGAGAAAACACAAGCAGCCAAGATCTTCTCCATGATATCGATCCATTCATAGTTGGCAGGCCCACGTCCTGGAGTCTTCGTCATCAATGGTCTGAATGTGGCAAGACTCGTGACCGTCCAGCCCACCAGCGAGAGCGGTATCTCGAGCGCAGCCAGGATGAGAGCATATTTTCGCGTGCCCGAGCTGACAACTCCGACAATGAACTGGAAGACGAACGGGAGGAAATGGGCGACCAACTTCGCGACCCAGATGGAACACCAGACAACTTCTACCCAGGTGAAGAAGAAGGTGATTCTAGTCCCTCCTATTCTAGCTACTGGGCCAGTTATGCCGCCAACGATGATGGGTATAGAAATCAGCAATGCCACTGGTATGACATAGAGGAGGTATCTCGTGATGAGGGAAAAATGGTAGATTTTGTTGTAAATGCGACCCATTACTGTGAGTGAGCCGTCCTCAGGAAGTTTCGCATTCTTGCCTTGGGCTTCAAGCTTACGCCTCCTTCCGCCTGTTCTACGAAAGTGGGAATGTGAGTGGGAGTGATGGACCGTTGCTTCTCCATCCAGGGCCGGATCCGTCTTCTCGTCCGAAGGGTCGAACTTGGCTTTGCGGGCACCAGTACTTCGCGAGGTACGAACTTTGGTGAGAGGGATATCAATCGTGACATCGTTCGGGTTACCGCTCGGCTGAGGAGGTAGTGGCGGTGGTAACATTTCGTCAGAGTTGGTAGGGCTTAGTCTTTGAAATCCTTCTTTCGAGAATCTCTTAGGAGACCTGGGGGACCTCAAAGACATATCGGTGAGGAGGCTCGTGAACGTGCAATCGAGGACCAGCCACCGAGTGGGTCGTAGAAGTGAAAACCGGCAGTGATGTCGACTGCGGATTGAAAACTAACGGTAAATTCTATGCGATCGCTAAATTGGGGCAACTCTGAAACGCAGCACAGACCTCGATACGACAACGTGCGTCTATGTGCTAGAGTGTCTGTGGAAAAAGCGCCTATGTGGTGATTTGAGGCTGGAGAAAAGAGGACGCAGTCTGCGCTTGCTCCTGACAAAAGTACAGACCAGCTAGAACGATGGTTTGCTCACAATATCGGTACGAACGAGAGACGATTATCGAGATGAAGGACACGCAGAAGAGTCACCGGATGTATGACACGATACGCAGAAACAAAAACTTCTCGCGTCTTCAGAGCTCGTTGACACGCACGATACCTGCATGCTTGACACGTAACAAGAACTTCAAAATTCTTGAATCCCTACGCAAGCTGCCCCAAAGGTCTCGGATTTGTACGTGCCACAAACTCCATTTCGCTGCTTCCGATGCCGTCAATTTTCTGTTTACTTGAGCGAATCGAGTTTAGCAGGCGCTCGGCACGGTGTAGTGCTTGCCGCCGGAGCTCGGCTGGCACTCCCGTTGGAGGAGAGCCGAGCGCCTCAAACAAGCCTGAAACGGGTGCTTTTGCGGCGATCGTCAAAACCCTAAGCTCGTGAGCGAACATCGTGCGGCTGGTGATTACACCCCTGTCAATCTCTAAAATTATGTCCCCAACGTCCCTAGAGAAGCAAAAACGCTCAGTAGAAGTCGGTCGGTGATCTGCGGCAGCCCTACCAAAACGGAGCAGCAGCATGTGCACGAGGCTCTTTACCACTGTATCGGACGATTGTACCTATGCTGTAAGCTACCTTACCATCGGCGGTCTTGTGAAGTACGCGCGTGCTGTCATCGGCGTTGCATGAACACGAATGCTAGGCGTCTAATTACCGCTAAAGAGATCTCGACAGACTCTGATCCAACTACTGTCGATCGTGCTGGTCTTTGGCCGCCGTTCATTCATCTTCACCGCTGTCGTCCTCCTCCCATCCAAATGCGTACTTCTCTCCCACCTCAGTGAGCCCATTGTACAGTTCCTCCCTCTCCTCAACACCCACAGCTCTGCTGTATCTTGTTACCAAGTCTCTCAGCTCAAACACAGTCCGCTTTGCATTAGTGGACGTCGTGAATCCGGCCGTCAGCGCCATATATTGGCCTTGGCTCGTGTGGTCTGTGTCTGGGCTTGGTTGCTTGAAGAGATCAGCAGGATAAGCATCGAGCTGTTGGAAGCCGAGAGGAATCGCGAAACGCTCAACGATGGGCTTTTCGTTGTACCGACGACGCAAGAGTTCTTCACGATCGAGAGGTTGAGACGGTATAACGCCATTGGAGGATCGTTTCGTATGCCGAGACGTTACAATTTGCGTAAAGATGTGCTTTCGTGGTTGCCGCTTGTCCGCCAGCGCCAGCATGTTTGGCAGTAGTGAAGATGACTCTGGCATGAAGCTGATGTCAAAAGGCGTAGCATCGTCCTCGTCTTCCTCATCTTCCCCTCGGGCGTCTCCTCCGAGTTGACTGCCATTTGTCTGAGCGGTAACCAGCTGCTGTACACCCTCGCCATCAACGTTCATCCCCAGCTCCCACACGTTCCGTCCCTCATCCGCATTCAACGTCTGCTCAAACTGCGCCATCGAACTTCCCCTCCCAACACCATCTCTCAGCCTGATTGGCAATGTCGCGCTCTCCACGGCGGCTGCCATGAGTGCTGTACCCTCCCAGTCACTCCCACCGTCAAGCTGAACATACGTCGGCAGACGACCCGGAAGCGTTGACAGTCGCACGTACGCGCTAGCCAGGTTTGAGATCTGGCTCAAGCTCCTTGCCGCGTTCGCCTTGCGGGCTATTCGCTTTTCCCTCGTCGCTGCTTTCTCGTCTTCTATCCCATACACCCAGATTCCCTTCTTCCCATATTCATCTTTCAACGCGTCGACATATTGCTCCGTCCATCCGCCCCAGGCGTCATCCACTCCCGCGAAGATCTGAAAGCCCTGCATGGAATCACACTCCTCAGCGAACGACCTAACATCACGATCGAGCAGATCTGCTTCCCTATCGACATCCCTGTACAGTTCTTCGCCTGCATTCCATGACTCGAACGGTGTCAGTTGGCTGTTGAGCGTATACTCGTTCAGCTGCACAATACTCCTCGGATGAAAGAAGACGCGATTGAAGTCGGACCAGTACCGTACCTGCTCCTTGCGTAGTTGATTTGTGGGTAGACCCGCGTCAAGGTCTTGCTGATATGAGGTTGGTGCGATAGGTTTTTGCTTGATCGTCGTCAGCCCATTTTCGTTCCATATACCTGGCGAACGCTGGGAGTCGGTCGAGTCGTCGTAGAGTGCATTTCGTTGCTTGAGTGTACCGAAGCCGCCTTTCAGGTCATAGACTACGGTTCGTGGTGTATAGGTGTCGCTGCCGTCGGTCCCGATTCCAGGGCGAAAATGGATGTCATGGTCTACTATGCTGGGTTCGGTGTTCGGTGTGTATGTGAAGTAGGATTCCTGTTGTGGTCAGAGCACGTCAGTGCGTGCTGGTTGAAGCGGGATGGTGCGTGCGCCGGCTTGAAGTCAAGTTCGACCCATGGCACTAATCACTCGACAGTTGATCAGGCATGATGGGCCACTGTCAAGCTGGTAGCGCTTGTATGACCTACTTGTATGTTCCAGAAATGCGTTGCAAGGTAATTCGCCCGTTGCCCGAATTGAAGTGTCACGATCTCATGCATTGTTGACGGCTCTCGGTGTCGCTTCGAACCCACGAGATGTAAGGCGGTCTTAGCTTGAGCCTGTGCATAGAACACGAGTTTTCAAGGGTATTAGTTGATCATGTACAGTTGGAAGTTGCGTAGGGTCAAACCATCGGCCAATTGCTCTTGCAACGAATGTTTCAAGGAACAGCGGTAGGTAGATACGACATTGTGACGGGTTTGGGACTGAGGAATAAAATTGAGTTTGTGAGTCAGTGACTTCACCTCAGTAAATGGCGATCGTGAACGAGTCGACGGAACCAAAACTACGGTATACGATTCTAAGACGATGGTGCCCGACGATTGCGGTAGTCATGGCATAGTCTAACTGCTCTTTGTACGCTCACTGTCTTCGGACAGTTACTGCCAGGCGACCAACCTCTCGAGTTCTTCTCTTCCATCGCTCTGGACTCAGCATCTGGTAAAGTAGTAGCGGGAGGGAGATGCTGCTCCTTAGCATATGCCACCTTACCAGCTGCGCCCATCCTACCTCGGCGGACTTGACGCACTCGCTGGCATATGCGGGCGCGCTCTGCTAAACACAATCCTTCTAGCACGGACATGGCGTTCTGCTCTGCGAGCATCCTTCAACTTACCATCCTTCGCTGGCGGAGATATCGCATGACTTGGTCTCTCGTTGGCCGCTGTCCTTTCTCCATATCATTCAGCTCGTCTTCTTGCCCTGTTGCCTGTCTCTCTCCGCCTTCCTCGATGCCCTCTTCCTGATGTCGACATGCATACTCCTGTTAATACCCATCAACACCTTACTCATCGGACCCAGCAAATATGTGATGCCAAAAGTCACGACTGCGTGACTCCAGTAGGGACTTCCCGCGTAAGAGAAGCCCACACTTCCACCTCGTCTGCCAATCTTGCTCAGAGCGCTTTTGACAAAGTTCCTCTCATTCGGCACGATAAGGCTGGCCTTTCTGATTTTGCTCATCGCCGAGGTAATCAGGTAGGCGTGGACGAAATGCACTGTTATGCCGTGCGGTGTGAGCTCACCTGCGAGGGAGTTGGACCACTGCTGGAGGAATGCTTTCGAGCCGGAATAGGTCGCAAGGAGCGGTGTTGGGGTGAGACCGCCGAGCGAGCCCATCGTGAGGATGAGACCCTTTTTGTTGGGCAGCATGTGCGGGAGGACGAGCTGGGTGACGCGTAGTGTAGCATGGCAGTTGATGTTGATTATGTTCTCCATCTCTTGCCTCTCCGTCTCTGCGAAGGGAACTGGAACACTGTGTGACTGTCCGACATTGTTGATCAGGATGGCTATCCTCTTGCCGTCGCACAGCGCTTCTAGGTTGTCGTAATCTTTGTCAGTCGGCTTGGAAAAGTCAATCGGTATCGTGTCGATTTGGACCGAGGAGTATTTGCTCTTGATGCTCAGTGCAACATCGTCGAGCTTTGATTTCGTTCTTGAGGCAAGGATGAGGTTGAAACCTTTGGCCGCGAGCTGTGATGCAAACTCTTTGCCCAAGCCATCAGATGCACCCGTCACCACTGCCCATGATCCTCCGGGCCCGAACGCGGAGAGCTGAGGCTGTCAGTATGCAACGCCGAATACTTCAGGTCCTTGCTCACCGATTGTCCTGGCAAGATGAAGGTGCTGAGGAGCACTCTGCCTACTGTGTAGACGATGGACGCGAGAGAAAGCGCTCCTACAGCTATCAGTACTGTCGTGAGGGCGCTCTGATGGCCGAGAGGGCCTAGGTCGTAGCCCATGCTTGACTAGTGCTGCGAGAGGCTGTCCAACTACTCGACTTTCGTAGACTGCGGCGTTAGTTGCGAGGGGAAAGTCTCAAAAGTCTCTCATGATCTTTCTGCAGCAATGTTTCCACACCGGCGGTTAAGCGTTGGTCCTGGCCGAAATTGGCTTTGTGTTGGAGTTGGGGGTGGGAAAGTGCTGGCGTAAAGTACATGTGCATGTGCACAAGGCATTGATGCTGGCACGAAGTCGTTGCGCTCATCTTCTTGACTATCTACCAAGCTCGGCGACTTACTGCAGCCATGGAACAGATTATGGCATATGTGCCAAACACCGCGGATGGCTACCTGCCACTTTTTGTCTTAGTCGTACGCAGTCTGGGCTGCCACCGGCGCGAAGTCTGCTCTAACAGAATGTTCAGGTTGGTGTGACAGCCATCACAAACGCCATACAATGCTACAGAGACACGTCCTACCTTCAACGCATATACAACCCTCCCCAGCCGTCCGACAATCTCAAGGGCATCTTCAAGACCACAGCCATAACCCGCACATTCGAAGAAGACAACACCACCCCGCCAGAAGGCCGCCGACCCTCTGTGGCCTCCATTGTCAGTGCCGAACGCCCAAGCTCACCAGTCACCGACCTCTCCGCTCGAACTTTCGGCACCTGGAACTTTGCAGTTGGCGTCGCAAGAGTGATCGCTGCATACCACATGAACGAGAGGAGCTGGTATATGATGTCCCTCTACACCAATGCAATCGGCTTGGTCCATTTCGGCTCCGAGGCGTTCGTGTACAAGACTGCGAAACCACAGGGGCCATGGCTTGCCCCAGTCTCGGTTGCAACCATTGGGTTGGTATGGCACATGCTGCAGATGGACAATTATGTCAAAGCATAGCCACTAGCTCAACATGTAGTCTTCGCATCAGAAGGCGGCTCTTCGACTTCTTCTCCCTCGTTTCTGCTTATCTTTTTTCTGTACAGCTCCCCGCTACAGTTTCGCAGTCTTGCCGCAGCCTGCTCGGGTGTGATATCCCTCTGCGGTTCTCCCAGCATCTCATACCCGACCAAGAATTTCCTGACAGTCGCAGATCGCAGAAGAGGAGGGTAGAAGTGGACATGCAAGCTCGAGCACTCAATTTCTTCTTCGCTTCCCTCCAGAGGTGCTTGGTGGACGCCCATGCTGTAGGGGAAGCTCGTTTCGAAAAGGTTATCGTACCGTCTCGTTATTTCAGCGAAAGCTTCCGCGAACTGTGCTTGTTCTTCCTCGTCCAAATCCACCAACGCTCTAACATGCCTCCTTGGCAGAATCATAACTTCGAACGGCCAGGTCGCCCACCAAGGGCACACAGCCAGAAAGGTCTCATTTTGAAACACGACTCTTTCCTCCTTCTCGGTTTCGAGCTTCGCATAGTCCACCAGCAGATGTGTTCCTCGCTCGCTCTTGTACTTCTTCAGCTGCTCCAACTCCGCCGATGGCTCCTCGGGCAAACTTGTCTGCGTCCATATCTGCCCGTGGGGGTGAGGGTTGCTGCAGCCCATAGCACTGCCCTTGTTCTCGAAAATCTGCATGTACCGATATTGATCCTGCTTCTTCCCGCCATCGTCACCAGGACTACTCGGAGGCACAAAGTCGCTCTTGGCAACACCCGCAAGCGCATTCGTCGAGGACAGATGCGCAGAATAGATGTCCGTCCACATCCTGATCACCGGCACTATCTCGTCGGGGCTCATGTCCGCCAATGTCAGGTCATGGCGCTTGCTGAAGGTCAGCACATAGCACTTTCCCTTCTCCGGCTCCACCTTGAGCAGCGTCTCTTCCAGCGATCCCTGTGCGTTAGGACTTGTGTAGTCATCTTGCACCTCTTTCACGGCTGAGTAGTCATTTACGAACACGAAAGTCGAGTCGTAGTGAGGGTTCGTGTCGCCGCTTGCGCGTTGGTTGCCGGGACACAGGTAGCATTTCGAATCGTACTGCGGGAGCTCGATTGTACCAGGCTTCTCTTGTTGACCTTGCCAAGGGCGTTTGGTCCTGTGAGGGGAGACGAGCACCCAACTGCCACGCAGAGCATTATACCGGCGGTGGGAGATGTCGTTCAGGATCTCTTCAGGCATGATGGCAGGAGCCGTCCTGGAGGGAGAAGAGACACGAGGTCGGTAGACACGAGGTCGACAGACACGAGTGATAGGGTGATTATGTAGGAATCTTGGTCAGAGAATGTATAAAAGTCAAGTAAACTCGATGCACTGGGTATTAGAGTGCTGGCAAAACGCTGATGGGCGCAGTGTGTCTGCAACGTAAGGTGTCAGCAGCTCAAGAATGCTGCATATGACGTGGAGTGGTATCAGCACGTCGCGAAACGGCGGGAAAGTAGAGTAAGTGGGGAGCACAATGTAGCATTTCGCAGAGTCCTGCTATTTCGGAATGGCCTCATGACCAATCAGAAAGAAATTCCATTACCTGATCGTGCTTCGCTTCTGTGCTGTATCTTGAAGTACACAAAGTGATCAGACTTAGGTGTGCATTTGGCTCTTCGTCGAGTATCGCAGCCGCTGATTAGTACCTAGGTACCGACTTCATTCGAACGGTGGAGGTCTAGGAGTACGTCATAACAGGCGAGCTGTCCCTAGCAAGGTTAGCTTAATAAGGCAGTGACCCCAGTCTACGAGGAGAAAGGGACCAAGAATGGTTCCATGGTGAGATATTTCTCAAGTTACTTCTGCCACCGCTATCAAGTAAAGAGTGGCTCACGACCACAGAAGTACATCATGTCATGTACATTACGTTGCTTTTTGATGCTGTTTCGCCAATGCGTCAATGTTTGCTTGCAGCTCAGCAGTGACAATGCCCTTGAACTAAAATTGCTCAACACAGACCTGTTGCTCACCACCTTTTCCTGAGCCGTCGCCTGTTGTTTCTTCATGAGCATCTGCAAGAATCGATCATTCGCCTCAGACCCTCAAAGATAATGATCTCAGCCTACCGGCAGCATGCTCTCCTGGGATTTGGCAGACACAGGAGGGATGACTGATGAAGTCGATCTTCTCGGTCTCAGCATAGCTCCAGTTTCCTGTGATCCGATAGTCGCAACGTGGGTTCTTGCAAGGGATGACCTCCTCGGTCTTGTGGGCTAGTATCATTGATCAGCATGAACATCATCTTGTAATGCCTTTGGTGAGTGGAGACAAGGAGTAGCAGGTATTAACCGCTCTTACGACGAAAGGCTTCGACTTACTGGTTGGCTGCTTACGACATTTGTCGCAGTATTGTTGCTTGAAGATCTTGCTGCACATGTTGGTTCAAGGTCTCTTTGTTTAATGAAGTACGCTCTCCGAACTGGTAGACTATGGTCAAGTGCTGGGATGGTGAGAGGACGGTATACTTCGTAACCTGGACTTTGTGCAAGAGTGTTCAAGTATAAAAGTCTGGGAGAAGAACGTGGTGCGTATTGAGTAAAGAGCCTTGGTTCTAACAACAGGTGCGTTGGCAAGGACACTGGAACTCAACGTTATACTCTCCTGCGCCTGTGTTGTTTTACACTTTGCCGGAGATGAGCCAGGCAAAGTGACAATATAAGGTGCAAGTGCAAGAGTCAACGGAGGAGTCAATAGAAGCGTGACTGCGCAGAAATATGGTTAAGACGCCGGAAAGCGAGTCATGACTATCGTTCTCCTCACTTTCCTCTCACCTTGCATTCTTGTTTTCCAATGTCTCCCCCTCGCAGTGAGGTATGAAACGGGCGAGAAGACCAGCCACCAACGCCCTGCTGCTGTGACACGCTCCAGTAGGACAACCAATCTTGTCACGTGATGCGGTCGTTCGAGTTACACAGAAGGTAATGAAAACAAGTACCACGAGCCTACCGACGAGAACCGCAGACATGTGTTAGTGTCGGTCGGATTCTTCTTCCATGGGCCTGTGGCGAGGAAGGCTCTCTCCCACCCTGGATCGAGCCGTTGCACGAATTTGTTTGAATAGCCATTTGAACAATCTTAGAGCGCTTGGTGTAGCACAGCTATTTTCATACGTTGTCACTCTGTAGTCTGCAGACATGACGCCAAGGATAGAAACGTCCTACATCGAGCGATGGTGATAACTCCGGATGCACCAGTGCCTGAATGCTGTGTAACGACGAAATTTGCGGCGTTCTCCCTAGTAGAAGGTCCCTGCTGAAGCCCAATATTTGTTCGTCTTTCATTGGAGACCGGGCAAAAGAGGGAGCGTAGTGCCCAGGTGGTCTCGAATGAATCGGGCCCACGTGTAAAGGGAGTGTCAGCCAGCCAGGCTACATCTACAACCATCAACAACCTTTGTCGAAGTCACAGCAGCGTTCTCATGCTGGATCGTTCCACAGTGACTTGTCATCAGATGAAACGTGCAAGAACTTTGTAAGCATAGTCATTACACGGTAGCAGTTTCGCGGAAAGGGGCTCTAAGAGCCAAAAATGGAGCATTATGTCAGCCAGAAGCCGATCGCAGCAGAGTTATGTCAGCCTGCGCAGCACGTCTAAGGCACAAATAGCAGAACGTCTAAGTTGATGCCAGGCCCCTAAGCCTTGGAAAATACAGCCCTAAGATAAGATAAACGGCAGACCTGCCGGCGCTTGTCCTTAAAAGGAAGCTTCGGAGTGACGTCCTTTTTGGATCTGAGGGGCATGTCGGCGCATATCGACGGCCTCTTCAGCAAATATCAAGCCCCGCAGCCGTGCTTTGCTGCCAGGGGAGACGACTGCGAAAAGTCGTGAGATTCAGTTTTTCCAGCCCGGCAGATAGTAACGGCGAGCATGTGCAGCTTGAAGGCTTGCGTATGCTGCAAGGAGCAACTTCCTCCAGATCAGTTCGGCGGCCCTATCTCCATAGTCAGAAGCTCTGTCACGTCTCATGCAGGTCAAAACTTAAGAAAGTGCCCCGCATCGCCTCGATGAATGACGATATCGGCTTCTGGCGAGCTGGCCAGGAGAAATCTGCGTCAAAGCGCTATTTATTTACGTCTTTCCCAACGCCCCTCACCAACACAAAATCTGTATATACTCAATACTGACAGTAGTCTAGAGAATACCTCATCTTTCTCCAGAACAGACCATCAAATCAACCGTCAACATGCCTATCGAAGTCCCCAAGGCCGAACACCTCCTGGATCTCCTGTCCCTCAAGGGCAAGGTCATCGTCATCACCGGTGCCTCCGGCCCACGTGGTATGGGTATCGAAGCCGCCCTAGGATGTGCTGAGATGGGTGCCGATGTGGCCATCACCTACAACTCGCGATCGAAGGGTGCTGAGGAGAACTGCGAAAGAATCAAGAAGGATTATGGCGTCAAGGCTAAGGCATACCAGTGCCAGGTCTCTGACTACAGCAACGTCGAGAAGCTTATCAAGGACGTTGTCAACGACTTCGGCAAGATCGACGGCTTCGTCGCCAACGCTGGTGCCACTGCTGATGCTGGCATCATTGACGGCACTGTCGAGCGACTGAACGAGGTCATCACTGTTGACTTGCTCGGTACTGCATACTGCGCCAAGGCTGTCGGTGCTCACTTCAGAGAGCGAGGAACCGGTTCATTCGTCATCACTTCCTCCATGTCCGGCCACATTGCCAACTACCCTCAGGAGCAGACGTCCTACAACGTCGCCAAGGCCGGTTGTATTCACATGGCCAAGTCTCTTGCCAACGAATGGCGAGACTTTGCCCGAGTCAACTCCATCTCTCCAGGTTACATCGACACTGGTCTCTCCGACTTCGTTGACAAGAAGACCCAGGACTTGTGGAAGAGCATGATCCCAATGAACCGAAACGGTGACGCTAAGGAGCTGAAGGGTGCTTACGTTTACTTCTTGTCTGACGCCAGCACGTACACCACTGGTGCCGACCTGTTGATCGACGGTGGCTACACCTGCCGATAGATGTGCAAACCTTGTGGTTAGTGACAGAAATTGTACCAAGTATGGAGGAGCTCAAGTAGTTCTCAAATCGTATCACAATCCTCAAGGCACAAACAAAATCTAAGAAACTTCTCGCCAGAGTTTGACCCGTTTTCTATCGAGTTCCCTTTCTTCGTCGAATTGTCTCCGTCGTGATAGTCCCTGCCACTTGCTATTGACCATATGTTGGACACATCGCTCGTGCCGCTGAGGACCACCGTTCTTGCAAGTATCTGCCTAGAGATTCAGGATAATACATATATCCACCTCGCGATGTCCCAGATCTTGAGCAATGTCTGGGTTTACCGGAGGCTTTGGCCCGTGAGAGACATAATACTCAGACCGCTTTGTGCTTGTACATCAGCAAGCAGAAAGTGGTTCGGGGATGTTCGGTATTAAGAGCCCCTGTGGCAGCGACGTCTACAGGGGTGCTGGCGGGTTTTCCACATCCGAAATGATGGCTTAGGCGGCTCAACTCCCACCATTCACGTCACGCACCTGTTTTTGGACTTCACGGCTACCGCTACATGGGCTTCTGTGCCTCATTATGCATGCACCAACTCATGTAACCCAGGCGTTCATGGAAATCATTATCCAGATGAAGCATGAAGATGTTCCTTTCGCCCCGGAAATGCACGGACATGCAGATCGGCTATGCAGGGTCGAGCAGGTCTCGCAGTCCTGTTGGTAGCTGATTGATATACTCCATCCTTCCCAGCTCAGGAGAAGCGAAGGTAAGACTCCTGGCTGATCTTGACGACGTCCGGCGCCCAGAAATATGGCTGTCGATCAGCCGATTGAGACGCAAGACCTTTCTGCCGCTCATGACTCTGAGAAGCATGGTAGTGCTGTGGAAGAGATCGAGAATAAGGACCCCACAAGCGCGCCTGTGAGCAACGACGACGACGATGGCAAGCTCAACCTCGCTACCATCATGGCTGTGGTGGCCCTGATGGGTCAGTTCAACTGCTACATCATGACTCTTCTCATTCCGTCAACCTCCCTTACCTACATTGTGGCAGATCTACCGCCCGATCCCTCATACACCTGGATTACAGTGTCGTGGCAACTGGGGGCTTCGATCATAGTGAGCATTGGAGGTAGACTGTCGGACATATTTGGAAGGAGATACTTCATGCTTTGCGGTTCATTGCTAGGAATCATCGGGTGCGTCGTAGGCGCAACAGGTCAAAGCATCAACCAAATGATCGCAAGTGGTGTCATCTTTGGCGTTGCATCTGGCTTCCAGGAGATGGCGTATGCCTGTCTGCAAGAAATTCTGCCAAACAGGTACCGCATGATAGGAATAGGTAAGCAGAACCATCATACTAAGAAAGATATGAATTAATGGTGGCAGGCTTTTTCGACCTCTCCTTATGCGTTGCTTTCATGACGCCCATAATCACTTACGCCTTCATTGCCTACTCTTCGGTTGGCTGGCGTGGCGCGTACTGGCTGATGTTCTCGTGGCATACGGCCATGGCAGTTGTCCTGTTCCTCTTCTACTACCCACCCGACTTCTACACGAAGCACAGATCTGACGGCAAGACCAAAGGACAACTTCTCCGCGAGATGGACTACATTGGCATCCTACTCTTTGTATCCGGTGGCACATTGTTTCTTGTCGGTGTCAATTTCGGAGGCCGTCAGTTCCCCTGGTCGAGTCCCAATGTCATCGTACCGATTGTGCTTGGACTCTGTTCCTATGTTGCATTAGGCTTCTACGAAACGAGATCGAGTATTAAATATCCCCTTCTTCCACCAAGATTGTTCAAGAAGATCCGGCGTTTCGATATGGTTATAGTTGTTTGCTTTGTCGGAGGCATGCTTTATTATTCTATGAAGTTTGTGTCCTTCCCAGGCTGTGTCTGTTCCTGCTGACGTCCACAAGTGTCCTTTGGCCTCGACAATCACAAATCTTCTTCGTTCCAGCAGACAAGCCGATTATCAGAGGTGTTTACGCCACCATATTTTCCTTCGGCACTCTGCTCGGAGGACTCATCATGGTCTTCATCTGCTCGAAAGTCAACCACGAAAGATGGCAGGTAGTGGCCTTCATGATCTTACAAACGGTGTTGATCAGCTCGCTTGCCTCGGTTGGCATCCACGACAAGGTTCAAGCAATAATCACCATCATCATTGGATCCGCAACTGTCACGCCTCCTCAGCTGGTGTCCTTCACAATGCTCTCACTCAACCTCGACGATCAGAGCGACATTGGAATTGCCGTGGGCCTTGCAGGCACCTTTCGACTTCTCGGCGGCGCCATCGCCACTGCAATTTACTCTGCTATACTCTCGTCTAAATTCAAGTCGGCACTTCCAGCGTACGTTCGGCAAGCAGCAGCGGAGACCAATTTCCCAACCAAGGATATTGCAGCTCTGGTGACCGCGACCGCATCTAACACAGCAGCTACGTACAAGGAAGTACCCGGAATCTCCCAAGCCGTCACTGAAGCAGCCGGTTTGGCGTACAAACTCGCATATGTGCAGGCTTTCAGGTTAGTCTATCTTGTTGCAATTGGCTTCGGCGGCTGTGCGATCGTTGCTGCGTTCTGTACAATGTCAACGCCTGTCAATCTGAAGAACAACAGCAGGGCAGTCAGGCTGAAGAACGAGGGACAGGGTAATGGGCAAGCTATGCCAATCGAGATGCTCGGTGCTGAGGGTGTGAAGTCATGAGTAGTGGAAAGAGCGCATATTGGACCGTAACTGTCAGGTCTACGCTTGCCTTCCTTCGCTGGCAGTTCCATTGAGGCTTACTACCTGAGGAACACGCTCAATGCCAGTATTTCCCACTGACACCTCTCGTCTTCTCCCATCCAGCATCAAGCGCTTTCACGACCTCATCGGGAAGTGCACCCTTTTCAAGGTTAACCAGGTTTTCTTCCAGATGCTTTGTGCTACTCGCACCGATGATGACTGCGTCTCCGTTCTCTTTCTTCAACAGACTGTGATGTGTCATCCATCGCAAAGCACACTCCGCCTCTGTCAAACCATGCTTCTTGGCAACTGGTCTCAGAATCTCCAACGCGTCGAACATCGAATCGTTCCAATATCGAGCTCTGTATCCTTTTCCTTGCCAAGTGTTCGGATCGAAGCGGGATCCTTTCTCGATGCTCTCACCTTGTTGCTCACGGTGGTATCGATCCGTCAGGTAACCGCCAGCAAGCGGGTTATAATTGTAGAATGCCATGCCGTAATGCCGTAGACAAGGGAAGAGTTCAGGTTCGACTGACCGATGGATAGCATTGTATATCCCCTGGTACACGCTTGGCCTGACCCACCCATTCTTGATGCACAACTCGTTGATCTGGGCAACCTCCCAAGCCATGTAGTTCGAGATGGCAAAGCGCTTGAAGTAACCTTCCTTGTACAACTTGTCGACTTCTTCCAGCGTCTCTGCGTACGGTGTCGTCCTATCTGGACCATGCAAATACCACATATCGATCTTTTCACACTTCAGTGCTTTCAGACTCGCCATCAAGTTCTCACGCAACTCTGCTGGTTTGTGGCTCGTTTGTGGACCTGGCATGCCGCGGCCGGCAGTGGGATAGTATTTCGTGTCCATTACGATGCCGCGTTTTTGCCAGTCCAGGTCGCCGAGAAATTCTTCGGAGCTACCTTGGCCATAGTACCGCGACGTGTCGATTTCGCTGTGACCATGGCGTTGGAAGACGTCAAGAATGGCCGCTGTTTCGTCCAGGGTGTGTACTCTTGTTTGTTCGACGCCAGCTTTGCCGATGGTCATAGCGCCAAAGACGATATTGAGTGATGATTTTTGCTGTGGTGTCGCCATGTTGGCAGTTCGTTGGTATATTGCTACTGATGTGCTTGGTCAGAAGTTGTGTTCTTTAAGTTGACTGTTCTGCTGGGAGAAATCCGTCAATAAGGGTCTGGTTATATGCTCTGCTCGTATAATCTAGGTCGCTATACGTAGATCACGGCATCGATGCATGTGGCACCGAGCAGTCGCTTATACGCCGTTTTCTGTCCCGTCTCTCGTATGACGGAAATAGCTCGTGCGATGACGAAAGACATGCTGTGTGGTTCCATCGAGCGTTCGCTACGGAGCAGGCTTCGTGAACGACGCGTGATCGAGGAGGAAGATACGAGAAATTTGCCACGGGCTTGATTGACATATTAGTTTAGAGTCCTAGAGCTAATATGATGTGATACAGTGAACATCGAATGCGAAGAGATGAGGCCCACAAATGTCCTATTTCTGACCTCTTGCCTAGCCGTAGAGCTTGTAAAGCTTGTGAGGTGTTTGGCGGCCGAGCCTGTAATATAAGAAAAGGCCGACCGCAAAAGTTACTGCAGATAAGTTCAGGCTCGATCTAGCTCGGTGGGTATGACAGCTAAGGACACCTTATCTGCCCCAAATGGCGTGCCAGGAGCTCTCATTACACCTAATTTCTTACTTATGGTCTGGGTTGTTTTTTCCAGCACAGGCTTGAGGCATAAAGTACTCCTAGGCATAGCAAGACAAGCTAGATACAGTGGAAGCACGCCGGTCGCTGAAAAGTACTGAACGTGCGTGCTAGGGGTGTCAATTCCTTGCCTATCGGCCTTTCCTAGGTCGTGATAGTCTCAAGGCTCATAATACCCAACCGAGCAACTTCCCCCTGATTGACAAGTTCGAGCAGTAAGCCAACAAGCACTAGATGGCATGATAGATGGATCACAAATTGCTTGTCACACCAGGCTCAATCTTCTCGAGTATCTCTTTGAGCTCCGCCCACACCTTCTGGCTCGCCTTTGTACCATCCTCGCTCTTGACGAATGGTGACAGTGCTTCGTCATCAACCTTGGCATCGTGCATGTACTCTCCATGACTTTTCTCGTCGGCAGCTGCACCAGCTACTAAGGTCCTACTACCGACCTCTGTTGACCTCGCGAGAGTGGCCTTCATAAGCCAGAAGATGATACCCTTCAAGCCTACAGTGTTTCGCGACAGGCTTGAATGGCAAAGACCTGGGTTGAGCATATTGAGTACGACACCTGATCCATTCAGTTTAGGAGCTATCTCCCGAACAACTAGGACTTCCAGGAGTTTCGAGGTAGGGTAGCGCTGGCCCATATCTGCAGTGGACTGGTTGCTCAGCTCGTCGAAAGTGTTGGCGGCCTCTCGCTCCGGCAGATTTGTATAACCATGGACTTCGCTGGACACGATGACCAGCCGTGGTTGGACATTGTACTGCTGGGAGGTTTCTTTGAGCTTTGGCAGCATCAAAAGAGCTAGCAAAAACGTGCTCACGACATTGACTGTGATAGTGCTCTCGTGGCCACTGACCAGTCTGAAGTCGTCCGTTGCGATACCGGCATTTTCGAGGAGTACATCGACACGAGGTAGGGCAGACGCTCGGTTGGCAAAATCCTTTACCGAATCGTATGAGCTGAGATCAAGCTGCCAGACTTCGATGATAGTTGGATCGACCTTGGTCGTGCTGATGATGTCTTGTTTTGCTTCTTCTCCTCCTGTGGTATTCCGGCAAGCAAGGATGACTTTAGAAGCGCCCAGGCGGGTGATGTGTCGTGCGGCTTCCTTGCCTAGACCGACATTTGAACCCGTCACAATGACGGTCTCGCCGACGAAGGACCTGGTTGGGTATGTCGGCGTGACAAAGAATTGAGAGTATAGGAATCCCATGATGATCGTGATTGTTACAGCGTGATGGTCACTTCGCGTCGCGAACTCTTCTCGAAAGCGACGATTGTGCAGAGCGCCTCATCAACTGACATATGGGAGGGGCATTGCATATTTAATCACAGCTGCATTGGGCCTTGGCTGACCTTCCATTTGTGAGACATCGGACTTAGTAAGTCCTTTCTGCCTTCATCTTCGTACAGCCAAGTGCAATCATGTGCTGTCGAGGTAGAAGCACCGCTGAGACATAGATCTTGATGAAACGGGGCATGGACGGGAACAATGAAACGCCGCAAACGCCGCAAACGCCGGCCAAACCTTGTCTCAATGAGATCGGACCAGTCTGCTCCGGCACCCCGAGGCTCCCTGATGTCTGCCCTAGTGCGGTCATCCGTATGCACGTGATCTACCTGTGTTGTAGTCTTGGAGACTCGTCATTCATTCCCATACGACATCATTGTTTGCGTCTTCTCTCCGCAGTGTTGCTATGGCCGAAAGTCATGTACTTCAGGAAGTAATGTGCTTTCGAAAGACTGGTTGAAGGATTTGTGGGCGCCTCTCAAATTAAGAGATTGTGCTTAGACCTGAAATTGTGACGGGTTTGGCGGTTGATATTGACCAAGCTCTTCCAATTGACTCTTCAACGACATTCTGCTTGCTAGGGCCAGCCAAGAGTGGTGAAATCTCGTGCGCTTGCTCGCGGACCACGCATCTGAATTGACTACGAGTAGCTAGTGCCAGAGGCAAGATCCGAAAGAATGAACAAGCAAGGTTCACGCGAGGTATATCGTCGACGATAGCCTAGACTGCACTTCGCGCGATAACCTGAAGCTCGCCGCATCTGCTGTGTCCGGAGTCTCTCCATTATCAGCAGAAGAACAATCGGCCTCCCCCGAAACCGTGTAAGATATCTCGGACAACCACGAAAGTCGCAAGCTCCATTCACAAACTTTTGGACTCTACCACATCCAAACGATATGCAGTTCTCCACCGACAGCATTCGCACTTTCATCATGCACAGTCTCGCTGTCGAATTCGCAGGTTCGACAGTCCACTCCTTTCTGGTCTCGCTATTCTTGATCTCACTCTACCTGCTCGTCAGGAGTCTCTACAATGATTCGTTCGATCACGCTTTCGCCGAATTACCTCTCTCGCTTGCCGACTGGACGAAGCTCGAGCTGCGACGGAATGGCTCCCCCACAATGTCAAACGGAACATGGCAATCTTTCAGCTCTTCTACGCTCGATGTGCTTATCATTCCTGTCGCGATCGTTGTCGGTCTCGTCCTGGCAGCACTCTGGCAGAACCTGCTCGCCTTCTTCGGTACTCGGCAGGAGGGCGATAGGTCACACAGCTACATCGGGGTAGTACAAAACATTCGAAAGGACAAGGAGCGACTCAGGCAGCTTGAAGTTCAGTGTCAGACCCAGCTCAACCAGCTCGAAAAGCTCACTACATTGGAATCCCAACTCGCCAAAACACATGCATGTCTCAACGACCAAAAAGCCGTTATAGCCCGAATTCAGAAAATAAATGAAGGACAAAGAAATCACATCCATGGTCTGGAACTCAACCTGGCCAAGACGAAGCAAAAGTTCAGTCAGATGGAGGCGAACTTCACCACTACAATCCTCCAATTACAGAGCCAGCTCATTCAACGGCAAAACCAGCTAAAGAGCGCGAATAGCAAACGAGAAGAGATTGCCAAGGACCTTGTTGGTCTCAAGACTGCCAACGATCAACTCAAGAGCCTTGCGTCCTCCTCGCTGACCAACCACTCGGAGACTGCGACATTTTCCGCAGCACCTTTCGTCCTTGTCCTCGTTGACGGAGACGCATACAGCTGGTCTCTCGAGCATTTCGAATCTACTATCGCTTCTCCTGGCGCACATGCTGTGGAGTCGATCCGCAACAAAGTTGGGCAATATATCCCACCACAGTGCCAGGTTGTGACCCGCGTCTTCTACAATAGCCAGGGCACTGCACCACTGGAAGAACGTACTGGTCGTGCAGCAAAGGGCAGACTAAGCGAGTTTGCCAGAGCTTTTAACGAGAGCGGCCCCTTGTTCGATTACCTGGATTGTGGAAGGGGTAAGGAGAGAGCAGATTCTAAAATCCAAGGTATGCCTCCCATACTTCTCATCAGATTCATGCTAATCGCGCTTGCAGAAACTGTGCATTTGTTCATCGGCAATCCGCACTGCCATACTATTTTCTTCGCCGCAGCATCAGACAATAGCTTCGCCCGACTCCTCGAGCAATATGCCTACAACGAGAACGCGAAGAAAAAAATCGTCCTTGTTCACACTGGATACGTAGCACGCGAAATTGAAGAACTTCGGTACACGGCTGTCGAGTGGCCCAACGTATTTGCTCACCGAGTGGACCTTGTTGCGGTGGCTAACGCCAAGCGTCAAGCAGACGTGAAGGAAAAAGAGAAGAGAAAGATGGCGCGGAACGCCACCCTAGCTATTTTTGATGGCGTTTTTGGACTGAAACGAGTGGGATACATGTCATTGAACGCCATGTGTGGATTGAGAACAGCTGCGGCTGGATCGTATCCTCGAACTGGGACCTTCAGAAATGAAGGTGTCATTGAGGAGCTTGATTGAGAGTCGGCATCGCACTTGACGGCTCAGGACGGACGGGACACTTGTAGCCATCTTGCAATATTGCGAACCAGGCCTGGCTTTCTAGATTGCGCACGGTCACGGCAGGAGTTCAAGCTGGAGTTGAGACACTGCGAGGGAGCTTGCCATTATCTGAGCTTGAACAGCCGTGTTTACAGTACTAATGCCCACCACTCCAACTACTGCGTTCTGAGCCTGATGCGCAGCGAGTCGCAATCCGCCATCTTTCAACCAAAGAAACCATTTGTGAACATCTCCTCGACGGATAAGTCCTGCTTCACCACCAACTTCTTCTCCTTCAGCCACTCGACCCACGCCCGCCATTTCTCCAGCTTCATCATCCCTAGCTGATTTGAATCGTCAGTCTCGCCGTAAAACCCGTTGATGTCATTCTGACTCATTTCCAGAAACTCCGTCGACTTCCCCGAACACTGCTCCTTCATCACCTCCACTGTTGTCGCACAGTCCGCCGCCGCCATCTCATAGCCTTTCTTCGTGGCTTGCACAAACCTCCGCAACGCGTCTTCACTCACTTCCTTCCCAACAGCATTCCGCGCAATGACGGGCGAATATCCATATGGGACGCCAGCGTCTTCAGTCCTAAACACATTCAAACATAATGCCTGAAGTTGTGCCTCGACACCCTCCCATGGCAAGAAGATCCACGTCGCGTCAACAGTACCCTTTTTCAGTTCGTCGAAAAGACTCAGTTTACCTTTGCTACCTTCGATCTTGACTCTACTTCCGTCACCGCCATCCATATTGACCATCTCACGGACAATGGCATCTTCGTACCGCGCATTGTAACTACCATAGAGTGCATCTTCTAGGTCTCTCGGTCGAAGGATCTCATCGTTCTTAGATACAATAGCGCTGGCGTCTTTCTGGAGGATAGCATAGATTGCTTGGAGCTGAACATTCGTCTTGTTTGACTCAGCGTATGCAATTATGCTCTCAGATGGGCAGATAGCAAGTTCAACTTCACCAGCTTCCAGACGTTTAGCTGGTGTCGTGCTGTAAGCTGGGTCTGGCGGCAGGAGTTGGACGTCAAGGTTGGCTTCAGAGTACAGATTCTTGGCTTGGGCGAGGAAGAGGCCGGAATGGATTGTGTTGGGGGTCCAGTCGAGCGCGACGCGAACGGTTGTCTTGGTGTCGCTCATCCTGAAATTTCTGTGGTCAAGACAAGCTCCTACTGAAGAGACAGTCAATTTTGTACGTCAAAGATCGAAGTCAGGTGTTTACAGATAGTCCTGAATAGATTCACGTTAAACCCGCACGACGCACGTAGCACATGTGATGTAATTGCGGGCTATATGTTCCTGCACGCTACTGCAATGCCCTGCATCTCTGGAAGTAACGAAGTCTTGGAAACATGTGCAATTATTTGGCGCAAGTTGGGCTGCTGAGCCTGGACATACCAGTATAAGGGGTACACCAGGAATGTACGGAAAATAAGCATCGACATTGCAAGGCGTAGAGTATTTCGGTCATACAGACACTTACAGTGCTTGCTCTATGCGCCGAGCACGGACGCAATCGAACCACGCCCGCTGCAGGGTCCTTTTGTATGCGACTTGGCTCTATTGGCCGCCGGTGTGCACAGCAGTCATTGTACAGACCTCGACCGTAGAGACACGGGCCAAAGAGCTGTGAAATAGTGAGCCGCGTAAATGGCTGTTTGAGAAAGTGTCATGTCTTAGCTCTAGGTGCCTTTAACCTTCCGAGTCGCCTAATTGCCTTCTTTTTGATACTCGTGTGCCCCTCGAAACCACGAAATACTGCCGTCTTCAGCTTTGTGAAACCCAATGAGACCGCAACCTGTATTCTCCAGCTTTTTGTTGTTCAAACGAAGCATGCTCGCGACGCCGTTGTAGATCATGGTAGTGGCCGAGCCAGTGGTAAGGCGCTGTGCGTTTGTCGGCCGCCTACTCGAACGAACTACGGTTTTTCTAGAAAATGCCACTTCACCTTATCGTGCACTCGGTACTAACTAAGTTAGGTAGAACAACGTGACCGCATCGGGCACGCTCGGAACAGGTGATGTAAGCCGGAAGTTCTGGGTATGACATTAAGGTACATACGAGGCACCTGAGCATACCCTACTGAGCCTTAGGTGCCCTTGACGCAAGACGATCATAGTGTACTTAGAACGGACTGTTTGTTTAATCAGAGCGTGTCCTGCTTAGTCTGCACCTCATTTACGAATCGTGGTGGTAACACGAATACAAGCTTGTTCAGCCTATCCGACACTATGTTTCAGTCAATGAGCTAGCGTGCAATTCAATGTCCATGGAATAAGAGCCATCATCCTGTCGCTTGCTGCAATTCTTCGACGTCCGTTCATTGTGCAAACCCAAGTGACAAGGTTAGCGCGATCTAGGGGCAAGCATTTCACCTGTGGCCATTCTCGTAGCAGCACCGTCGCCGAGATGATTCCCTGGAGAGGCGTCATCATCCACACCATTCTCGTGCTTACCCAGCCCACATATCTGGCTGTGCGGTATCATTTCGACCATGATTACTTCAGCTCCACGGGTGCATCATGGTTCGCTCTTGGTGCTATCATATGGACCTACATAGTCACCAAGGCCAGCATTCCTTTCTTTACATCGCCGCTCCATCACCTACCATCGCCACCCGGCGAGCGGTTCCCAATCGGCCACCTGGACTTCAACAAAGGGAAGCCTCCGACAGGCAATGTTGAGAAGATGTTCGGGACGCCCAATGATGGCCTTCTTGTATTATGGGCAGGGTACCTCTGGTGCCAGATTATCCCGACCCGCCCAGACACCGTCATGGATCTGCTGAACACTCATAACTATGACTGGGAGAAACCAGCAGGTTCAAGGAAGTTCCTAACCAGAACTTTGGGTGAAGGACTAGTCGTCACTGAAGGTAACACCCACAGGGCTATGCGAAAAGTCGTCGCACCAGCCTTCTCCGGCCACCACATCCGCGACCTGGTCCCCCTGTTCTATACCAAAGGCCTAGCTTTTACAGACTCCCTGGCTCGTGAAGTAGCAAAGTCTACTGACGGAGCAGTGGAGATGATGGCTCAAATGTCTCGAGTCACGCTCGACATCATCGGTGCGGCTGGTATAGGTAAGGACTTCAACACGATCGAGAACGACAAGCATCCGCTAGCAGACTTGTATGCCCGGATAACGAGAGCCGACCGAGGACCCCTTTGGTTGTTCGTCTTGATCAACACAACGATGCCAACGTGGTTCATTCAACGCCTGAAAGGCACGCCCTACGCGAGGATTGAAGAAGCGCGGAGGCAACTGCGAGCCGCCGTCCGTGACTTGATACAGGAGAAAAGGCGTTCGAGTCCCGACAAGCTAGAAAAAGAAAAGGACATTATCTCGATTATTCTGAGATCCGGTGACTTCTCAGACGATTATCTCGTCGACCAACTGCTCACTTTTCTCGCTGCTGGGTGATCCTTCCCCTTCTCCCTCCTTGGCCTCTCCATGTCTTCTACCAGCTTCACATGCTAACAACCCTCGTCTAGTCACGACACAACTGCATCGGCTCTCACATGGGCCACTTGGCAGTTAGCGGTGAACTCTCAGATGCAAGATCGCCTCCGAGCCGAGTGCAACGCCCAGTTGGCCAACAAAAGCAGCTCAGAAATTGACGCGTCGTACTTCGATGCCGAAACCATGCCCTACCTCTCTGCCGTCTGCAACGAAACACTACGCCTCTACCCACCAGCCCCCGCCACGGCCCGTCACGCGATAAAGCCGACGAGAATCGGTACTCAGTACATCCCTCAAGGCACAAGTGCGCTGGTCTCTCTGTGGGCCATCAACCGCAATCCCACTCTCTGGGGCGCCGATGCGGATAAGTTCAATCCAAACAGATGGCTAGAGGGGCCAGATGCGGCAAACGGTGGAGCTAAAAGCCCGTATACATTTCAAACGTTCATCTACGGGCCGAGGAGCTGCATTGGGCAGAACTTTGCTCGCACAGAGATGAGGTGTTTGCTCGCAGCGCTGATAATGAGGTTTAGATTTGAGATCGCAGACCCAGACAAGGAGGTTGAGGTCGGTGGCTTCATCACCATCAAGCCTCTTAACGGGTTGAGGTTAAAACTGCATGACCTCAGGGAAGAAGCTGAGCCGAAAGCTTGAGCCAGCGTGACGGTGATACGGTGCACGGATGTGCCTGACCCACGGACTCGCGCAGGTACTGCGGTGTTACCGTGTATGGACATCACATCTCTCATGTAATGTATATGATCCCATCTTGTCCTGAGCCGTTCCACCGAACACTCCTCGTTTTTGCTTTTCGATGCGAATCTCTCGTCATTCGGACACTCGAACAGGCGCGCAAGCTCCCCCCGCTTCTTGACTGAACGTGATTGGTAGTGTTAATACACGTTTATGGTCAACGTTGATGCAAACATCCGTTGTGCCTGCTGTAAGTATCTTCTAGACTGCGGAGAATTACGGTCTCTGGCGAAGAGCAAATCGGCCGACTCACATGCTTCTGTTTGGTGATGAGAAACGCAAGAGAAAGAACGGATGCATTGCTATAGTCAATGCCGGAAAACACGAGGCTTTCTTGCTACAGGTCACTTCGCGACAGCAGCTAGCCGCTTACGTGTCCGTCAACATCCCCAATACGACGCACAGCAGCCACCTCTCTCACCTCTCGATGTACCACGCCAGATCCGCATCATCATCAAACTCGAAATCCATGAACCCGTTGCCCATGAACATAAACCTGTTTCTCTCCCTGTACTCGACTTGAAAGTCTTCCGGCCTCAAATTGCTTATCAGCTGCTTGTACAACATTGCACTCCCTCCAAAACAAGCCGTGACCCGTCCATCGATCCGGTTCTTCTTGTACCAACTTTGACAACTATCGGTCCACACCAGTCCCTTGTGCACTTGATCGCCGTATGCCACGAACTCATCTATGGCATCCTGCCTCGGCGTGACACTCTTAATGTTTTCGGTGGCCATCTTGTACAGCCAGCTGACAATGTAATCTGCTGTCCAGTTGAACGCCTCAATGAGACTTCCGTGCGCGATGACCGCGTTCGGCCCACCGAACATGAAGTACGAAGGCATGTGTGGTGCACAAATTGACATGTAGGATTCTGCTTCGTCTTCCCACAGCTTTCCGAGCTCATACTGTTCGCCAGTTTGGCTATTCTTGTCCGGCATGCCGTAAAGCTTGAACTGTGGCCGAAACGAGACCTCGAAACCTGTCGCGCAGACGACGACGTCCACTTCATGTTCCGTGCCGTCTTCCGTCAATATTGAGTTGGCCTTAATCTGCTTGATGTGACTCTGCGTAAGGTGGACATTATCACGTAGGAACGACTCGAGATAACCTTCGCCGGGTGTGATTCGTCGACAGCCCAGTGCCCACTCTGGAATCAACATTTTGCACAGTCGTGGATCATGATTCAATTTCTCAGCCATCTGCTCTCGAGCTAGGCGCGTGGCTTCTTCTGATTGGGGTGAATCTTTCACAAACTGCATAATATACATCAGCTCTAATCATCATGGAGAGGAAGGTCGTTTACCATTTTAAATGCTTTGTTGATACGATGGACCAATAATCTCCGATGTACCTTGTGTGCGCCTGGTTCTTCTCGGAACTTTCTCTTGTCTTCTTCAGTATAGTCTGGATTGCCAGAGATATTCGGCCTACCCAGCAGTTTCGAAGGGGGCATTCTGTAATAGATATAGGTGGGTTTCCTTTGGAAACTGATGACCGTCGTACCAGGCAGCTTCGCCATCTGTGGTATGATCTGTATACCGCTGCTGCCATTGCCAATCACTGCAACCCGCCTGTTGCTGTAGTCGTGGGTATGGTTCCAGTATGCGGAATGTGTCTTCTCGCCCTTGAAATCATGAAGTCCAGGAATAGAAGGCCACTTCCAGTTACTGAATAGATTAGCCGTGGTCATCATAGGGATAGGTTGAGGCTTACTTGAGTATGCCCTGACCTGAGACAAGCACATCTGCATATTCAATCTCTTCCTTCTCGTTCCTCAGCAGAGTCAGCTTGTATTGGCCCCTATCAGCCATCCACCTTGCTTCCTGCAGTCGTGTGCCGAACTGGATATCACGATCAAGATTCCATTTCTTCGTTGTTCTTACCAAGTATTCATGGATCTCCTTTCCCGAAGCATAGAAATGACTCCAATCAGGATTTGGATCGAATGGAAATGCGTAAATATGAGCGGGCACGTCGCATTGGATGCCAGGGTAGGTATTTACAAGCCAAGTCCCGCCGAGCTCAGTCCGACACTCAAGTATCTTGTGCTCGATCATGTTCTGCATTTCAGGATACTGATGTTGAAGCTTGTGAGCAAAGAGCAGGCCAGAAAATCCAGCCCCGACTGTGACTACTTTCAATTTTCGTCGTGGTGTGTATGCAGGAACATTTTCAAAGAGATCTGAGAGGTCTATTCCGTTTGTCGTTGCTGGTTGACTGTCGTTTCTATCAGAGGTGCCGCTAGGTTGGCCACTGGGATACTCGGTGGTGACATGGCTGCCATTCATTGTGTCGATGGACATTGTAGGAACAAAAGCACCGTAGTTTCGGAGCACCAATCTATGCTTCTTAGCTGCTGATGGCTTGCTAAATGCACGTCTGTAGCAGAATCGACAACACTGACAGTGAGCAGGAGCGGGTTCTGACGGGTAGCAATGCTGACGAGTGACAATTCAGGGACCGAGGCGCAGAAATTAGCATCTATGTAGAATGGAGTTTATGAACGGAGTCGGCCTGGGGCGCACGGTGAGTGCGGAGGTGGAGATTTGGAGATCTTGAACAGTCTTGGGGATGGTCATGGAACGGCATCTTCACTAATCTCACTCAATGTTCAAGGGTCGATCCAATGCTTCAGCGTGACTTGTAAGATCTTTTGTGACCTTTGAGGTGATCGAGCTCCTGAATGGTTTCTTCACGGTGCGGTGAGCAACCACCACAATACTGAAGGTCGTCCAATCCAGATGTGTCAGGGTCTGAACAAGGTCGCGGAGAACGGCAGAGTGTAGCATGGGGCGGAAGGCCACTTACAGCTGGTCAATAAGGCTTCCTCCGGTTTACGGTCACAGCGCCGTCGTGACCGATCCTGTAATTTGTTCACCTGCCCTCATCCCATGAATTCTTTGAGGCGCCTGAAGTCGGGTTCAGCGAATGCTGGTGTCTCGGCGGACGGCAGGCACATTGCTTTCGTGCTAGCTGCAACGCCCACAGACCCTGGAACTGCCTCGATGGGTATCTGGTGAGCTTTCTCGCTTTCTTCTGTGTTTGCACGGTTGCAAGGTCTACCTATTGCTCGTGTAGTATTCTTCAGCAACTATAGGTGTAAAATGAGCTCAACTCCCCATTGAGACGTGATCCCATATACGATATGCTTTTGACGCACGCAGTAAGACCAAGGGCAGGAAATTCCAGTAGCAGTGCAGGCAAACTGGCAGGGTCAGAAGTAGGCTCGGAGTCCTAGACTCAAGTGGTGGTTATCGATAATGAATCGGTAAGTACTCGATCTGGTCTCGACAGCAGTAATTGAGCACGGGCGCCTGGATGACTAACGATCAGAGCAACGACCAGAGCGAAAGACAGTCGGGTCTCATGGCTGCAGACTCAGAAGATGCGAGAGTGACGTAGATTTGCATCGATTGCGGACATATTCCGTCTGCGACAAGCTCGTGAGGTGAGCCTGCCCTCTACGCTGTTGATGTAGATCGAGTCGTAGACAATGACAATGCGCAGCTTCGAACTTGTTGACTCCTGCCCGGACACACAAAATGGCTGCCCGCTAACCTAAATGAGCGTGCTGCAGCGGCCACCTTGTTTGTCTGGGAGGTGGTTGGTTTGGGCATTGCAGTCAGAACTGCACGGCAAGCGTGAATGGCAAGGCAAGAGGATCTGGTAATTGATCGTCTTAGTCGTATCGCTCGCTGCAAATTTGAATTTAATGGGACATTGCTCGTTCATATCAACATTCAGGCCTGCTATTTATGTGGAACTTGTACTTGACTATATTATCAAACAGCTCCCCCTAGTCTATGTGCAATATATACTGGCGCTTTGGTCCCGAGAGGGCTGCCTAACGCTGTGAATCACGGCCTCGTTCGAACAGGTTATCGTGAGTCTCTAATTTCGGCACTGGTGGCGCCGTCCCGCTCTCAACTCCCTCGAAAGTACATTGTCGCGCCGTGCCGTCCGTCAACAGCCAGAAGCTTTGGCGCAGGGCGAACTCCGCGATGGGCGACCAGAGGCCCTTTCCGTGTCGATTGGGCCTGGGAAGGATCACGAAATAATGTTGGTCACTTCGTACCATACTGTACCTTATGTCGATGCAGTCAAATGATCATGTCACAACTATATGACTAGCCATATCGAGCCTCCTACAATGAGGAAGACCACAATAATCGTTAGGATGGTGGCGCCGGCTTTGTCGCCAGTCGTGATAGGCGCATGCTCGGTCGTCGGGTCTTTTGCTGCTGTAGAGCCAGCGTCTGGGTCGCTTTTAGATGTCGCTCCACTGGCTTTCGAAAGAGGCGCGATGGAGTCTCTATTAAGCAACGAGCCCACTGCTTGTAGCGAGCACATCTACGTCTTGTCAGCAAAAGATTTCCTTCAAGAAGGTACAGTGGGTACTCACCTGCTGTCCAACACCCGACGTTCCATCCCAAGTGGTTGTAAACCACTGTAAACCACATTCCTGGCCCGTACTGCCGCCATCACATTGACCTGCGGCACCCTGGGCGCAGCCAGTCAACTTCGTCGTGATTGATGCAGCCGTCGACGGAACCAGCAGAGCTGTGACTGCCATCCAGCGCACTAGGTATGACTTGAAACTCTTTTGGTCTTCATCGCAAACCATGGTAGGCTCGCATTGAAGCTCGTACATGATGTTGCCACCCCACTTCTCAGGGAAGAAGAGGGCATATGTGCTGTTCAGTATAGTGTTGACCCGATCCAGCCACACATCGCTGCCATTGGTATAGTTGTACATATATGCTGCGCCGCCGAGCATGATACCGTAATTGTATGTCCAGACATAGTTGGTTTGATCCGTGCAATTGTTGTCGGTATCAGTATTGTCCCAGATGTACAGTATGCCTGCTGCCTCGTCCGGTTGCATCAGCTTACTCTGCGCCATCCAATCATACACCTTAACGGCCCAGTCGGCATAAGTCGAGTTGCCGGTAACGTATGCCAGTCGTGCTGAAAGCTGGAAGTTTCCTCCGTTCGAGACTGCATTCTTCAAGTTGTACCCAGCGTTTATCGAGAACACCTGCCACCTGAAGCCACCGCCACATGTGTCTGGGTCCCAAAGATCTTTCTGAAAGTTGAATACTGCCTGTGCCATCGAAAGCCATGAAGGAACATCGCCGCCAGCCGCAGGGAAATTGGCCTCAACAGCGTCCATGGCAGTGAACGCCCAGAAACACTGATCGTCCACCCCCATACTCCTGGACTGGTTGGGGGGGTTGAAGTTGTCGTCCGGGCCTCTTTGAAATGCGATCGCTTGAGATGTGACATCGTTGTATGATGTGTCACCAGTGTATTGCCAATAATTTATAAGAGCGCCGAACATGGCACCTGACTCCCACCAGCAGTAGTTACCGAGAGTGTTCGGATCGCAGTTGAGACCACCAGGTAGCAATCCAGGTACCTGACCAGATTGGTTGCCAGTATAGATGGTCATCATATCGTACGCGATCGTCGCAGCGACCGACTGAACATCGCTCGAACTGGAGACATCGAGACTTATTGCCGAAGCGAGCGTCGTGAGAATGAATAGCAAGTACCGCATATTGTTGTCGCACAGCATCTGCTGTTCACGTGTACATAACGAGTGAAGCTGAATGTTCGAAAAGCCGCAGAGTCGCTCTTGCGCAGTTGAGAAGAGGCAGTAAAGTCGTCACCATGGCAAGCAGGATCTCTGGGGCGGATCAACGAATGAAACAAACGATCTAGAACGAATCCAGACTCTACAAAGCTGGCCAGCCGGTGCCCGAGACAAATCATTGAAAGGCCTCGTAATCCATCTTACACTCCTGGGGCATGTTAAGTGACAGCTGACGTATTACCGCTTAGTAGTGGAGAGATGCCGCGGACCATCGGTATGTAGTCGTGTGTTGCACTGGCACAAAAGGCAAATGTGCAGTCGCTCCATGCATCGTGAAACCAACAACGTGAAGTCTGTGCCTTACTGCTCCGTTGACAGCAGACGCCGACTGTCTAATTAGAGGCACAACAAATGATTCATCGCACCTATCAACAACGCACTTCCTTAAGCTACGGACAGCGACAAGGTGAAGTCTGGACCTTAGCGTCGAAGTCTGGGGGCCACTATTCCCACCTTTCAAGCCTTTCGAAGCTCTTGTGCCATGTCTTGTGTAGCTTAATTCAGGCGCCTCCACCATCATAGCGCTCCGTCACTGCCGTGACTGCGTACGCTTCGAGAGCCCCTGAACAAACTCAAGTCGGCTATGCACCTGTGGTCTAGGACTTGATATTTACATTTAAATAGTAAGATGCTGTCCGATTTCATTACCAGTATGCCTTCACTCCTTGTTTTGGGGCGTGATCAAGCTCTCTCGCTCTAGTTTTTTTGCTTCGGGAATGCGCTCACAGATGACGCGCTCTTCAACAGCTACCTAAACCTATATCATGTGTAGCACGTTGCTTCTCGCATCTGCGTGCTTAATTGATGTGATCGGCTCTGCCTCGTAGCATCGCAATGGTCTTCTACTTTACTTAGCGAGCACATTCATGTCGGTAATGACTGAATCGACAGCAATTACCCGTGCACGATACCCATCGCACTTACGAATGACGGTGGGCCATGCCGGTATCAAGAACGCAGAACCAGCATAGAATGGCTGGAACCTCGATTGCTGACGCCATATATCTCTCAGAGGCGGTAGTATTGATTTTAGCCCTTGTACACTCGTGCACAATGGGCAAAGCCTCTTGCAGTGTTATTACAGCTCATTATCGCTAGTATAAATGACGTTGTTGCCAACATAGGTCTGACTTATCGGTAGTCATGTGGTGAGCAATTCTGTATGTCATCCTTGGCCGCGGCAACTCTGGATGCTGCACGCATGCTGGTTTTGAGTCGATGGCGACGGTCTACATGTGCGCCAACACCCACTAGAGCACCATTCCGACAAACACGAGGAGTTTCATACCATCACGAGCCAAGACTCGATGACTGAAGAAGGAGATCTAGATCCGTCACCATCTGGTGTAAAGAATGCTGATTTGGCCTTAGTAACGTATCACGTCCCGAACCAATATCACGGCGGCTGCTTTCGAACACATCCAAGCTATCCAATACGTTTTGCGCTCTTCCCGCTCTGGAAATCTTGAAACCGAGGCGTACCAACCTGAACCTCCTCAGACCCACGCAAAGCCATGACGAGGTATCACTATGTCTGCTGGTCTTGCTAGAAAGTCTTCACGAATATGAGCGAGAAAGGATGGATGCTGCATTGATTGCGGTCACCACAAAGCGGAGGTCCTGCTACCGGACCATGAAATCGAACCATTAGCAAACACGAAGGACGGAACAGGTGAGTTGCTACGTTCTGCCCGGAGTTTTGCCGTGGACGAGACGTTTGACCAATGGTCTAGATAACACAGACGTGAGAGGAGAGGGAGTTAATGAAGCGAAGAACGGAGCACGAAAGAAGGACGGTTCTAGGACGGCGGTGAGGTGAAAGAACAAGGCGGGTCCAGCCGACATGCGGCGTAGCTTTGGGCGATACAGGAGAACAAAATTTCAACCAACTGCGTTGACGCGGAAACCCTGTAGAGTGCTTTGCGATATGAAAATGCATAATCAAGCTTCGGTGAGCTGTCACTTCCACAGCTGATCAGGGAATTCTACACTATTCAAGCTCCAGCAGCCTGCAGTGACTTGACAAGATCCGTGATACTCTTCTCCAAACTCGTATACTCAATACCCAACACCTCCTTCGACCTTGAATTGTCGAATTTGAATGGATCCTCGGCTGGATCTCTCTCATACTTGTCTGGCAGCTTGCCCTGCAAGTCGGGGAAGTTCTTCTTGATGATATCGGCGATATCGCTGTTCCTGTGCGAACCAGCCGTGATGAAGAATCTCTTGCCCGCCGCTTCCGGCCGCTCGATAGCACGGACGTGAGCAAGTGCCAAATCTCTCACATCGACCCAAATGACGCTGCGTGTAGGTGGCAGACCGTCCTTCATCTTGCCTTGAACAATGTCCCGGACAAGCTCGTTGGAAGTGTTGATAGAGGAAAGGTCATTAAAGTAATGTACGACTGGGCCTAACACGATTGGTGGGCACAACGTCGATAGCGTAAAGTTTGGCTTCTCCTTTTCGACGAAATCCCACGCTGCTACCTCGGCGAGTTTCTTGCTCCCTCGGTAGGCAGTGGCAGCGTCACTGTTTAGCGCTTCGTCCATCGTGACTGGATTCCACACATCTTCGTTGTAGACTTCTGGATGTTTCATTGGGCTGATTATTGAGGCAAAAGAGGACGTGATCGCCACGTGCTTGACGGTCGGCGCATTCTTCTTGACGGATTTCAAGATACCCGTTGTCCCGATGATTGCGGGGTCGAGGAGATCCTTCTTGGGGTCTGTGACGTTGAAGTGAAAGGGCGAGGCTGTGTGAAGAACAGCTTCGAAGGGCGGATCTGACTTGACTGCCTCTTCGAAGGCACCTTCCTTGGCAATGTCTTCGACGATCACGTAGGAGAGCTTATCCTGGGAAACGCTTGGGTGGTTGCTGAGGATCTTCTTTCCCTTTTCGTGGGATCGAACGGTAAAGACGACGGAGTGGTTGCCTTGGAGCAGGTAGTCGACGCAATGAGCGGCGATGAAGCCACTGCCACCAGTGAGTAGCACCCTCATTTTGGTTTGCAGGTTTAGAGTCTAAGAGCGTGCGGTGCTTGATGAACTGTAGATTCTGACGGCAAGATGTTTCTGTCCTGCAAAGCGTGAGACGGTTGTTTTAGATAGGACTGTCTCTTTGTGTGTGCTTTACTTGTTCTATATACCCTTATGCATAAGATTCGATACCGGCAGATATTTAAGCCTAGAACGACGTCATGGTTACTGGCTATCATTTCTAGCTGGGCCAGCTCTGAACTCTACACGGCACTGGTCTCCATCGTGGACAGGGTCTTAGGCGTTTGCGACCGTAGGTACTTCGTTCTGAAGTCCGGATCGCTCTTTCACGTGTTCACCCTGAGTTCTACGTGGTTCTACGTGGTAGCTATGCCGACCATGCTACGATTTACTGGTCATGCTTTCACGATAGATGCAGAGTTTTTGCTCTCCGAGAGCATGGTTTTCGGACCTCTCCCGGAGGGTCGAATTGTCGCATCTGCCAAATGGCAGCAGAGTGGCCTTGTAGAGATGTCAACGTTTAGGTAGCCTGAAGACGAGGGTGGACAGAGGTACCAGACAAGACAGCTCTGCCGCCACAAAAGGAATGGCTCGCATCCACGTGTAATGCCTCAGGCATGTAGACCCAGGGTTATCGATACCGGTTGGTCACTAGGATATTCAAACCAAGCAAACACATTTGGGCCTGGCAATAGTCCAACAGATCTGTATATTCCAGCCTGGCTACTAGTATCTCGGAAGGTGAGGCTACCCAAGTACCATCCTCGCAGCACTGCCGACGTAGGATTGACAATGGGTAATGATGGCGGCAGCATCCCGACGCGCCGTGAGCTCGTCAAAGAATCATCCAAGCCGAAGACTCTGACAGAGATGAAAGAGAAGCAACAGGAACATCTTGCTCATCGCTGGTCCCAGTGCCCGCTGTCTCATACAGCGCTTAAGAAGCCCGTTGTCGCTGACTATGCAGGTGATCTTTACAACAAGGACGCTATCATACAATTTCTACTTCCAGCCGATGCAAGTACCCTAGACAAAGCGGAAGCGGAAGTGTTTCTTGGAGGACGAGTGAAAGCACTGAAGGATATCGTCGAAGTACAGTTCGAAGTTGAGCACGATGATAAGAAGAACGTCGACAAGTGGGTTTGCCCCGTGACTGGCAAAGAGTTAGGACCTGCTGTGAAAGCGGTGTATCTTGTGCCATGTGGACATGCTTTTTCACACGAAGCAATTAAGGAGATGAAGAGCAACGATTGTGTGCAGTGCTCACAGCCCTACGACAATACCAGGGATGTGCTTCCCATACTGCCTACAACAGAAGCCGACAAGCAATTTGTGATTGAGCGGATGGAGAAGCTGCGTGAACAAGGTCTGGCTCATTCACTGAAAAAGGACAAGAGCGGGAAGAAACGCAAAGCGAAAGACACCGGTGTGGAAGACAAGACTCTCAATGGCAAGAGCAAGGACGACTCAAAGTCGGCTGGAATAAAGAACTCATCGACCGCAAGCCTTGCGGCAAGAGTACTGGAAGAAGAGAATGCGAAGAAGAAAAGGAGGCTGCTCAATGAGAACGAAGCCATCCAATCGCTTTACTCGAAAGGAGACAAGAAGCACAAAGACGCAGACTTCATGACCAGAGGCTTCTCCATACCTGCAGGTGCAAAGCACGGGTGAAAAGCATGTTTCGCTGCGTCTCCTAGCCACTGTGCAGTGGTTGAACTGACAGCATCGCGAGGAACCAGGAAGCCAAAGCGCTGGACAAGCACGTTAACAGACGGATAATACAGAGTTCGGTCGCTGGCTTGGAGCTACCTGTAAGACTACCAATATGTAACAGTCCGAACTCCAACATATCCTTTCCCTTGGCTCAGCGACATCGAGCTTCGGGGACATCGACACCGGGAAAGTCTTCAACAGCACCCTCATACGTGCAACAGCCGTTAGACGCCCGATCACTCCGTCAATGTTCACAGAATCGATGTAAGTTCTCAATTTGGACAGGTCACCTAGTCACGACATGCGGAAGACCGAGATAAGGCTCGATCGCGGTCCTCACGATTAGCCACTCAGCTTTTCCGGGAGAAAACTCCAATAAAGACCTATATATCCCTTCAACCCTGTGCCGAGAATCGGGAGCCTAGCTGGTCGCTGGTCGCTGGTCGCTGGTCGCTGGTCGCTGGTCGCTTGATCCTCAGCTTTCATTGGCGAGAAGCATACAATCCTCCAGGCACTACCTCTTTGACTTTGGTCAAGTCCAAAACACGGACCGCGTCAATCGGGAGGGTGCTTGATGGTGCCTTCCTATCCAGTATGTGGAATTCCTGTGTCAAGCTTGAAGCTGTATCGGGCTTCTTTTATCAGACTGAAGAAGTTACGGATATCATTGACAAGAAGCCTTGCTGCACAACGACCGCATCACACCTGGCGCGGTACTGATCTAAGTAACTCATCATGCCAATTCGAGCAGCTAGATGCTTTTGCAATCCCTGGCCGCAAAGAAGATCGATTTACTGAGATCCGCTGGTTGGACGTACACGGACTGCGCCAGTTTTACGAGTAGAACAATGAAGGCGGATAAGGGGAAATTCTCAGGCATTAAAAGGCTTGGACCATGTTAGCTTAGCTCTGTGGTCAAGAGTGCCACAGAATTAGAAGATGGATTATTCCGTGGTGGGGGACTCGGATTCTACCAATGTGGATGCAACGATCAAGCAAGAGCAGGTCTTGTCCCGCTGTCACAGTCCAGGCAAGCGAGACCTTCAAGGAGTATCGCACTGCGGTCCAAGAAGGACTAGGTCAGCTACCATGTATGCACTTCCGCTCCAAGAAACGTCTCCCAGTGACCTACCATACCATTGATCAGCGCCGCGTTTTCTGCAACACGTGCGATGTGCGCAAGTAGATAGTGTGGCTCACCGTATTGTGATCTGCGTGACGCAGTGCTCCCACGAGATTCGATGTCCCTTCAACCAGATTCGGAATCTAGTCAATACCTAGGCAGTCAGAATTACTGCATCGCATTGCTCAAGCTGGGGCTGTGCCAAACACAGACTACCAAGCACGATGAGCTACGTCGCATCGTCAACAGATCTCACCCACACGCTGTCCACGATATTGGTAGAAGCCCATAAGGCACAACCGATCGATCCCCATGTCACCTTCAAGTCGCTCGACTCCTTCCTGCTTGAGGCGACACAGATTGTATGTCGCTAATGCCTGACAGTTGATGTCATGTTCTGATGGGACTACAGAACAAGTCGATTCGCGAGCTCCTCTCGTACGTGCGTGCGATACGTAGCCCATATCTTTCAACCGCCCCTCCACCACGGCGCAACCAGAAACATGAAAGAGTACCGTCGCAAATCCAAACGCCTCTCGGCGGCGTGCCAGCATACATGACAGATGCACAGCGTGACGAAATTACCTCCCATACCAACGTTCTTATCAGTGACGTGCAGGGGAGCATTAAAAACCTACAGACTGCCGTAGACATTCAGCATCAGACAGTCGAGAAACGGTTGCAGCAGAAGTATGGGCAATCCACGAACTTCCTCCTGCGCTGGGCAGCGGGTGGAGAAGGCCAAAACGTGGGTGATGCAGGTAAGACGCAAGAGCGGATAGAAGAGGAGGGTAAAGAATCGACCATCCATACCTTCCGGGCTAGCGTGCTGTGGTACCTTGGGCACGGCTTTGAGAAAGTCAGTAACATGCACAGAGAGATGATTGAGAAGAGGCTCGAGAGAGAGCGAGAGAAGGCGGCTAGCATGTTATACGATGAGCGCAACAAGAACGTCAAGATACAAAGAAGTGACGAGGATACCAGTGATCTGGATGGCGCCTCGAAGTACGGCAACATCGACATGAGAGGACGCGACACCTACAATCCGGCAATGGATCCGTACGGCGAAGCAGATGGGCAAGAGCTTTCCCCCGAACAGCTACAGTTGTTTGAAGAGGAGAATTCAAGCCTGATGAACCACTATAACGAGACGCTGACCCAGGTGACACAAGTGGAAAAGAGTCTGTACGAGATCAGTTCACTGCAGCAGGAGTTGATCGGCCATCTAGGCGTTCAGGGCGAAATGATCGAGACGCTGGTGACTGACGCTGAACGGACGGATGAGAACGTGCAGCGAGGGAACAAGGAACTGAAGCGAGCGACGGAAAAGACGAGGATACCAAAAGTCTTGTACCACACCACGTTGTATTTATGTGCCGGCTTGATAGTATGGGATCTGATCTTCTAGCGAACCGTGTCTGGAATAAATCGGGCTCATGCTCATAGACAATCACTGGCCAGGTGATCGGATTGTCCTATTGGTAGGTATCTTGCATGCATGTAGAACGAGGAATGAACATGATGATGCCATCAAAGGCACGACAAGCCGTAAGGTACGGAGTGAAGAACTTGATGCCTCGGTCAAAGGCCGTCCCATGCCTTTGACTAATGGTGCAGGGATAGATATAAGCCTCCGCTGCCCCAGATTCTAGCTCGAAATCTTGTCGCTAGCCAGTCCGCACCGCGCAGATTCGGGGAAGCGTCGCCGAATGCAGTACACAGCCCATCGAGCAACGGTAGTATCTTCAGAAGAGTTTCGGTGAGAACACAGCCAAGATGTCTTCACCGCCATCAAAGGACGAAAGGCAAGTCACACCATAGACCATCACGTGAAGCACCTGCCCCCAAGTGTCTCAGGCGTGGCTTAGTTTCCTCGCGTGCTCCCCATGTTTTGAAGCCCCGCCGACATCGCCTGCCGCTACTTTACTACGAGTAGAATACTGACAGACTGCCACAGCACCACCCAGGCTCAGACTCGACTAGAACAACTTCGCGACCACACAGACAGCAGCAAGATGGGTTCAGTCGGCACTTCAGCAACACGCTTCTCCAAGGATGACTGTCCACAGGCTGCAGAGGACCCCCTCTTCGGCCTGATGGCAGCATACCGCCGGGACGAGTTCGACAAGAAAGTCGATCTGGGTATTGGCGCTTACAGAGACAACAATGCGAAGCCCTGGGTACTGCCCGTGGTCAAGAAGGTACACTTCCCCAGTCCCAAAATATGCCCAAGCTAACGACGATGACAGGCAGATGCACTGATCAGAGATGACCCCAACCTCAACCACGAATACCTTCCCATCGCCGGTCTTCCTGAGTTCACTCTCGCAGCCCAAAAGCTCATTCTTGGCCCCGACAGCCTGGCAATTAAAGAAGGCCGAGCAGCCAGCTTCCAGACCGTCAGTGGTACGGGCGCAGTCCACCTCGGCGCCCTCTTCCTCGCCAAGTTCTCCAAGTCCCAACCAACAGTATACCTCTCCTCTCCAACATGGGCAAACCACAACCAGATCTTCAGCAACGTAGGCATCAACATCAAGTCCTACCCCTACTTCGACAAGAAGACCAAGATGCTGGACTTCGACGGCATGCTCGGCGCCATCAAGTCAGCTCCTAGCGGCTCAGTCATCCTGCTGCACCCCTGCGCCCACAACCCGACAGGTGTAGACCCAACCAAGGAGCAGTGGCAACAAATTGCAAAGGTGATGAAAGAGAAGGACCTCTTCCCCTTCCTAGACTGCGCATACCAAGGCTTCGCGACCGGCTCCCTCTCCCAGGACAACTACGCCATTCGCTACTTCATCGAACAAGGATTCGAGCTCTGCGTCTGCCAATCCTTTGCCAAGAACTTCGGCCTCTACGGCCAGAGAGCAGGCGCCTTCCACTGGGTTGTAGCACCTGGCTCAGATAGCTCCGACGCTGTAAAGCGGATCGCCTCGCAACTCGCTATCCTGCAACGATCTGAGATCTCGAATCCACCTGCCTATGGCGCAAGGATTGCCTCCAAGGTCCTCAACGACCCGGAACTCTTCGCTCAGTGGGAAGACGACCTGAGAACCATGTCTGGCCGTATCATCGAGATGCGAAAGGCCCTGAAGGGCGAACTTGACAACCTGGACACACCGGGTACTTGGGACCACATCACGTCTCAGATCGGCATGTTCTCGTTCACTGGTCTGAATGAGGCTCAGGTTAAGCAGATGCAGGATAAGCATCATGTGTACATGACCAAGAACGGCCGTATCAGCATGGCAGGGCTGAACACGAATAATGTTCAGTATGTTGCCAAGGCTATGGACGATGTGGTTCGAAACTCGTGATCGCTTAGGAACACGCTGTGATGATCTAGGCAGGCTGGATACGCTGAAGTGATTGTACGGGCTTCGGAGAGAATGCCAGCGATTGTCATGAGGTATGAGGCATCGAGCATGGTTGAATGAATATGAAAGGATGTATTTGGTTCACAAAAAGCGGGCGTAGAAAAAATCCATATTTATTCGCATCCATGGTGAACTTCCATTTTGCTCTTCTTACAGGTCCGCGAAGCAGCCACAGAATCGCTCACTTGTCCCATCTTGTACTGTAGGTTAGCCTCGCGCCGTGGGTTCCTGGACGGTTTGCTGGTCCCCGTGTGACATTTTAGAAGCATATGTCCTCGAGCGAAATCCGCTTCCTGCACCATAGAGTACTAGTTCGTGCTTGTGCTATACTACTGGGCTCGTGACCTCGTTTTGCGTAGATTTAGGAGGCTTGAAGATTCGTCGCATGATCTGTGTCTTGCTTGGACCTTCGCCGTTCCCCTGCGAACATGGTATTGATCTAGTCGAAAGCCATGCAGCTTCTTACAGAACGCTTATGCCTGGGAACGGGGAAATTTCGGGTTGTGGTGCAACGTTGGTTTCATTCTCTCTGGCTGGCTATCTTACAGTAGGCCAGCTGGTTGACTACACTGCGCCTGCTCTTCGTGCGAATGAGCGAGATTGAGTGGTCCATAACGTCCAAATTTGCACTCTACAGTTGGACATCAGTGTCTCGATCCTCGGGTGAACCAATCCGAACTTGTTACTGCTCCCCACGGTATGGACGACTGCTTCGTTCGAGATCCTGCTGATCAGCCACATTCTTTCTTTCACCGACTCTTGTCATGTACTGTCATGTACTGCTCCGTCTTCAAGATGTTCGTTCGATTCTGCCAACTCCCTTCTCGTGTGAGACGTAGGAAAGCAGGCTACATTTCCAGCCAGATATACACGCTCTTTCCACAGAACTTCACGAAAGGACGACCAATCATCGCCTGCTACGCTCATAGAGTTCGAAGGATTTTTGTTTGCCGTAGGGCAACCCTCGTAAGACCACCGACGTTCGAAGCGCTTTCGGGGAAAATTCGTGGAACTCGTAGTGCTGTTGATTGCCTGAGGTCGCAGGACAGGACCAACTTCAAGCACCATGCAACGTTCATCTTCGTGTGGCCAGGTCGTGACGGGTCGCAATCATCGTGAAAGGAACCAATCCATCATCCTAGACTGCGTAATTAGATTAGATGCGCACAGAAGAACACAACTCGCAGCATGACTTCCGGTAAGGAGGCAGTGTGGTCTTCTGGGAACTAGGAAATGGTTGACTCGCTTCTGCTGGGTTGCATGGGCACTTTAGATTCACGCATGATGGAAGTAGAGGATGCGGACGTTTCTGGAAACACGAGGGCCATTGCGCAAGGGCCTGAACACAGCTGGTGGCCCAAGGCACAATGACAAAGGGCATCCCATAGACAACAGACCGTAGCGTACAGAGCTGCTACGAAGAGCGTGTCGCTGACATTGATTGCTCCTGCTTTATGAGAGCTATTGCCGTCCAACGGAGGGAACACAGCTCACACCATGTGACATGATTGTGAAATTGTTGGCGATGGTGCAGCAAGATGGTCGCGTTGTGATTCCTTCTCCAGCATGCTGCTTCTTCACATGGATCGTGCCTTGCGCGGAGTTGTCTTGACGCACGTCAAACGTGCTGACAGTCAGGACTTCGCATCATGAATCAAGACAATAGCAGACCTTTTACTTTTCGCGTGGCGATCATGTGAGAAAAGGAACACAAGTTTCAGGATGACACTCCAAAAAAAACTTATCGTGTGCTGGAACACAATTACTCAAGGAGTAGTGCCAAATTCAAATGTGATTTGTACGGTAGTTAGCGGATACTTCAGCGATGCGGTCCCTTTTAAGTCAATTAGTTCCAAAAGTCCTGCCAGAACGCTAGTCTACGGCTTGATTTCCCCTTAGTCAGGAGCAGCTGCATTGTGATTGGTACTCGCCAATCTTGGTGTCAGCAGAGCAAACTTCGATGGTGGCTGGCTTCCGCCTCGACATCGCTTCATCCTTTCCCCTTTCTCGTCTGGCGACTGATCAGATATCGCCGAATGGTGGACTGCACATGTGTGACCCATACGAAGGCAATCTAGAAGCTGATCGAGACGTCACAGGCTCGCTTATTGGGCACTTTCTGCTGCTCGTTGCACATTCGTTGAAGTTAGAATGGCCCCCTAAGTGGTCCAGCTGAAATGATTTGCTCGCAGAATCAATATGGTCTGCATAGCAATTCATTGAGACGCACTATCGGTGGGCGACTCCAAGATTGCTGATTATGCGGAGAACGTAGGACCTAGCTACGTGTAGCACCAAAGACCTCGTCGGCACCGGTGGACAACACATCGGTCTGTCATGGAGCATCTTTGCTGTGCTGGTCTCGGTGCCCTCTCCTCTGATCTGCACGAGCGTTGTATCCCTCTCCATCGAACATGTCATTCCTCAGATCGTGAAACACATCTCCATCATGATCTTTGTCTAAGGTTGACAGCCACGTTCAGCAATGACAAGCTTGTTTAACAATATTGCGACTAATCCAACGCCTTAGATGCTCCCTCTAACTGCATACGGCATAACCACGGATGAGGCTTAGTTAAGAGCAAGAAGAAGCTTGATAGCACACGTTCGTGCTGTTGTGTCCGAAATGGCATGCAGACGCTTCGACGCTAGAGGCAAATTACTCCATTTAAACAGCCCCATCGTCAGCTACACCTTATTCATCCTACTTGGCGAGCTTGATCTCCCGACAGTCAATTACTGTTTCCCGAAAGTTCGTTCTGGCGGACCATCCACAAGGTGCCCGCTAAACACCGCCACCAATTTCTGCTGGCACTCCAGATCCGCCATATCGCCCACCTAGCGCGGCAAGATGCACGCTCAGGAGAGTTGGCATGTCGCTGTATAAGTAGTCTACCTCTAGACCTGCTCAATGTGTCTTTTCGTTCCTCCAGTCGCAAACTCATAGTCATTCGCTTAACACACCAACAAACTAATACCTGACCACAGTCACTCTTTCGAGTACCAACCCCAACAATCAAAATGAAGTCTGTCATCGCTACCGCCGCCATCGTTGGCGCTGCCTCAGCTGCCGCTGTCGCCTCTGACAACCAATGGAACGGATGGACCACCACCTCCGCCACCACCACTGCCCCCGCCGAGGCTACCTGGTCTGCCTGGTCTTCCAGCAAGACCACCACCCCTTGCCGCTCAGTGACCTCGGCCCCAGCTCACCCAGCCCAGTCCAACGGCGCTGACGCAAGCTCGTGGGCTGCTTGGTCATCAAGCTCCAGCGCTGCCGGTCACGGCAACGGCAACGGCCACCAAGGCCAGGGCAAGGACGTTGATGCCAGCAGCACATGGGCTGCCTGGTCATCCAGCTCCAGCGCTGCCGGTCACGGCAACGGCAACGGCCACAACGGCCAGGGCAACAACAACGATGCCAGCAGCACTTGGGCTGCTTGGTCCTCCAGCGCCAGCGCCACCCCATCTGGCAACGGCAACGGCCACGGCAACGGCCACAACGGCCAGGGCAACAACAACGACGCCAGCAGCACATGGGCTGCTTGGTCCTCCAGCGCCAGC
>Ga0210040_10000391_pt1 | contig 74364 bp, 63 predicted proteins | sample CryGeyCG12114_NA_FD_185462 | JGI IMG/M metagenome (GOLD analysis project Ga0210040, IMG submission 185462) | Groundwater microbial communities from aquifer - Crystal Geyser CG19_WC_8/21/14_NA (SPAdes) (version 2) | ecosystem: Environmental > Aquatic > Deep subsurface > Groundwater | place: USA...
CGCCGTGGCGACGGCCAGCCGCGAGGCGGTCTCGGCGAAGGAGAGGGACTCGGCCGCTGCCTCGGGGTCCTCGCGCAGGAGCCTGTCGACGCGCGCGCGCTCCACGTCGTCGACGGCGTCGAGCGCGTGGGCGGCCAGCAGGTCGCGGACGTCGGGGTCGTCGCCGGAGCGGCGGGTCCCCTGGGGCGGGAGGATCGCCATCAGGCCACCACGCCCATCTCGTCGCGCAGACGGATGAGCCCGTCCCGCAGGCGCGTCTTCACCGTGCCGAGGGGGATGCCGAGGATCTCCGACACCTGCCGGTGCGTGTACCCGCCGTAGTACGCGAGCTCGACCGACTCCCGCTGGAGGGCGGTGAGGACGTCGAGGGAGCGCCGCACCTGCTCGGCCTCGAGGCGGTGCTCGACCTCCTCGGAGACGACGTCGAAGGCGCGGTCGACGTCGCGAGCGGCGACGCGGTCCTCGCGGTCCGTGCTCGCCTGGGCGGAGCGCACGCGGTCGACGGCCCGGCGGTGGGCCACGGTCAGCACCCAGCCGCGGGCGCTGCCCCGGGCGGCGTCGTAGCGGGGCGCCTGCTTCCAGATCTCCACCATGACCTCCTGGGTGACCTCCTCCGACTGCGCCGGGTCGCGCAGGACCCTCAGCACGACGCCGTAGACCGGCCCGACGACCGCGTCGTAGAGCGCCTCGAACGCCTGCTCGTCACCGCGCGCGACGCGTCGCAGGAGGCCGCCGAGCGCATCGGCCGCCGTCTCCGGCTCGGCCTCGCGGGAGCGACGGCGCTCCGGCCTCAGGAAGGACACCTCGCTCACTCTGCCACCCCCTCGCCGTGCTCGGCGGCAGGTGCCGCGACCGGGCCGCCCCGGGTGGGCTGCTCGGACGCTGGGGGTTCGCCCCACCGGGACCGGGGGATTGGACGGGCGGACCCCGAGCACGCGGACCACCCGAGAGGGTGACGCCCCTGCGCACCGCGCCCGCGGCGGCCCGGTCCGCCGGGGCCCTCGCGGCGCGTGCTGACCGAGGCTGTCGGGCCCCGCCGCTAGCGTCGACGGAGGTCGGGCGAGGGCTCGGCGAGCCGGGCGGCTGCGGCCCGGGGCACGAGGGGAGGGCGCGCGCGTGCGGTTCCTGCACACGGCCGACTGGCAGCTGGGGATGACGCGGCACTACCTGTCGCCGGAGGCGCAGGCGCGCTCCACCGAGGCCCGCTTCGAGGCGGTCCGCGCGCTCGGCCGGGTCGCGCGCGAGCACGGGTGCGCCTTCGTCGTCGTGGCGGGCGACGTGCTCGAGACCAACCACGTGGGGCGCGACGTCGTCGCCCGGGCCTGCGAGGCGCTGGCCGAGGTGCCGGTGCCCGTCCTCCTGCTGCCGGGCAACCACGACCCCCTCGACGCGGGCAGCGTCCTGGCGTCCGAGCGGTTCCGCCGGCTCGCGCCGTCGCACGTGCAGGTCCTCGACGGCGAGCCGGTCGAGGTCGCCGGCGTCCAGGTGCTCTCGGCGCCGTGGCGCAGCAAGCGCCCGGTGGAGGACCTCGCCGCCCGCGCGTGCGCCGGTCTGGTGCCGGAGCCCGGGGTGCGGCGCGTGCTCGTGGCCCACGGGGCCGTGCAGTCCTTCGGCGCGGCCGAGCCGGGCGCGGCGACCATCGACCTGGCCGCCCTGGAGCGCCTGGTCGACGCGGGCGCGCTGGACGCCGTCTGCCTGGGGGACCGGCACTCCACGACCGAGGTGGGGCGCACGGGTCGGGTCTGGTACTCCGGCGCGCCGGAGCCGACCGACCACGACGAGCTCGACCCGGGCAACGTGCTCGTCGTCGACCTGGGGGAGCCGGGGGAGGGGACGCCCCGCCCGCCGGCCCGGGTCACCCGGGTGCGCGTCGGGCGCTGGAGCTTCCGCCGCACCCACCTCGAGGTGGCCTCCGACGAGGACGTCGACCTCCTCGAGGAGGTGCTCGCCTCCCTGCCGGACAAGTCGCGCACCGCCCTCAAGCTCAGCGTCGTCGGGACGCTGTCGCTGGCGCAGAAGGCCCGCGTGGACGCCCTGCTCGAGCACGCCGCCGACCTGCTCGGCGCGCTGCAGGTGTGGGAGCGCCGCAGCGAGCTCGTCGTGCGGCCCGACGCGGTGGACCTCGACGCGCTCGGGCTGACCGGGTTCGCCCGCGAGGCGGCCGAGGGCCTGGCCGTGCGCGCCCAGGCGGCCGCCGCGGCGGACCTGGCCGCCGGGGGCACCGGCGGCGAGCGGGGCCGGCCGCCCGTGACCGCGGATGCGGTCGCCGCCCAGGACGCCCTGTCCCTGCTGCACCGGCTGGCGGCGGCCGGATGAGGCTGCTGCGCCTGCGCCTGGAGTCGTTCCGCGGGGTGGCCATGCACGAGGTGGAGCTCGCCCCGACGGGCGTCACCGTCGTGGTGGGGGACAACGAGGTCGGCAAGACGAGCCTCGTGGACGCCCTCGACCTCCTCCTGGACCAGTACGACTCGTCGCGGCACAAGCGGGTGCGGCAGACCCAGCCCGTGGGGCAGGACGCCCCGACGGTCGTCGAGGCCGAGGTGCGGGCCGGGCGCTACCGCTTCACCTACCGCAAGCAGTTCCACCGCCAGCCCTCGACCCGGCTGGTCGTCCACGAGCCCGCTCCCGAGCAGCACGCCGGGCGCGAGGCTCACGACCGCGCGCTGGAGATCCTCGGCGAGGAGGTGGACCTGCCCCTGTGGCGGGCGCTGCGGCTGCAGCAGGGCGTCCCGCTCGACCAGGCCGACCTCGAGGCCCGGACGTCCCTGGCCCAGGCGCTCGACGCGACCGTCGTCGAGTCCGTGGGCGGCGAGCGCGAGGAGACGCTCGTCGCCCGCGCCGAGGCGGAGTTCGGCCGGTACTGGACGCCGACGGGCGCCGTCCGCACCGAGGGCCGGGCGCTCGAGGCGGACGTCGAGGAGGGTGCCCGCCGCGTGAGCGCCCTCGAGGCGTCGGTCGCCGAGGTCGAGCGCGTGGTGGACGCCCTCGGGCGGGTGCGGGCCGACACCGCCGCCGAGCGGGGGGCGGGGGAGCGCGACGTCGCGGCGCTCGCGCTCGCGGAGGCGCGCGTGGAGGCGCTGCGGGAGGTCGTGCGCGACGCCGAGCGCACCCGCGCCGAGCTCGCGGCCGCCTCCTCCGCGCACGCGCTCGCCGAGCAGCGCGTCGCGGGGCGGGCGGCCTCTCGCGGCCGCCTCGTCGAGGTCGTGGAGGAGGTCGCCGAGCGCCGGGGCACCGCGGAGGTGGCCGCGCAGGACGAGCGCGAGGCCCACGAGCGCGTGGCGGCGGCGGGAACCGTGCTCGACGAGGCGCTGGAGGAGCAGGCGCGACGGCGGTCGCTGCGAGCCGCCGTCGCTCGGCAGGAGGAGCAGGCGCGGGAGTCCGCCGAGGTCGACCGGTCGCGGGGGCTCGTCTCCCGGCACGACGAGGCGCTGGCGGCCGCGTCGGCCGCGGAGCGGGCGCTCGCCGGGCACCGCGTGGACGACGCGGCGCTCGCGGAGGTCGAGTCGCTGCACCGCGCGTGGACCGCGGCCTCGGCGCGCGCCGGCTCCGCGGCTCCCGTGGTCCTGCTGCGCGGGCCCGGGGAGCGCGTGATCACGGCGGAGGGCGAGCACGTGGTCGGGGACGACCCGCTCGAGCTGCGCCTGGCGGGAGGCAGCTGGTTCGAGGTGGGCGGCATCCGCGTCGAGGGGCGTCCCACGCCCGAGCAGCAGCGCGCGGAGGCCGACGAGCGCCGGTGCGCCGCCGCCCTGGCCGCCTCGTGCCACGACCTCGGGGTCGAGGGCCTCGACGGGGCGATGGCCGGCGCCCACGCGCGCCGCGCCGCTCAGGCCGAGCAGGACCGGGCGCGGGCAGCGCTCCAGCAGCTGGCGGCGGGGGAGGACCTCGGCGCGGCCCGGCGCCGCGTCACCCGGTGGGAGGAGGCGCACCCGCCGAGCGACGACCGAGCGGCCCCCGGGAGGCCGGCCGACGGGTCGTCGGCGGAGGGGGCCGACGCGGGGGCGGTCACCCGCGCGGCGGCGGAGCAGGCCGCCCGGGCGCTGCGCGGGGCGGAGGAGGCGCTCGTGGCGGCCGGCCAGGAGGTCGCGACGGCGACGTCGCGCCACGAGAGCGCCCGTGCCGCGCTCGACCTCGCCGGCCGCCGCCTCGTGGAGGCCCGCGCGGCGGCCGACGCCGCGGCCACCCGCGCCCAGCTCGTGGAGGCGGAGCTGGAGCGCGAGCGCGCCGGCGCCGGCGACGAGGTGCTGCGCGCCCGGGTCGCCGCGTCCGCCGACGACCTGGCTGCGGCCGAGCGGCGCGCAGCCGGTGCCGCGGACGCCGTGCGCGAGGCCGGGGTGGAGGGCGCCGAGGTCGAGGCCGTCGTCGCTCGGCAGCGCCGCGACGACGGGCGCAAGCGCCTGCGCGCCCTGGAGGACGAGTCGGGAGCCCTGGCGGCCGTGCTCGAGGCCCGCGGCGGTGAGGGTCTCGTCGAGGAGCTCGCCGAGGCGCGCGCCGCGCACGAGCGCGCTCGCCGGGCCTGCGTCTCCTGGGAGCGGCGCGCCACCGCCGCGCGGACGCTGCGCGACGCGCTGGACGAGGCGCGGCGGGAGGCCCACCTGGCCTACGTCGAGCCCCTGCGCGCCCAGCTGCAGCGCCTGGCCGCCCACGTCTTCGGCGCGGACGTCCGCGTGGACGTCGGGCCCGACCTGCGCATCGCGTCCCGGACGCTGGGTGGCGTGACCGTGCCGTTCGAGCAGCTCTCGAGCGGCGCCCGGGAGCAGCTCGCGGTCCTGGGGCGCCTGGCCTGCGCGATGCTCGTGAGCGGGGGCTCCGGCGTGCCCGTCCTCCTCGACGACGCGCTCGGCTACTCCGACCCGCAGCGCCTCGACGGCATGGCGCGGGCCCTCGCCGCAGCGGGGGAGTCCTGCCAGGTGGTCGTGCTCACCTGCGTCCCCGAGCGGTACCGCCTCGTCGCCGGCGCGAGCACGCAGCGGCTGCGCGGCTGAGGGGCCGCCGCCGGTCCGAGGGGGTCTGCAGCGGGTGGCCTCTCAGCCGGTGCACGTCGGCGACGAGGCGGAGGAGACACGGACGGTCGTCGACACCCTCACGACCTGGGGCGCGGCGCCCACCGCGCGGACCCGAGGGTCGTCGAGCGGCGCACGTGCGCCCGCTACCGCGTGAGAGCCTCGGCGAGGCCGACCAGGTCGTCAGCGGTCCAGTCGAAGGCGTCCTCGGCCTCCGCGACGCCCTCCCCGGGGCGCCGGACGTAGGCGGTGCGCATCCCGTGGGCGGCGGCTCCGCGCAGGTCCCAGGGATGGGCCGCGACCATCACGACGTCCGTGGGATCGATGCCGAGCAGGTCGAGCGCGAAGCGGTAAACCCGCGGGTCGGGCTCGGCCGAGCGCACCATCTCGCTGGACAGGACGGCGTCCCAGGTGAGACCTGCGGCCCGTGAGCAGTCCATCAGCGGGCCGATCCCGGCGTTGGAGAGGGCGACCACCCGGCGGTCGGCACGGAGCGCCTCCAGACCGGCTCGGCTGTCGGGCCAGGGCGGGAGCTGGTGACCCACCGAGCGCAGCAGGGCGCCGTACCCCCGAGCGTCCGCGCCCGGGTCCAGCTCGGTCAGCGCGTCACCGACGACCTGGTCCCACGGGCGCCAGGGCAGGTCGCCGGAGGCGATCCGTGAGACGGCGCCGCTGACCCGGTCCAGCCACCGGTCGGCGAAGACGACCGCGTCAGCGACCGGCGAACCGGCAGGTGGCTCGATCGACGTGACCGCGGTCCGGAAGCCGCGGCGCTCGTCCAGCACGGTGCCGAGGACGTCGAGGACGACAGCGCGAGGGGCCATCGGAACACCCTGTCGAGCGGTCCGGCGACGGGGCGACCCGTGCGACCCGGCAGTCACCGATCAGGGCCCTCGGAGGAGGCGCTGCCGTCGCCGTCGGCACCCCGGCCGCCCCGGCCGCCCCTGCCGGTGAGGCCGTCGACGGTCGGCGTGCGGCGTGCTCGCGGTCAGGCCGGCGGTCCGCTGAGGAGAGCCTGGCGCTCGTCCGCGACCTCGACGTCGACGACCCCGTCCCCTGGGGCACCACGGAGGGCGGCCCCCGCTCCGCGCTCGCCGACCGAGCGGAGATCCGGGCACGCGTCGACGCGATCACCGCGCGGGTCGAGTCCGGCGGCGACCGCTGAGACCACGCCGGGCGGCCCCTGCGAGCGCCCTGCCCTGAGCACCGTGCCCTGGAGCCCTGCCTCCGGCGTCCGGCCTGCTGCGACCGGCACCCGTCCGGACGACCGCCGGGGCAGCCAGACGGTCACCGAGGGCACCGACGCGATCGTCCGTCCGGCCACCCTCGACGAGGACGGCCCGCCCGGGACCTCCGTGGACCGCGACGGGGCCGTGGACCGGTGGGCGACCCGTCCAGCGAGGGGATGTCGTCGCGACCGTCCTCGTCGCCGGCAGCTCCGGCCGGGGCGGTGGGGAGAGGACCCCCACCCGCCGGCCCCGACAGACGTCCGCGCCCGGACGCTCGACAACCTTCGGCTACTCCGCATAGCCTCTGGCTACACCATCTAGCCGACCATGCGGAGGACGCCATGACCGAGCACTCGACCCAGCCCGCCACCCAGCACCTGGGCGTGGACGGCGGCACCCTGGCCTACGAGCTCACCGGCCCGACCAGCCCGTCCGCGCCACTGGTCGTGCTGGCCCACGGCATGGGCGACGACCGCCGCGCCTACCGCTTCCTCGCCCCGGCGCTGGCAGCCTCCGGCTACCGCGTGGTCGCCGTGGACCTGCGCGGAGCCGGGGAGTCCAGCACCGGATGGCCCTCCTACAGCCGCACCGACATCGCCGGCGACCTGGTCGCCCTGGTCGAGCACCTGGGGGGCCCAGCAGTCCTGGTCGGCCACTCCATCGCCGGCGGGGCCGTCACCATCGCCGCCGCCACCGCACCGCACCTGGTCACCGCCGTGGTCGAGCTGGCGCCCTTCACCCGCAAGCAGTCCTTCTCCCTGGGCGACCTGCGCAGCACCCCCTACCGGCGTGGAGCCACCCACCTGGCCGGCACCCTGCTCGGCAGCGAGAAGTCCTGGGCGAGGTACCTCGACGTCGCCTACCCCGCCACCAAGCCGGCCGACCACGACGCCCGGCTGGCGGAGATCATGGCCATGCTGGCGGAGCCGGGCCGGATGAAGGCCCTGCAGGCGATGTTCAAGAGCGCCCCCACCGACGCCGACGCCCAGCTCCCCCACGTCCGCTGCCCGGTCCTGGTCATCCAGGGCGGCGCCGACCCCGACTGGGCCGACCCCCGCGCCGAGGGCGAGGGGATCGTCGCCGCCCTGCCCGCCGGCCTGGGTCGCCTGGAGCTCGTCCCCGGCTCCGGGCACTACCCCCACGTCCAGCACCCCACCGAGGTCCTCGAGCTGGTGCTGCCCTTCCTGGCCACCGTCGCGCCCGCCACCACGGGCGCCGAGAGCGGCGACCGTGCCTAGGGCCGGACTGACCCCCGCCGCGGTCGTCGCCGCGGGCGCAGACCTGGCCGACGAGGTCGGCCACGCCGACGCCACGCTGGTCCAGCTCGCCGAGCGGGTCGGGGTGCGGACCCCCTCGCTGTACAAGCACATCGCGGGCCAGGCCGACCTCAACCGCCGCATCGCCGCGCTCGCCATGGACGAGGCGGCCGACGCCATCGGGACGGCCATCCAGGGCCTCTCGGGCCGTGACGCGCTGGCCGCCGCCGCCCGCGCCCTGCGCGACTTCGTCGTCTCCCACCCGGGTCGCTACGCCGCCACCACCGGGGTCAGGGCGACGGGTCCGCAGGACCCCGTCGCCGTCGCGGCGGCCCGGGCGCTGGGCCCCTTCTCAGCGGTGCTGCGCGGCTACGACATTCCCCCGGAGGAGATGACCCACGCCCTGCGGGCGCTGCGCAGCGTCTTCCACGGCTTCTCCACCCTCGAAGCCGGCGGCGGGTTCCAGTACTCCACCGACGTCGACGACAGCTTCGAGTGGCTCATCGCCCTGGTCGACCAGGGCCTGCGGGGGATGACGGCACCGGAGGGCACCTCTCCCACGAGCACCGCGCCCTGAGCCGAGCCGTTCGACCGCGACGCCCCCGCGCTGCCACCGACGCGCTCGGCGACGCGCAGCGCCTCCCCGCGCTCCTCACCCGTCGTGACCGACCTGCCTCCCGGAGGACCCGCAGAACCACCCTGGACACGCGCACCACCGGCGCAAGTCCCGCACCGCCCGTCAGCCCCGGGACACCGCTGCCGACGCCGGCCGGCGCCGGCAGCGCTGCCCACGGCACCGGCACCGGCGGGGTCGTCACGGGCCGGCCACGGCCCGGCTGCGCGTGGAGGAACTGGCCGCCGCCGCGGTCTCGGACAGCCACGCGCTCACCGTCGCCGGGGCGGTCGGTCTGCTCCACCTGGGGTGGACCGCGTCCTGGGGTACGGCGCCCCGGGGTACGGCGTGAAGCACGACCGCAGCCCGGCGGTCACGCACCTGGGTGCCCACGGCGAGCGGTGACGCCCGGCCGGAGCGACGGCGACGTGGCCTCCGGCAGCCCTCAGCCCGGCGAGCAGGCCGAGGCGGGCGCCCACCTCCTCGCCCGCGGCCGCAGCGAGGTCCCGCGGCCGGGCTGAGCCCCCGACGACCGCCGGTGGCGCCGCGGGGTCCGAGGTGGTCCGATCACCCCGTGGGTGACGAGGTCTCGGGCACGGTCGTGACGCCGGAGGGGCGGCGGCGCTACCGGGAGCGCCTGCGCAGCCAGCTGCACGTGCTGCGCCAGCTGCTCGACGAGGGCGCCTTCACCACCGACGACACCATGACGGGCATGGAGGTCGAGCTCGCCCTCGTCGACTCCCGCGCCCGGCCCTCGCGCGCCAACCGCGAGGTGCTGGCCACGCTCGCAGACCCGGACGTCACCACCGAGCTGGGCTCGCACACCATCGAGCTGAACGTGCCGCCCGCGCGGATGCAGCGCGACGGCGCGCTCGCGCTGGAAGGGGACCTGCGCGCGCGCATGGAGGCCGCGGACGCCGCTGCCCGCGCCCACGGGGCGCGCGTCGTCATGATCGGGATCGTCCCGACGCTCCTGCCGGACGACCAGACCGAGGGCTGGATGACCCGGTCGGCCCGCTACCGCGCCCTCGACGAGGCGGTGCGGGCGCAGCGGGGGGAGGACCTCCTCCTCGACATCCGCGGCCAGGACGAGCGGCTGCTGGCGCACTCGTCCTCCATCGCCCCGGAAGCGGCCTGCACCTCGGTGCAGCTGCACCTGCAGGTCTCCCCGGAGCAGTTCGCGGACGTCCACAACGCCGCCCAGCTGCTCGCCGGGCCGCAGGTCGCCCTCGCCGCCAACTCGCCCTTCTACGCCGGGCGCCGGCTGTGGGACGAGTCGCGCCTGCCCGTCTTCACGCAGTCCACCGACTCGCGCGCGCCGGAGCTCGCCGCGCAGGGCGTGCGAGAGCGGGTGCTCCTCGGGCGCAGCTGGACGACCTCGGCGTACGAGCTCTTCGAGGACTCCGTCCTGCACTACCCGCCGCTGCTGCCCGAGCTGGCGGAGGAGGACGCCCTGCGCACCCGCTCGCGCGGCGGCGTCCCCCGCCTGTCCGAGCTGAAGATGCAGAACGGCACGGTGTGGCGGTGGAACCGGCCCGTCTACGACGTCGTGGACGGCGCCCCGCACCTGCGCGTGGAGAACCGCGTGCTGCCGTCGGGGCCCACGGTGGTCGACATGGCCGCCAACGCCGCGTTCTGGTTCGGGGCCGTGCGCGGTCTCCTCGCGCAGGAGCGGCGCCCGTGGGACCAGGGGCTCCCGTTCTCCGTGGCGCAGGCCTCGCTCGACGCGGGGGCGCAGCGTGGGATGCGCTCCGTCCTGCCCTGGCCCGACCCCCGGACCGGGCAGGTCGAGGAGCGCGACTCCCGCGACCTCGTGCTGCGGACGCTGCTGCCGCTCGTGCACGAGGGGCTGACGAGCTGGGGTGTCGACCAGGAGGCGTGCGACCGCTACCTCGGCGTGCTCGAGGAGCGCGCCCGCACCCGCCAGACCGGCGCGCAGTGGCAGCACGACGCCGTCGCGGCGGCCGAGGGCCGAGGCGCCGACCGCCACGAGGCGCTGCACGGGATGCTCATCCGCTACGCCGAGCTCATGCGCGACGGCGCCCCCGTCGCCACCTGGCCCGCCGGCTGACCACGCGCACGCCCCGCCCCGCCCCGGCACTTCGGTGCCGAAGTGCCACTCCCGGTGGCTTCTGGGCGCACTTCGGTGCCGAAGTGCCACGGCCGGCCCCGCCCGCGAGCGCCGGTCAGGCCAGGCGCGCGGGGAAGCCGCCGGTGGCGACCGGGCTCCACCGGGTGGGCGTGACCCGCACGAGGGCCTTGCCCTGGCGCGTCATCGCCGTGCGGTACTCGTCCCAGTCCGGGTGCTCGCCCGAGATCGACCGGAAGTAGTCCACGAGCGGCTCCAGCGCCTCGGGGAGCTCGAGGAGCTCGGCGTCGCCGTCGACCTGGAGCCACGGGCCGTCCCAGTCGTCGGACAGGACGACGAGGCTCGCGCGGCCGTGCTCGCGCACGTTGCCCGCCTTGGCCCGCTCGGGGTAGGTCGAGACGACGAAGCGGCCCTGCTCGTCCACGCCGCACGAGACGGGGGAGGCCTGCGGGCCGCCGTCCGAGCGCCGGTGCGTGATGAGGATCGCGTGGTGGCGGGTGCGGGCGAAGGCGAGCATCTCCTCGCGGGAGACGGTCGTCGACGTGGCGGTCTTCGGCATGCGCCGCACGCTACCCAGGGCCGGCGGGGCGCTCGGGGAGCCTCCGGCGGGTCCGCACCAGGACCTCAGGGCCCGGCGTCCCACAGCGCGCGGTGGTAGTCGCTGCGCAGCGCGTCCCGCTCGACGCCGTAGGCCCGCAGGAGCAGGTCCTCGTACCCGGGGCCCACGTTCCACGCGGTGCTCCAGGACGCCACGGCCAGGTCGGCCCACCGGTCGCCGACGCCCAGGGCCCCGACGTCCACGTGCGCGGACCAGGTGCCGTCGTCGGCCACCAGCGTGTTGGGCATGCAGGCGTCCCCGTGGCAGACGACGAGGCGGTCGACGGCCGGCGGGTGCGCGAGAGCCGCGCGCGTGACCTCGTCGACGTCGCGCCGCACCCGCGCGAGGCGGTCCTGCGCCGACCACGTCCACGGGCACCGGTCCACGGGCAGGGCGTCGTGCAGGGCCCGCAGCCCCCGGCCGACGGCGGTCACCGCGCGCACCGGCTCGGCGAGCCAGCGCGGGTCGACGGCGCTGCGGCCGGGGGTGGTGCGCGTGACCAGCAGCGCGCCGGCGTCGTCCTCCTCGAGGGCCTCGACGGCGGGGACCGGGGTGCGTCCGGCGAGCCAGGCGAGCCGCGCCGCCTCCGCGCGCAGGTCGAGCCCGCTGCCGGCCGGCGCCCACTTCGCGTGCAGGGCGGGGGCCGCCGCGTCGTCGGTGCGCCACGTCGTCCCGCCCACCTGGTTGACCCAGACGGGCCGCAGGACGCGGCCGCGCAGCACGCGGGCGACCAGCGGCGGCACGGCCACGGGGTCCCGGGGGACGGCGGCGACGGGCGGGCGCCCGGCCGGGAGCGCCTCGGCGTCCGGCTGCGCGGTGCCGGCGGCGCTCCGCGGCGTCCTCCCGCCGGCGTCACGGCCCACGGGGTCAGCCGTGCGCCGCGGCGGCGAGACGGGCGAAGCCCTCGTCGAGGCCGACCCGCGGCGCCCAACCCAGGGCGCGACGCGTCTCGCGCTGGTCGAACCAGTGGGCCGTGGAGAGCTGCTCGGCGAGGAAGCGGGTCATCGGGGGCTCGTCGTCGCCGCTGCGGCCCGCGGTCCCGAGGAGGGGCCGCGCCGCCCACAGCGCCTCGACCGCAGCGCCGGCGGCGCGCGCGAGCCCGGCGGGCACCGACCGCGTCGGCACCGGTGCGCCGGAGGCGCGGCACAGGGAGGCCAGGAGCTCGGCCACGGTGCGCGGCTCGCCGCTGCTCACGACCAGCGCCCGCCCGTGGACCCCGTCGCGGTCGGCGCGCAGGCAGGCCGCCACGAGGGCGTCGGCCGCGTCCTGGACGTAGGTGGAGTCCACGAGCGCCGTCCCGCCGTCCAGCAGCGGCAGCCGCCCGGCGCGCGAGCGCTCGACGACGCGCGCGACCAGCTGGGTGTCGCCGGGGCCCCAGACCAGGTGCGGGCGCACGGCGACGACGGCGAGCTCGGGGCAGTCCGCGGCCAGCGCCGCCCGCTCGGCCAGGGCCTTGCTGCGGGCGTAGCGACCGCGCGCCGCAGCGGGGTCGGCCGGGCCGGCGGGCGCTCCGACGAGCGGGTCGCCCGCGTGCGCCACGGAGGGCGAGGAGACCTGCACGAAGCGGCGCACGCCGGCGGCGCGGGCGGCCTCGAGCAGCCGCTGCGTGCCGTCGACGTTGGTGCGCTGGTAGTCCCGCCACGGCCCGGAGACCGAGACCTTCGCCGCCAGGTGCACGACCGCCTGCGCGCCCCCCAGCGCCTGCTCGAGGGCTGCGGGGCTGCAGGCGGCCAGGTCGAGGCGCACGTCCTCGACGTCTCCCGCCCCACCACCGGGACCGGCCAGCCCGCTCGCGCTGCGCTGCAGCGTGCGGACCGGGTGGCCGCCGGCCGCCAGCGCTCGGGCCACCGCGCGCCCGAGCATCCCGCTGGCGCCGGTGACGACGACCCGGCCGGAGCTCACCTGCGCCCGCCCAGGACGCCGCGGAGCCGGCCCCTGGTCGTCCACGGGGGCGGTGCGGGGCGGCCGGCGAGCCGCTCGGCCGCCCACGCCCCCACGAGGGTGCGGTCGACCTTGGAGTCGTGGCGCACGTCCGTCGGCAGGGTGGGCACGACGAGCACGGCGGCCACCTCCGGTCGGCCGGGCACCGTCCGGACGGCCTCGCGCACGGCCGCGACGAGCTCGGCCGGGGCGCCGGCGGCGCGGCGGGCGGGCGGGTCGGTCTCGACGACGACGACGAGCGCCTGCGTGCCGGCGGGCCCGACGCCGGTCGCGGCGGCCCGGGCGACGCCGACGCCCTCTCCCGGCCGTGCGGCCACCACCGACTGCGCCGCCAGCTCCACACCGATTGGTGTGACGACGCCCTCGGCCGTGCGCACCAGGTGCGCGGTGCGGCCCTGCACGCGCAGCCGCCCCCGGGCGTCGAGGTGCCCGACGTCACCCGTGCGGTGCCACGAGCTGCCGTCCGGCCCGACGAGGCGGCTGGCGTCCTCGGTGGCCCACAGCTGGTCGTAGCGGGCCTTGAGGTGGGGGGCTCTCACCAGCAGCTCGCCGACCACGCCGGGCTCGCGCGAGACCTGGTGTCCCGCGGTGCCGTCCGGGTCGAGCGGTGCGACGGCCACGTCGACCCCGGTGAGGGACAGGCCGACGAGCACCCCGTCGTCGACCTCGCCCGCCGCCTCCTCGAGCTCGGTGAGCTCGACGTCGGTGACGGGGAGGACCTCGGTCATGCCGTAGGGCGTGTGCAGCGAGGCCGACGGCAGCAGCTCGCCCACGCGGCGCAGCAGGTCGGTGGGCACCGGCGCCCCGGCCGAGAGCAGGCGGCGGACGCGCGCCAGCGCTGCCCGCGAGCCCGCCTCGAGGTCGCGTCCCGTGGCGACGACGTTCGCGAGCGCCGCGGGGGAGGCGAACACGACCGTCGCGTCCACGGCGGCGACGGCGTCGGCGAGCGCGGTCGCCGTCAGGGTCGCCGGCGCGGTGACGTCCATGGCCGGGCTCGCCGACACGGCGCCGAGCGCCGGCCCCAGCAGCGCGAAGGGGGCGAAGGCCGCCACGAGCGCGGTGCCCCGGTCCACGTCGTAGGCCGCCGCGACGGCGTCGCGCATGCCGGCGAGCCGCTCCCCGGTGTAGACGGCCCCCTTGGCCGGGCCGGTGGAGCCGGAGGTGAACAGCACGGCCGCGTCGGCGCCGGCGTCCGGCTCGGGCAGGCGCAGGGTCGCGAGGGTGGGCCGGGCGCCCTCGGCGCCCGCGTCCGGACCTCCGCGCGGGCCGCCGTGCGGGCTCCCGCCCACGCCCCCGAGGGCGCTGCGGCGCCCCACCGCGGCCACCTCCGCCAGCGTGGTGGCGGCGAGCCGTCGTCCCAGCGGGCCGAGGGGGCCGGCGCCGATCCGCCGGCCCGGCCACCCCAGCGCGGCGGCGGCGACCAGGCCCTTCTCCACGGCGACGAGGTGGCGCGGTCCGGCGCCGCGCACGGCGCGCGTCAGGCCGCGCAGCCCCAGGCCCTGGTCGGCGACCACGACGACGGCGCCGAGGCGCAGGCAGGCGTACAGCGCCGTGGTGAGGTCCGCCCCGGGAGGCACGAGCAGGCTGACGCGGTCACCGGGGCGCACCCCGCGCTCGTGGAGGCCGGCGGCGACCTCGGCGACGCGGTGGCCGAGCTCCCGCCACGACAGGACGGCAGGGTCCCCGCCCCCCGCGCCCGCCAGCTCGACGACGGCGGGGGAGTCGTCCTCCGAGCGCGCCCGGAGCTCCGACCACAGCGCCCGCGGGGGGCTCGCGTGGGAGGGCGGCACCGGCACAGGCACCGGCACCGGTGCCTGTGCGGGGGCGGGCGCCGTGCCTGTCCCGACGCCCCGCACGGCGAGCCAGTGCAGCAGCAGCGGCCCGAGGTCGACGTCCTCGGGCACCAGGTGGCCGGTGCCCTCGACGCGGTGCACGTCCGCCCGCGGCAGCCGCGCTCGCAGGTCGCGCAGGTAGCGCTCGCCGAAGACGGGGTCGTCGGTGCCCCACACCAGCAGCGCGGGGAGGGAGGCCCGTTCGCTGCCCAGCGCGCTGACGCCCCGGGCGACGCGCTCGAGCGCCGGACGGCTCGGGTGCCCTGCGCGCCAGGGGATGTCGGTGACGAAGTCAGCGACTCCCCGGCGCTCCTGCCTCGTGCGGTAGGGCGCCCGGTAGGCCGCGCGCACCTCGGCCGCCGGGCGCGGGCGCACCTGCGCGAGGGCGGCGCGCACGAAGGCGTCGGTCCGCCGCGTCAGCAGCTCGTGCGCGGCCGGGGCGCTGACCACCTGCAGAGGCAGGGGCAGGGCGGCGTCCGCCGGTGCGTGGACGGCGGTGTTCGTCAGGGCGAGCGCCGCCACCTGGTCGGGGTGCTCGCCGGCCCAGCCGCTGACGACGACGCCGCCCCAGTCGTGGCCGAGAGCGACGAGGGGGCCGCTCACGCAGGGCCAGCCGTCCTGCTGCGGCGCGCGCAGGGCGTCGACGAGGGCGCCCAGGTCGGCGACGCGGTCGGCGAGGCGCCAGAGCCCGCCGCCCGACCGCGGGCGGCGGTCGGACAGCCCCATCCCGATCTGGTCGACGGCCACGACGCGCCACCGGCGGCCGTCGGCGCCTCCCGCCGCACCGGCGGCGACCACGTCCCGCCACAGGTAGGACCACGTCGGGTTCCCGTGGACGGCGAGGATCGTGCCGACGGGCTCCTGCCCGTCCATCGAGCCCGCGCCGTCGAGCAGGTGCCACGTGCGGCGGGTGCCGTCCGAGGCGGGCGCCTCGACCGTCCGAGACCACCGGGGGTCGACGCCCGGCAGCGCCGCGAGGTCCACGTCCGGGGCCCGGCGGACGTCCCGGTCGGCGGGGGAGAGGGGGGATGAGGGGGCGTCCCTCACCACTGGATCTCCGTCATCGCCGTGTTCAGGCCGGAGCCGACACCCATGCAGAGCACCCGGTCGCCGGGGCGCAGCGACGGCGCCTCGGCGGCCAGCGTCATGGGCAGCGCCGCCGGGCCGACGTTCCCCCAGCGGGGGAACGTCAGCGGGACCCGCTCCGGGTCGATCCCGATCCGCTCCACCAGTGCCCGCGTGTGCACCGTGCTCACCTGGTGCATGACGTAGCGGTCCATGTCCTTCCACGCCCAGCCGTCCGCCTGGGCGTCGTCCCACGCGTCGCCGATGAGCTGCATGCCCTCCTCGAGCAGGCCGCGGGCATCGGTGACCATGCCGTCGTTGCTGCCCACGCACAGGCCGTGGGCCGAGCTGCGGGCGCGGGAGATGCCGCCGACGACGCGCGGCGCACCCGGGTGCTCCTCCACCGGGCCGAGGACGGCCGCGGCGGCTCCCGAGCCCAGGGTCAGGGTCGCGAAGGCGTCCATGTAGTCGCGTCGCGTCGCCCCTGGTGCGGACAGGCGCGTCATCGTGGACTCGTGCACGGGGCGGGCGTCCTCGCCGTCGACCACGAGCGCGTAGCGGATGTGACCGCTCCCGATCAGGGTGGCGGCGAGGGTGAGGGCGTTGACGAAGCCCAGGCAGGCGTTGGTGACGTCGAAGTTCAGCGCCGAGCTCGGCAGGCCCAGCTCGTGGTGGATGCCCACGGCGACCGACGGCTCGAGGTGGGCGCGGAAGACCGAGGTGTTGACGAGCAGCCCCACCTGGCCGGGCTCGACGCCGGCGGCCTCGAGGGCCTGGCGCCCGGCGCGCGCCGCGCCCCCGGCGGCGTCCTCCTCCTCGCCCCACCAGCGGCGCTCCTCGATGCCCGCGAGGGAGGAGAGGGTGCCCGGCCGCATCCGCAGGCGCTCCAGGGTGGGCGCGAGGCGCTCCTCCATGGACGCCGAGGTGACGACCACCGGGGCCTCGACCGCGCTCGTGCCGAGCAGAGCCGTGCCCTCGTGGTGGAAGGAGGTGTTGCCCGACACGCGCATCGTCCGTCCTGCTCGAGTGGTGCGCGCCCTGCGGGCGCGGCCGGGAGCCGCGCCCGGCGCACGGGCGGGAAGTCTGCCACTGCTGGGGCGCTGCGCCTCCCGGCGAGGCAGCCGGGGGAACGGGCCCCCGTCGAGGAGAGGTCTCCCGGGGGCCCCCGGGCCGTCACCGCGTCGTCACCGGGTCGACGCCCGGGTGCCCCCGGCGGCGTCCCGCGGGCGGGGGCGCCCCCGTCCTCAGAGGGGGCTGAGGTTCCACTGGCGGACGGTCGGGACGCGGTGGTTCTCGCCGAGCACGCTGAGCGACCCGGCGCTCAGCTCCAGGGCCGCCGCGGCCGTCGGGGGGAGGCCGAGGTAGGTCGCCGCGAGGATGCGCAGGGAGTGGCCGTGCGCGACGAGGCAGACCGGTCCCTCGTCCAGGAGCGGGCGCACCCTCGCGAGGGCGTGGGCGGTCCGCGCCGCGACATCCTGCACGAGCTCGCCGGGCGTGCGCCCGGGCGCGACGCCGTGGTCGAAGATCTTCCACTCGTAGCCGAGCTCCTCGCGCACCTGCGGCGTCGACTTGCCCTCGATGCTGCCGTAGTCCCACTCCACCAGGTCGGCGTCCTCGACGAGCTCGAGGCGGTCGCCGAGCCCCGCCAGCTCGGCCGTGCGCCGGGCGCGCTGCAGCGGGCTGACGCGGACCGCGCGCACCTCCCACTGCGACAGCAGCTCCCGCAGCGCGCGCGCCTGCCGCTCGCCCTCCTCGGTGAGCGGGATGTCGGTGCGCCCGGTGTGCCGGCCGTCCAGCGACCACTCGGTCTGCCCGTGCCGGACCAGCAGCAGGGGGTGGCTCGCCGGACCGCTGGCGTAGGCGTGCGCGCCGGCGGACACCGGACCGATGACGCCCTCCACGCTGGAGCGCGACCGGCCGTCCGCAGGTGCCGTCACCCGAGCGATCCGTCCGCCCGGGCCGCCGGCGCCGGGGTCCTGGGCGGCGGGGTCGTGGGCGGTGGCGTCCTGGGGGAGGTCGATCGGGCTCATGCGCCGACCCTAGGGAGGGCGTGCTCCTCGCGCCCCGCGTCCGGACGCGGACGTCAGGCACCGGGACCCGACGGGCTGCACCGGGAGGCTCACCGGGCGAGGCGGGGCAGCCGGCCGGGCCCTCCTACGCTGGGCCCGTGCTCGCCCCCCTCGCCGTGGTGCTCGGCGCGATGTCGATCGTGCTGGCGGTGTGGTCGCTCGTGGGCGCGCTGCGCGCGGCGAGGCCCTCGGGTGGGCAGCTCCTCCTCGCGGCGGCGCTCGAGCTCGCGATCCTGGTGCAGGCCGCCGTCGCCGTCGTGCTCGTCCTCACCGGCACGCGGCCGATCTCCGTGGCCACCTTCGTCGGCTACCTGCTGACGATCGTGGTGCTGCTTCCCGCGGGGGTCTTCTGGGGGCTGGCCGACCGCAGCCGGTGGGGCAACGGCGTGCTCGCCGTCACCGCCGTCACGACCGCGGTGCTGGTGCTGCGGCTCGAGCAGATCTGGAACGGGTGACCCGTGCCTGCGACGACCCCTCCTCCCGCCGGCGGCCGGCGAGCCGCCGCACGGCCCGCCCCGAGCGCGCGCCCCGCCCTGCGCTCCGGCCCGGGGCGCCTGCTCGTGGCCGTCTACGCCGTCTTCGCGGTGTCGGCGAGCGCGCGGGCGCTCGTGCAGATCGCCACCGACTTCTCCGCGGCGCCCCTGGCCTACCTGCTGTCGGCGCTGGCCGCGGCCGTCTACGTCGTCGCGACCGTGGCGCTGGTGCGCTCGAGCGAGCGCTCGCGGCGAGTGGCGCTCGTCTCGGTGACCGTCGAGCTCGTCGGCGTGCTGGCCATCGGCGTGCTCAGCGTGGGGGACCCCGTGGCCTTCCCCGACGAGACCGTGTGGTCGGGCTTCGGCGCGGGCTACGGCTACGTGCCGCTGGTGCTGCCCGTGCTGGGTCTGTGGTGGCTGCGGTCCCAGCGTCCTCGCCGGTCCGCCTGACCCCGCCCTCCCGTCAGCCGGCGAGGGCCCGGCGCAGCAGCGCGTCGAGGTCGGGGTGGGCGAGCGCCAGCCCGTCGAGGTCGGCGGCGGCGCACCAGGCGAGGTCGTCGTGCTCGTCCGGCGCCCGGTTGCTGACCTCGCCGCGCCAGTCGTCGACGACCCACACGTCCATGACGAGGTCCTCGCCCAGCAGGCGGCCCGCGGGCTCCCCGGAAATGCTCGCGTCGATGCCGAGCTCCTCGCCGAGCTCGCGCGCCAGCGCCTCCCGCGGGTCCTCACCGGGCTCCACGTGGCCGCCGGGCAGGTCCCAGACGTCGGGGTAGAAGTCGCGACCGGGGGAGCGGTGCGCGAGCAGCACCCGACCACCGCGCCGCAGCGCGGCGGTGACGACGACGTGCTGCTCCGGAGCGCCCACCACGTGACCCACCCTGCCAGCCCCGGAGGGCCCGGCCGAGCGCCACCGGCTCAGCCAGCCGCCGTCCGGGTGGCTCGGCAGGCGCAGCGGTCGCCCCGCGCGCACGACAGGGCCCGGGGCTCGACGGCGATCGTCGAGCCCCGGGCCCTGTCCGTGCGGGTGCGGGTGGTCCTCGGTCAGACGCCCACCTGGGACAGGAGCATGCGGTACCCGCCCGTGGAGATCGCGTCGACGTCGTGCGCCAGCGCCTGGCCCTCGGAGGTGGCGAGGGCGGCGACCGCGGTGGCGTAGTCCACGAAGTAGATGTCGGCGGTCCGGTAGGCCGGCGTGGGGGAGCCGTCCTCCGTCGGGAAGACCTTGGCGGTCTCCACGCGCTGCACGTCCGGCAGCTTCGAGGCGAGCGCGGCGTGCGTGCTCCCGTAGTGCTTCTCGAACGCGTCGGCGTCCTTCGGGTTGTCGTAGACGACGGTCAGCTTCACGGTCATGGCTCGCACGCTAGGGCTGCCGGGCAGACGACGCACGACGGCCGCTGCCGCCGCCGGCGCCCCGCGAGACCCGGCGCAGGGGTCGTCGGCGGGGCGTGCGCGGCGACGGGCGGTGCAGCGCTCTACCCTCGCTCGCGTGAGCAGCAGCGAGATCTACCAGTCACCCGCGACGCTCCTCCTGCGCCGCCTCGTGGCGGCCCTCGGCGTCCTGGCCCTCGTCGCGGGGATCGTCTTCGTGGTCCTCGAGCCGACGAACTACTCGGGGTGGGTGCTCTGCGTGGTCGGCGTCGTGGTGGCCGTGCTCACCGCTCGCCGCCACCAGCAGACCGGGGACGGCCAGCTGCTGCGCAGGACGAGCCTGCGCGCGAAGGGCTGATCGCCACCGCGGGAGCTTCCGTCGTGCGGGACGGGCCCGTGGCGTCCACGCTGGGTGACAAGCACGTGACCCACCCATTCCCACCTCCGGAGGAACTCTCGTGGTCTCCAACGCCGTCTCCCGCACCCTGCACGATGTCGGGCTCGCCGCCTGGTTCGGCGGCACCCTCGCCAACGCCGTCGCCCTCAACGCCGCCGCCTCGGTGGCGGGAAGCCCCCAGGAGTCGGGGCGCGTGGCCAACGCCGGCTGGGACCGCTGGACGCCGGTCAACGCCGCCGCGATCGGGGCCCACCTGGTCGGCAGCGTCGGCCAGGTGCTCGGCAACCGCAAGCGCATCTCCGAGCAGCCCTCGGTCGGCGCGCTGAGCATTGGCAAGACCGCCGTCACGGTGGCGGCCCTGGGCGTCACCGCCTACAGCCGCGTGCTGGGCAAGAAGGTCTCCCAGCACTCCGACGTCCCGGTTGCCGGTGGCACCACGCCGTCCGCGCAGACGCCCCCGGACGTGGCCGACGCGCAGCGCCAGCTCCACGCCCTGCAGTGGCTGATCCCGTCCCTCACCGGCACGCTCGTGTGGCTCACCTCGCTCGCCGGCGAGCAGCAGCGCCCGCCGAACCGCGCCACGCAGCTGGTGGACCGCGCGTTCCGCCGCTGACCACGGGTCTCGACCCGGATTCGCTGACGCCGCCGCACCCTCCGGGGTGCGGCGGCGTCGTGCGTGCGGGGGAGCGGCACCGACGCCGCGGGCCCGCTGTCGGCGGAGGATGGTGCGGCCGGCAGCGCAGCAGGGCGGGAGGTGCTGCGCCGCCCGGGGAGTCGACGCCGCCCGTCCTGGCCCCGCGGGCACAGCGTCCTACCGGCGGTGGTACGGCGCCCTGCACGAGCCCAGCACCCGGCACGTGAGCGCGACGGGGATCGGCGTCGGCGGCGAGCTCTCTCACGAGCGGGTAGAGCCTCTTCCCGCAGGTGCGCCTGGGACAGGTACACCCCAGCGGCACCCGCGGGCACCACGCGTCACCTACTCGTGCAGCAGTCCCGTCGTCGAGGACCGGTGGCGTGGTGGCTCCGGCTGCCGGTGAGGTCAGGGGGTCGAGGTCTCGTCGGTGGGTCGCCCGGCGCCTGGTGAGCGCGCGGCCCAGACGCGAGCGGTGACGAGCGCTGCTGCGACGAGCAGTGCCACCACCAAGGCTCTGATGCCGACCACCTGGGGGTCCGGAGGGGTGTCCAGGCCCATCACGACGTCGCCGATCAAGACGACTCCGACGCCCGCAGCTGCGGGGACGAGCAGGGCCGTGCGGGCGAGTGTGGCGCGGCCGGCCGGTCGATCCTGCAGGAGGAGGGCGAGGACGGCGAGCACCCCGAGAGCGCCGGCGAGGGCGATGCCGGACATGAAGACGTAGCCGCCCAGGACGGGGTAGTGGCCGGGGAGGTCGAAGGTGGAGGTGACGAAGGGGAAGATCACGTAGGAGATGAGGAGGTAGCCGCCGACGAGGGCCGAGACGGCTCCGACGGCACCGCCGAGCAGGACTCGTCCGTAGCTGCCGCGACGCGGCTGGTACCCGCTGGCCGCGGCTGCCTCTCGGGCGAAGGAGTCCGGGTCGGGCCCGATGAGCGTCTCCGGGGCGGCGCCGTCGGCAGCTGCGGCTCCGAGGTCGGCTCGCACGTCCTCGAGCACGGATCGTCGGTCCTGCGGGTCCAGGTGCAGCCGCCGCAGGCTGCGGTCCAGCCTGGTGGTCGCGGCGTCGATGCTCGCCGTTGGCGTCGGTGCGGTCTCAGGACGGGACATCGGCGGTGGCCTCCTGGCTGTCGAGGGCTCCGGCGGAGGCCAGGAGCCCAGAAATGGTGGTCGTCGTGTCGACCCACTGCCGGGTCCACTCCTGCAGTGCGCAGTGCCCCCGCGTCGAGACCTCGAAGACCTTGCGCGGTGGGCCGCTCGGGCTCGGCTCGGTGCGTTCGTCCACCAGTCCCAGGCGGCGGAGGCGCCCCATCAGCGGGTAGACGGTGCCGTAGCCGACTCCGGTGAGGCCTCGGCGCTCGAGCTGGACGACGAGGTCGTAGGCGTGGGTCGGGCGCTGGGACAGCAGGGCGAGCAGGCAGGTGTCGAGGGCCCCGCGCAGGAGCTGGGTGCGACGGTCGGGATCTGCTGCCATGCGTCGCACAGTAGCTCCACTAGTAGGTGGTGCCTAGTACCGTCGTTGCCTCGTCGACGGAGTCGTCTGCGACGGCTCGCGGCGAAGGCCGAGGAGAGCGTGCCTGCCCCGACCAGTCCGGCAGGTCCAGCGCTGGTCACCCACGTCACGCTCGGGGGCGGTCCGCCGTGGGGCAGATGCCGTGCGAGCTGGCACCACGCCAGGGCTGAGGTCTCCGCCCGCGGTCGCCGGTCATGGCGTCGCCGCAGCTGGGCCGAGGGCACGAGCGCTCGACCTCTGCCGTGGGAAGGTGGCATGAGCCGACCGCGTCGTGCGCGTTCGCGACGCATCTGGGGCAGGGCCGAGACATCACCTGGAGCGAAGGGGCGTCGTGGTGGTCGACGAGCGCGCGCTGGCGACCTCGACCCCCGCGCTGGTCACCCATCTCCTCCTCGGCCTCGTCCTCGTGGCGATGTCGCTCCTTCTTCTGCTCCTCTGCTGGCCCGACGACGGCGACCACCCCGCCGTCGGAGGGATCGGCGTCGGTGCTGCCGTAGTTTGGCGACGGCTCGGGGGCTGATCAGGACCGGGCGAGCTCAGCGCGCACGGTGGCGGACAGGCGGCTGAGCGCGACGCCGAGGTGGCGGCGCTGGGTGGTGGTCAGCGGGTCGAGCACGAGTCGACGCACCTGCTTGACGTGGCCCGGCGCGCTGTCGACGACCTTCTGGCGGCCTTCGGCGGTCAGCACCGCCCGGGTGTAGCGCCCGTTGTCGGGGTCGGGGACCCGGGTGACCCAGCTGCGCAGCTCGAAGCGGTCCATGACCTTCGACAGTCGGGGCTGGGTGCTGTCGCACTCCTGCGCGAGGTCGCTGAGCCGCATGGAGGAGCCCGCAGCCATCGACAGCCGGGTCAGCACGCTGTACTCGAAGTTGGAGATCCCGGCGTCCCGCTGCAGCTGACGGTCCAGCGCCGAGGGAAGCGCGATGACGACCGTCAACAACGCCTGCCACGCCTCCTGCTCGTCCTCGTCGAGCCAGGGCGTAGGAGCGCACATGAGGCGCCATGGTACTTGCTCCAGCAAGTCCGACGGGTCGACCGTCGAGCGGTGCTCGAGGCACCCCGGAACGGGCGCGCTTGCCTGAGCAAGTGCGGCGGGCTACCTTCTGACTTGCCCGAGCAAGTCACGCACGGAGCCCACCCTGGAGCCGACATGGTCAAGATCAGCGTTCTCCTCACCCGACGGGCCGACCTGACCCACGAGGAGTTCGTCACCTACTGGACGGACGTGCACACCGCGCTGCTGACGGGCCTGCCGGAGGGCCCCGACACGGTGCGCCGGTACGTCCAGCTGCTTCCCACCGACGACGAGATCCCCGGGGTCACCACCGCGGGCTACGACGGCGTGGCCGAGCTGTGGGTCGACGACGTGGCCGACGCCGCCGCCTGGTTCACCTCGCAGACCTACATGACGGTCGTCGCCGAGGACGAGGAGAACTTCGTCGACCGCTCGTCCACACGGTTCCTGTACGCCGCCGAGAACCACGTCTTCGGCTGAGCGTCGTCATGGAGACCTCGACGACCTCTCTCGGCCACCGGTCGTCCGCAGCGCCGACGTCACCCGCCGCGGCCTACGACGCCCACCTCGCCCGCGTGCTGCCGCTGGCGCGCCACCAGCGGCCCTGGGTCCCTGCCGACGGTGCCCTGCCGAGCCTGTTCGTCAGCCACGGCGCCCCGTTCACCCTCGACGACCCGCAGTGGATCGGCGACCTGTTCGGGTGGGCGCAGTCCATCCCCAAGCCGCTGGCCGTGGTCGTGGTCTCGGCGCACTGGGAGCGGGCGCCGGCGGCCATCTCCGCGGCGGCCGCGGGTACTCCGCTGCTCTACGACTTCAGCGGGTTCCACCCCCGCTACACGACGCTTCCCTACGCGACCCCGGACGCCACCGACCTGGCTCGACGCCTGCGCGGCCTGCTGGCGCCCGCCACGGCGGTCCACGAGCACCGCGACCGCGGGCTCGACCACGGCGCCTACATCCCGCTGATGGCCATGTACCCGGCCGCGGACATCCCGGTCGTCCAGCTGTCGATGCCGAGCCTCGACCCCCTCGCTCTGCTCGAGCTCGGCGCACGCCTGCAGCCGCTGCGCGACGAGGGCGTCCTGGTCATCGGTTCCGGGTTCATGACGCACAGCTTGGCGGTGCTCCGCCGGCCGTCGCTGGTCGACCAGACCCGCGCCTTCGACGAGTGGGCCGTCGACGCCCTGGCCCGCGCCGACGTCGACGCCCTGGCCGACTACCGCGCCAGGGCACCCGGTGTCGCGGTCGCCCACCCCAGCGCCGACCACTTCGTGCCGCTGCTGCTGGCCGTCGGCGCAGCCACCGACCCCGGCAGCGCGGTCAGCGCCATCGACCGGATGGTCATGGGCAACTCCACCCGCTCGCTGCAGCTGACCTGACCAGCTCCGCCCGTCGGTCCGGGATCCGCCCACGGGGCGGCTCCCGGACACGAGGTGGGCCGCCGGCCATGGCACCCACGACGACCAGCGAGGCACCTGCTCCCACGCGCCGTCCCCCGAGGAGAGACACCATGAAGGCAGTGCAGTACTCCAGCTTCGGCGGTCCCGAGGTCCTGACCTGGGCCGACGTCGATCGACCGGTGCCGGGCCCCGGGCAGGTCCTGGTCCGGGTCGTGGCGACGTCGTTCAACCCCGTCGACGACCACATCCGCGCCGGGCACCTCGCCCGGGTGATCCCGACGGCGCTGCCGCACGTGCCCGGCCTGGACGTCGCGGGTGTCATCGACGAGGTCGACGCCGGCGTGACCGGTTGGGAGGTCGGCGACCGCGTCTTGGCCATGCTGCCGCTGGACGTCGCCGGTGGTGCCGCCGAGCACGTGGCTGTCGACGCCGAGGTGCTGGTCGCTGCGCCTCGGACGACCGCGCTGGTCGACGCGGCGACGCTGCCCCTGGTCGGCCTGGCGGCCCGCCAGGCGGTGGTCGAGCTCGCCCGCGTCCACGCCGGTCAGACCGTCCTGGTCAACGGTGCGGGAGGTGCGGTGGGCAGCATCGCCGTGCAGCTCGCGCTCATCGCGGGGGCGCACGTGACAGCGACGACGAGCGAGCGGCACGCCGACCGGCTGCGCGGCTACGGCGTGCACCGCCTCGTCGGCCGTCTCGACCTCACCACCGACCCCGTCGACGTGGGGGGCCCCTTCGACGTCGTCCTGAACCACGTGCGCTGCTCACCGCAGGAGGCCACGGCCCTGGCCGGCTTCGTGGTCGACGGCGGCGTCGCCGTCAGCAGCGCCGGATCCGTGAGCCGAGACCGCATCCTGTCCCAGGACGTGTGGGTCCGCAGTGACGCCGCCTCCTTGGCCGAGCTCGTCGACCACGTGGACGCCGGGCGGCTGCGGCTGCACGTGGCCGCCCGGCGTCCGATGGCCGAGCTCGCCGAGGTGCACGTCGACGCCCGGGCCGGACGGCTCCCGGGCAAGACCGTCCTGCTCGCCCCGTGAGGCGCGCCCTCCCGGACGACCTCGCGTCCGGCTCTCGTCGTCCGTCCCCCCGCGGTGGCTGACGCGCGGTGAGCGACTGCGCCGGCCGACGAGCACGGACGTCTCGGGCACGCGCGCTCCGCTACCCACCACGACCCCGGACCGGACGCCGGGCAGCTCGCGACCGGTCGACGAGCTCCTCCGGGTGGCTCCGACGTCCTGCCAGGACGTCCTGCGTGCGCCGTGGGTTCAGCGTCGCTGTCAGCGGGAGGGGGAGTCGTCGTCCAGCTGTCGCAGGAGCCCCGCGACGTCGACGTCGGGTGAGGTCCGCCCAGCGGGGGAGGGCATCCGGAGACCGGGTGCGGGGAAGGTGTGCCCTCCACCCTCGACGGTGCAGCTGATGACGGGCGGGCGTCCCGGCGCGGCGTAGGTGGCCTGCGTCGTCGTCGTGCCGGAGCGGCGCCGGTGGGGAAGGACCTTCGAGCGAGGGGGGCCCTGCAGGTCTGCGGCGTCGACGAAGTGCTGGACGGTCTGCGCGAAGGACTGCATCGTGCCGCGGGACCTGAGCCCGAACAGGCTCGCCTCGCCTCCGTCGAAGGGGACGATCGGGTCGCGGGTGCCGTGCACCAGTGCCACCGGGATCGGGCGGGGTGTCGAGGCGGCAGCCAGGAGGTTGTCCGGCGACGGCAGGGTGGCGCCGACCAGGACGGCTGCGTCGAGCAGGTCGGGCGCGTCCTGGAGGGCGCGGATGATCAGCTGGCCACCGTTGGAGAAGCCCACTGCCGCCACGTGCCGGACCCCGCGGGCGCGGTGGTGGTGGACGACGGCGCGCAGGAGGGCGACGTCGTCGACGCCGTCCTGACGTGCGCGTGAGGCGGTGCCGGCGCGGGCGTCGTTCCAGAGGCTCCTCCGCCACGAGGCGGGGTAGACGACGACGCCGGTGCCCTCGGCGGCCAGCGCATCCAGCGTCCGTGCTGTGGTGGCGCGGAACCGGGCCGGTGACTGGTTCGAGCCGTGCACCGCCAGGACCAGCCGCTCCGGCCGCGCGTCCTGGGCCGCGGGCGCGACCTCCAGGAGGGTGCGCCGGTGCCCGTCGACGTCGAGGACCGTGGTCCGCGTGCGGGTGCCCGCCATGGCCCCCCGAGAGCTCACCGCTCGGCCCCGGGCACAGCCGGGCCGGTGCTCCGGGTGACTGCAGCGAGGAGGTCCCGGGGCGCTCGGACGGTGCTCGCGTGGACGGCCGATCCGTCGGGCGTGGCCATGTGCGTCCCCCTAGGTTGAGTTCCTCAAGGATGCACCAAGGTGGTTGAGAAGCTCAAGGAGGTTCCTCGGATGGGCGAGCAGGCGCAGGTCCTGCGGTGCGCTGAGCTGGTCCAGCAGCTGGCGGGGTTGCACCAGCGTGCTGCCGCCACCGCACTGCGCGGGTTCGGCGTCAGCGAAGCGGGCTCCGGAGTGCTCTGGTTGCTCGGCACCCAGGCGCAGGTCTCGATGGGCGCGGTGGCGCAGCAGCTCTCCTGCGACCCCTCGAACGTGACGCTGCTCGCGGCGGCCCTGGAGGACCTCGGGCTCGTGCAGCGCGTCGCCGACCCGGACGACCGTCGCCGTCGCCTCCTGCGACTCACCGAGCACGGCCGTGCGGCCCGCACGGCGATGTGCACTGCTGTCCACGACGCCTCCCCGCTGTCCGCACTGGAAGACGACCAGCTCGAAGCCCTGATGGTCGCGCTGCGGCAGGTCCGTCCCGGTTGAGGGTGGCGGTCTCAGGGGGTCGTCGACCTCCACCGTGGGTCGGCGTAGGACGCCCATGCCGTCGTGGCCTCGCCGCGGCGCCAGGACTCCCGAGCCGCTCGCTGCGACAGCGACGGTGTCGTCGCCGGCGGCCACCCTGCGCAGTCTGCGCCGAGCGTGCGGGGGAGTGCTGCACCGACGTCCGCCGATGTCGGAAGCCCCGCGCCTGGGGGGCAGGACGACGTGGACCTCCTCGTCGACCTGGAGTCGCGGTGGGGACCGTGCGCCACCACGGACCGCGGAGCCGACGGGTGACCGGCAGGAGCGAAGCCGCCGAGTCGATCGAGCGTCGACGCGCCGTGGATCAACCAGCGCCGCATCGTCATCAGCCTCGGCCTGTTCGAGCACCCGGAGGGCGTCGACATGTCCTCGCGGGTCACGGCTGACCTCGGGGAGCTGCACGAGCGGGCACGACCGTCTGAGGACGCACCTGCTCGCGACGCTCGCCGAGGTGCAGGCAGGGGAGTGGAGGCAAGACGAGTGGGTGGCTGCCCACGAGGTCGAACTGTCATAACGTTGATTATCGGCGTCGCGCGACGGCTCGGAGACGCGGGCTTCAGACCGGTCCTGGACGGTCACCGAAGGGGCTTGTCCCCGTGGCGACCGGCCGGGCCGGGTCGCTCGACCACGCGGACCACGAGCCCGGGAACAGCACGGGGCGCCGGCCGGCGAGCACGAGCGCCAGCGCCTCGTGGGCGGCGGTGACGCCGGAGCCGCACGAGACTCCGACCTCCTCGCCGGGCCCCACGCCCAGCGACGTGAAGCGCTCGGCGAGCGCCTCGGTCGACAGGAACCGGCCGTCAGGGCCGAGGTTGCCAGCGGTGGGCGCGCTGAGCGCACCGGGCACGTGACCGGCCCGAGGGTCCACGGGCTCGACCTCACCGGTGTAGCGCTCGTGCGCCCGGGCGTCGAGCAGCCGGCCCCGCGCGGCCAGCTCCGCGGCCCCGTCGGCGTCGACGGTGGGCAGCGCCTCACCGTGCAGGACGACGTCACCGACGGCGGGTGGCTCGGGCACGCCGGACGCCACCGGGAGGCCGGCGTCCCGCCAGGCCGCCAGGCCGCCGTCGAGCAGCCGGACGTCGGCCAGTCCGGCCCAGCGCAGCAGCCACCAGGCGCGAGCCGCGGACTGCCCTGCGACGTCGTCCAGGACGACGACGGCGCTGCTGCGTCGGACGCCCCACCGCCGCGCAGCGGCCTGGAGATCCCCCACCTCGGGCAGCGGGTGGCGTCCGTCCGCAGCGCCGCCCGCACCGGCGAGCTCGGTCTCCAGGTCCACGTGCACCGAGCCGGGCACCCGCGCCGCGCGGTGCGCCGCGCGGCCGTCGGGCTGCGCGAGGCTCCAGCGCACGTCCAGGACGACCGGCGGGGTGCTCGAGGTCAGCTCGCGGTGCAGCGCCACGACGTCCACGAGCACGAGGTCCCGGCGCTGCTCGCGCTGCTCCCCCACCTGGTCCACGACGCGAGGGTGGCACCTCGGGCGCCTCGCCGTCGACGCCGTGGCCCGAGGGGAAGGAGGCGCCGCCCCCGCTCGTTATCCTCGGCGAGCACGACACGCGATCGACGGACCCGGGAGGGAGCACGCATGCGTCGCACGCTGGTGAACGGCAAGATCCACCGGGCCACGGTCACCGAGGCGGACCTCCACTACGTGGGGTCCATCACCATCGACGCCGACCTCGCGGCCGCGGCCGACCTCGTCGAGGGCGAGCAGGTGCAGGTGGTCGACGTCACCAACGGCGCGCGGCTCATCACCTACGTCATCCCCGGTGAGCCCGGGAGCGGCGTCATCGGCATCAACGGCGCGGCAGCGCACCTCGTCTCCCCCGGTGACCTCGTGATCATCATGTCGTTCGTCGAGCTGGACGAGACCGAGCGGGCCGCGCACAGCCCCTCCGTGGTCCACGTCGACGGGCGCAACCGGCAGGTGGCCCTGGGGGGCGACCTGGCCGCCCCCGTCCCGGACGAGGCCGAGGGCGTGCCCGCCATGCAGCGACCCCCGGGCGCGCTGTCCGGCGCCTCCGCCTGACCTCGACGCCTGACCTCGACGCCTGGCCTCGACGCCTGGCTCGCCGCCGCCTGACCTGGTTGCCGGCGCGCCCCTGCGCCCCGGGCGACGGTCCCTCGGTCGGCGTCGTGCCGGCCCGCGATGATGAGCCCGTGCAGACCTTCCTCCCCTTCGCCAGCTTCGCCCGCAGCGCGGAGGTGCTGGACTCCCCTCGGCTGGGCAAGCAGCGGGTGGAGACGCTGCAGATCCTGCGGGCCCTGGAGCTGCCCGACTACGGCTGGTCGAACCACCCGGCCGTCCTGATGTGGCGCGGGTGCACGCCCGCCCTGGTGAGCTACGGGCTCGCCTGCGTGGACGCCTGGCGCGGACGGGGCCACGCGGACGGCACGGCCCACCTCATCGGCGAGTTCGCCCCGGACGTCGTGGGCCGCTCCCAGGACGAGCTCGCCGCTGAAGGCCTCCTGCCGGGCTGGCTGGGGGACGAGGCGGTCCACCGCAGCCACAGGTCGGCCCTGCTGCGCAAGGACCCGGAGACCTACCGTCCGGCCTTCGGCGACGAGCCCGACGACCTGCCCTACGCCTGGCCGGACCCACCGCCCCCCTCTCCCCCGGCGGCGCCGCGCGGGCGCCCGCTGTGGGTGGTCCGGCCCGGTGACGCCGAGACGCTCGCCGCGTTCCTCGCCGACGGCGTCATCGGCCTGTCCACGGGCTCGGGGGTGGACGTGGACGTGCTCGAGGGGCTCGCCGAGACGCGTCGCGCGGCGGAGGAGGCCGCCGTCGAGCGCGCTGCCGCGAGGGGTGGTGACCCGGCTCCGGTCGAGCAGCCGGACCTGCGGGCCCTGCTGCGGCGCCTGCACCCCGAGCGCCGGCCCAGCAAGGAGCTGCGCCAGCTCGAGTCGCTGGTCCGCGACGTCGCCGTGGGCGACGAGGTGGGCCTGCCGATCGAGCGCGAGCAGGCGCTCCTCGTCGGGGAGGTGGTGGGTGACTACGCGTTCGTCCCCCGCCGCGGAGCCCCCGCGCCGCACCGCCGCGCGGTCCGCTGGGGCGGGCGGCTCCCCCGGGCGGCGGCGCTGCCCCCCGCCGCCCTGCAGGACCCGCGCCGGCTCTTCCGCGTGCGCGTCGACGCCTGACCGTGCGGAGACGCGCGAGACCGGGACGACGCGCGCGACCCCCGCACGCGAAGGGCGCGTGCGGGGGTCGCGAGGGACGCGGAGGGTGCCGCGGCTCAGCCCTTGACCGAGCCCGACATCATCCCGCCGATGAAGTACTTCCCGAGGACGATGTAGACGACCAGCGTCGGGGCCGAGGCGAGCAGCGCGCCCGCCATCGACTGGCCGTAGTTCTGCAGCAGGGCGCCGTTCGCGAAGTTGTTGAGCGCGAGGGTGACGGGACCGTTCTGGCTGTTGGCGAAGAAGACGGCGAAGAGGAAGTCGTTCCACGCGCTCGTGAACTGCCAGATGAGGACGACGACGAAGGCGGGGATCGAGATCGGCAGGACGACGGACGCGAAGGTCCGCAGCATGCCCGCACCGTCCACGCGAGCCGCCTCGATGAGCTCGTGCGGGATCGACTCGTAGTAGTTGCGGAAGATCAGCGTCGTGATCGGGATGCCGTAGACGACGTGCAGGATGATCAGGGACGGGATCCCCGACGGCACCTGCAGGGTCACGGTCAGCAGCTGAGCGAGCGGGATCACCACCGCCTGGTAGGGGATGAACATCCCGAACAGGATGAGCGTGAAGACGACGTTCGCGTACGGGAACCGCCAGCGCGAGAGCACGAAGCCGTTCATGGACCCGAGCACGGACGAGATGGCCGCGGCCGGGATGACCATGAGGAACGTGCGCCCGATCGCGGGTGCGAGGGCCTCCCACGCCGCCGTCCAGTTGTCCAGGGTCCAGCTGCTCGGCAACGACCACGCCGAGGTCGGGGAGGCGTCGCCCGCGCCCTTGAAGCTCGTCACCAGGAGCACGTAGACGGGCGTCAGGACGAAGACGAGGAAGAGCACCAGCAGGACGTACCGGAGCGTCCGCCCGTGGGAGTAGCGCCGCTCGCGGGGGCGGGGCGCCAGCCGCAGGCGCTCGTCGGGCTTGGGGGCGCCGACCGTCGCCGTCGTCGAGCTCATGCGTTCTTCTCCGCTCGGGCGGTGCGCACCAGGTAGGGGATGATCAGCAGGGCCACGAGCAGCAGCAGGATGGTGCCGACCGCGGCCGCGTCGGCGTACTCGAAGCTCGACTTGTACTGGAGGACGTCCACCGCCGGGACCTTCGTCGAGTAGTTCGACGAGTCGGCGATGGACAGGATCAGGTCGAAGACCTTCAGCGACATGTGGCCGATGATGATCAGCGCCGAGAGCAGGACCGGGCTGAGCTGCGGGAAGACGACGTAGCGGTAGAGCTTCCACTCGCTCGCGCCGTCCATGCGGCCGGCCTCGCGCAGCTCCTCGGGGACGCCGCGGAAGCCCGCCAGGAACAGCGCCATGACGTACCCGGCCAGCTGCCAGACCGCGGGCAGCGCGATGGCGGCGATGCCCCACCGGGGGTTGCTCCACCACTCGTTCTGCAGGAAGCCGAAGCCGGTCATCTCGAAGAGCCGGTTCAGCCCCGAGGCGGAGTCACCGGTGTTGGAGTTGAGCAGCCAGCGCCACACGACGCCGGAGGCCACGAAGGACACCGCCATCGGGAAGAGGTAGACCGAGCGGAAGACGCCCTCGCCGCGGATCGGCTTGTCGAGGAGCCAGGCCCACACGAACCCCACCGCCAGGGCGCCCCCGAGGAAGACGAACGTGTAGACGAACATGTTGACGAGCGAGTGCTGGAAGTCCGCGTCCTGCAGCAGGGCGACGTAGTTGGCCAGCCCGACGAAGCTCGAGGGCTCCTGGCCCGTCACGGTGGCCGCGTCGTTGGCGTCCGTCAGGGACGTCTGGACGTTGACGGCGATGAGGCCGTAGACGAAGACCGCCAGGACGACGAGCGACGGCGAGATGAGCAGCAGCGGGGCGAGGTACTGCCGCCGGTTGCGGCGCCGGCGGCGGTCCGCGGGGGCGGACGGCGAGGCGCCTGCGCGGTCGGTCCCGCTGCGGGCGGCGACGGCGCTCACCGCAGGGCGCCGGCGGGTGGACGCACGGGCGTGGTCACGAGGGGTCCTCCACGGAGCTGGGCTCCCGCGCTCCGGTCCGCCGGCGCGCGGGTCGTGCACGGCACCACGGCGCCCTCGCCGTCGATGGCGGGGAGGGCGCCGTGCCGAGGGGTCAGCCGACGGCGGTGGCCATCTCCTGCTGGAACGTCGCGAGGTCAGAGGACCCGCTGGTGAACTTGCTCACCGCGTCCGAGATGTCGTTCAGCGTGGCGACCGGCGCCGCGGCGCCATGGGCCAGCGACGGCACGATGGTCGTCGAGGTGAAGTCCTCCGCGGCGCTCTGCTGGTACTCGCTGAAGTCGGCCAGGTCGACGTCCGAGCGAGCCGGGATGGAGCCCTTCGCCGAGTTGAAGGCCGCCTGGCCCTCGGGCGAGGCGACGGTCTCGAGCCACGCCTCGGCGCCCCCGACGTTCGGAGCGCCGACGGGCAGGGTGAAGGAGTCGGCGAGGAAGCCGAACTGGTCGTCCGTGCCGGGGACGGGGAAGTAGACGTAGTCCTCGCCCGCGACCGCGTCCTGCTCCTCGAACGCGGCCTCGGCCCAGTCGCCCATGACGTTGAAGGCGGCCTCGCCGTCGATGATCTGCTGGGTGGTGTCGGGCCAGTCGAGGCCGTCGCGGTCGGAGTTGGTGAAGCCGATGAGGGTCTGGAAGTCCGTCAGGGCGTCCGTCACCTCGCTCGAGCTCCAGTCCGTCGTGCCGTCCCAGAGGCCGTTGTAGCCCTCGGCGCCGAGGTCGGACATGAGCACGGTCTCGAGCAGGTTCACCTGGGTCCACGCCTGACCCACGGAGAGCGGGGTCTTGCCCGTCGCCTGCACGGCCTCGAGCGCCGGGATCCACTCGTCGATGCTGGCGTAGGTGGCGGTCGGGTCCAGGCCGGCCTCCTCGAGGACGGCCGGGTTGGCCCACACGACGTTGGAGCGGTGGATGTTGGAGGGGATCGAGTAGATCGCCCCGTCGTCGGTCGTGAGCAGGTCGACGAGGTCCTGCGGCACGGCCTCGGACAGGCCGAACTCGTCGAAGTAGGAGCTCACGTCCTCGATCTGCGCGGCGTCGATGTAGTCCTGGAGCTCGGCGCCGGCGTGGGCCTGGAACGTGTCCGGCGGGTCGTTGGTCTGCAGGCGCTGCTGGAGCAGGTCCTTCGCCGCCGAGCCCGCGCCGCCGGCGACAGCCCCGTTGACGAACTCGATGTCCGGGTGCTGCTCGTCGAAGACGTCGACGAGGGCGTCGAGGCCGACCTTCTCGGACCCCGCCGCCCACCAGGTGAAGACCTCGACCTCGTCGGCGCCGCCGGAGCCGCCGCTCCCGCCGGAGCCGTCGCTCTCGCTCCCGCCGCAGGCGCTGAGCGTGAGGCCGAGGGCCGCGGCGCCCGCCACGATCCCGGTCGACAGCCGTGTGGAACGCATGTGTTCTCCCTCAGGGTGACATCGATGTCATGAAGCGTCGAGACGCTAGGCGGGCTCCGTCGCGGCTGTCAACGACGTCACGGGATCGTGACCTCGGGCGCCTGCGGTGCTCGCTCGGACGAGGTCAGCACGAGCTGGGTGGGGATGACGACGCGACGCGCCGGTGCGTCGTCCCCGGCCACCCGGTCGAGCACCAGGCGCCCCACAGCGCGCCCCATCGCCTCGGCGTCGTAGGAGACCACGGCGAGGCCGACGACGCCGGCCAGGTCCACGTCGTCGAACCCGGCGACGGCGCACGCGCCGAGGGGGCCGTGGCGGGCGAGCGCCCGCACGGCGCCGGTCGCGAGGAGGTTGTTCATGGCCAGCAGCGCGGTGGGGCGGGGGCGGGCCGCGAGCAGCTCGGCGACGGCGTGCTCGGCGCTCGCGACGTCGTGGGCCTCGCGCACGTGGTCGCCCGCCAGGGGCTCCAGCCCGGCGGCCGCGAGCGCCTCCGCGACGCCCGCCATCCGGGCGCGGCCGGTCTCCAGGCGCCGCAGGTCGCTGACCACCGCGAGCCGCGGCGGGTCGCCGGCCGCGCGCGCGAGCAGGTGCTCGGTCACGGCCCGGGCGCCGGACCTGTTGTCGAGGACGACGGTGTCCGCGTCCGCCACCGTGCCCGCGCGGTCGACCATGACGAGCGGTGTCCCGGGTCGCCGGACGGCCTCGAGGTGCTCGTGGGTGGTGGTGGTGCTGGCGACCACGAGCGCGCGCACCCCGCGCTCCAGCAGCGTGGACACGGCGGCGCGCTCGGCCTCCGGGTCCTCGTCGCTGGAGACGGTCACGAGCAGCAGGCCCGCGGGGCGGAGCTCGCGCTCGACGCCCGCCGCGAGCCGGGAGTAGAAGGGGTTGGCCAGGTCGGCGGAGACGAACCCGACGAGGGGCGAGGCCGCTCCCAGCCGCAGGTCCCGGGCCGTCGCGTTCACGCGGTAGCCCACGCTCGCCGCGGCCGCGACCACGCGCGCCGCCGTCTGGGGCGCGACGTAGGGCTCGCCGTTGAGGGCCCGGGACGCCGTCTTCGGGCTGACGCCGGCGAGCGCCGCGACGTGCTGGAGCGTGGTCGTCACCGGCCGGTCGCCGTCCGCAGCGGTGCGCACGCGGCGGAGTATGTCAGGTGGTCCGGCGCTCTCGGCGGAGGCTGACAACGTTGACAGCAGAGGTGTCCGAGTTGTTCGCTTCACCTCGTGGGCCCGCATCGGCGCCGGCCCGCGGCACGAGCCGTGCCGCCGCGGGCGCCGCGCGGGTCGACGCGCCGGATCCCTCGTCGGAAGGCCCCCCCATGGCACCTCCTCGTCGTCCCGCGGCCTCGGGCCGCCCCTCCTCCCCCGGCGGTGGCGCCGTCCCGCGCGGCCGCGCCCGCCGCTCCGTCGCAGGGGCCGCCGCGGCGGCGCTCGCCGTGCCCTTCGTGCTCGTCGCGACGGGTCCCGGCGTCGCCGCCGCGCCCGCGGTCGGCGGATCCCTGAGCACCTCCTTCGAGCAGGGTGACGAGCCCGCCCCGCTGGTCAGCACGCCCGAGCTCCAGGACGGCGAGCCGCTCCAGGAGGGCGTCGTCGGCGGCGAGCCCGGGCTTCCCGGCTCGCTGCGCGAGGACGTCGTGGCGGTCACGGCGAGCGCCGAGAACCCGCCGTCCGAGGTCGCCGCCGCGGCCGTCGACGGGTCGACGAGCTCGAAGTGGCTCACCTTCTCCCCCACCGGCTGGCTGCAGGTCGAGCTGGCCGAGCCGCGCCCGGTGACGACGTGGTCGCTGACGTCGGCGGGCGACGCCCCCGAGCGCGACCCGCGCGAGGTCCGGCTGCTCGGCTCGGACGACGGGCAGTCGTGGACCGAGGTCGACCGCCGGACCGACCTCTCCTTCCCGGCGCGCCTGTCCGCCCAGCGCTTCGACCTCGACGCGCCGTCGGGCCCGCACCGCTTCTACCGCCTGCAGGTGGACCAGAACGCGGGCGGGCCCCTGCTGCAGCTCGCGGAGCTCGACCTCGCCGACGGCACCGCTGCCGTCCCCGACGAGGCCGAGCCCATGACGACGGAGGTCGGTGCCGGTCCCGCCGCCGGGCCGACGACCCGCCCCCGCACCGGGTTCACCGGGGTCGCGGCGCTGCGGTACGCGGGCGTCCACAGCGCCGACGGGCGCGGCTACGCCGTCAACCGGGTGCTCGACGTCGACGACGTCCTCGTCGGCGAGGACAGCCAGCTCTCCTACCGCGTCTTCCCGGAGCTGACGGGCGGCGACCTCGGCTACCCCTCCACCTACGTCGCCCTCGACGTGCGCTTCACCGACGGCACGCGCCTGTCCGAGCTCGGCGCCGTCGACCAGCACGAGTACCCGCTCACCGCGGCCGGGCAGGGGGCCTCGGACGTCCTCTACCCCGACCAGTGGAACCACGTCGAGAGCGACCTCGGCACCGTGGCCGCCGGCAAGACCGTCGACGCCGTCCTCCTCTCCTACGACGACCCCGACGCCGACGAGGGCACCGCCTTCGGCGGGTGGGTCGACGACGTCGCGATCGACCCCTCCCCGCAGCGGCTGGCCGCGCCGACCGACGGCACCGGGTTCACCGAGCTCGTCGACACGCGCCGCGGGACGAACTCGAGCGGGAGCTTCTCGCGCGGGAACAACCTGCCGATCTCGGCGGTCCCCAACGGCTTCAACTTTCTCACGCCGGTGACGAACGCCGACAGCCAGAGCTGGGAGTACGACTGGGCGCGCGGCAACGACGCGAGCAACCGCCCGCACCTGCAGGGCCTGGCCTTCTCCCACGAGCCGAGCCCCTGGATGGGTGACCGCAACCAGGTCTCCTTCATGCCGGCCACGGCCGACGGCGTCCCCGCCGGCGACGCCCGGGCGCGCTCGGTCGCCTTCGACCACACGGCCGAGACCGCGCAGCCCGACTACTACGGCGTCGACCTCGACGGCGGCCTGCGGGCCGAGGTGACGCCCAGCGACCACGGGGCGGTCATGCGGTTCTCCTTCCCCGACGGCGCACCGCGCCAGGTCGTGGTCGACACCACCGGTGACGACGGCGAGTTCACCCTCGCACCGGGCTCCGCGGAGCTCACCGGCTGGGTCGACGACGGCAGCGGGCTGTCCGCCGGTCGCAGCCGCATGTTCGTCGCGGGCGTCTTCGACCGGGCCGCGACCGGGGCCGGGGCCACGGACGGGGGCCACAGCGGCACCCGCTACGCAGCCTTCGACGGCGACGGTCCGGTCGAGCTGCGCGTGGCGACGTCCTTCCTCAGCCTCGACCAGGCGCGGGCGAACCTCGCCATGGAGGTCGAGGGCCGCTCGTTCGACGACGTCCGCGCGGACGCGGCGCAGCAGTGGGACGACCGCCTCGGCGTCGTGGAGGTCGAGGGCGCCAGCGAGACCGAGCTGCGCAGCCTCTACGGCGGCCTGTACCGGATGAACCTCTACCCCAACAGCCAGTTCGAAAACACGGGGACCGAGGCCGAGCCGGTCTACCGCTACGCCAGCCCGGTCGCCGAGCCGGTGGGCGAGCCGACCGCCACCGAGACCGGCGCTGCCGTCGTCGACGGGAAGATCTACGTCAACAACGGCTTCTGGGACACCTACCGGACGGTCTGGCCGGCGTACTCGCTGCTGTACCCGGACGTCGCCGCGGAGCTGGTCGACGGCTTCGTCCAGCACTACCGCGACGGCGGGTGGGTCTCGCGCTGGTCCTCCCCCGGCTACGCGAACCTCATGACCGGGACCAGCTCGGACGTCGCCTTCGCCGACGCCTACCTCAAGGGCGTCGACCTGCCCGACGCGCTCGAGACCTACGACGCGGCGGTGAAGAACGCGACGACCCCCTCGCCGGACCCGGCGGTCGGCCGCAAGGGCCTGGACACCTCGATCTTCCTGGGCTGGACCCCCACCACGACCGGTGAGAGCGTCAGCTGGGGCCTCGAGGGCTACATCAACGACTACGGCATCGGGAACATGGCCGCCGCGCTGGCCGAGGACCCGCGGACCCCGGACGAGCGGCGCGAGCGCCTGCGCGAGGAGTCCGCGTACTTCCTCGACCGCGCCACCGGCTACGTGCGGATGTTCGACCCGTCCGTCGGCTTCTTCCAGGGCCGCACGCCCGGCGGGGCCTTCCAGCAGTCACCGGAGCAGTACGACCCCGAGGCCTGGGGCGGGGTCTACACCGAGACCGACGGCTGGAACTTCGCCTTCCACGCGCCCCACGACGGGGCGGGCCTCGCCGCGCTCTACGGCGGGCGCGAGGGCCTCGAGGCGAAGCTCGACGAGTTCTTCGCCACCCCGGAGAGGGCGGACGAGCCGGGCGGCTACGGCGGCGTGATCCACGAGATGGTCGAGGCGCGCGACGTCCGGCTGGGCCAGCTCGGGATGAGCAACCAGGTCAGCCACCACATCCCCTACGCCTACCTCGAGGCCGGCGCTCCGGAGAAGACGCAGGCTCTCGTCCGCGACATCATGCGGCGGCTGTACGTCGGGGACGAGATCGGCCAGGGCTACCCCGGCGACGAGGACAACGGCGAGATGTCCGCCTGGTACGTCCTGTCCTCGCTGGGCCTCTACCCCCAGCAGGTCGGCTCGGATCGGTGGAGCATCGGCTCGCCGCTGTTCGACCAGGCGGTCGTCCACCGTCCCGACGGCGACCTCGTCGTCGAGGCCGGCGACGCCCAGGGCGGCGACAACGGCGCGGACGACGTCTACGTCCAGTCCCTCGTCGTGGACGGCCAGGAGCACGAGCAGACCTGGCTGACCGCCGACCAGGTCAGCGGTGGCCACGAGCTGGACTTCACCACCGGCGCGCAGCCCTCGGACTGGGGCTCGGACACCGAGGACGCACCGCCCTCGCTCACCCCGGAGGGCGAGGTGCCCGCGCCGCTGGAGGACTCCACGGCCGACGGCCTGGGCGAGCTCGTCAGCTCCGACGGCGCGGACGCCTCCGCGCTCGTCGACGACACCTCCCGCACGGAGGCGGTCCTCGCCGGGACGCCCACGCTCACGTGGACCTCGGCGCTGGGCTCCCGCTCGGTGCCGACGTACACGCTGACGTCCGGGTCCGGTGCCGAGGGGTCCGGCGACCCGGTGTCGTGGGTGCTCGAGGGCTCCGACGACGGCACGACGTGGACGCAGCTCGACGCGCGCTCGGGCGAGGTCTTCGACTGGCGGCGCCAGACGCGGCCCTTCCAGGTGGCCGAGCCGCAGGCCTTCCGCCAGCACCGCCTGCGCATCACCGAGGGCACCGCGCCCGGCGTCTCCCTCTCCGAGGTGGAGCTCCTCGTCGACCCCGCCGAGGCCGCCGACGGCGACCTGGTCGTCACGGCCGGGGACGACCTCGTGGCGCAGACCGGTGCGGAGGTGTCCGGCGACCTCGCGGTCGTGGCCGGCGCCACCGCGGACGACGTCGAGGTCGTCGTCGACTGGGGCGACGGCAGCGCCCCCTCCCCCGCCGACGTGCGGGCGGGCCGCCTCGGCTCGCTCGTCGTCAGCGGCGGCCACACGTACGCCGAGCCCGGCGTGCACCGCGTCGTGGTGACGGCGACGTCGGACGGCGGGAGCGCGTCCGCCGAGCTGCTCGTCGACGTCTCGCTCGTGCCGGAGGGGTCGCTGCGCGCGGCCTTCGACAGCACGTGCCTGGGCGACGAGGGCGCGGGGGCCGACTGCGACGCGAAGGGGTGGTCCTACTCCCGGGCGGCCCTCGCCGCAGCGGGCCTGGTCCAGGGCGAGCGGCACGACGTGCCCGGCACTGACCTCACCTTCACGATGCCCGCCGTGCCCGCGGGCGCGCCGGACAACGCGACCGGGGACGGCCAGGTCGTCGAGCTCGACCTGCCGGCCGACGCGACGGCGATCTCCTTCGTCGGCGCCGGGACCCAGGGCCCGCAGGACGAGACGGCTCTGCTGACCTACGCCGACGGCAGCACGCAGCAGGTGCCGTTGCAGCTCTCGGACTGGACGCTCGGCGGGAACTCGTCGAACCAGCCGCAGTTCGGCAACGTGGTGGTGGCCGCCGCGGACTTCCGCCTCTCCGGTGGCAGCCGCGACGCGGCGCGCCCCTTCGTGCTCGCCACCGCACCGGTCGCCCTGGAGGGACCGCTGCCGGTGACGCTGACGATGCCCGACCAGGAGGGCACCGAGACCGAGGACGGCCGCGTGCACCTGATGGCGGTCGCCTCGGACGGCACGCCCGTCGACGCGCTTGGGCTCACGGCGCCGGAGACCGTGCGCGCCGTGGCCGGCCGGCCCGTCTCGACGCCGCTCGGCACGGTGACCGGGGGCGTCGCCACCTCCCCGGAGGACGTCACCGCGCGCGTGCTGTGGGGCGACGGGACGCCGCTCGAGCTGGTGGGCACGACGGCGGCCGAGGACGGCACCGCCGCCGTGGTGGGCGAGCACGTGTACGCCGAGCCCGGTTCGTACACCGCCCACGTGACGGTCGACGACGGCCGCACGAGCGCCACCCGCGCGGTGGTGGTCGACGTCCTCGCGGCACCGACGGGCACCCCGGTGCTCGAGCTGTCCGCGCGGCTGGGGGCGGCCGGCTCCGTCGTCGGCGTCAGCGGTGCCGGCTTCGCGCCCGGCGAGGAGGTCGCGATCTCGATCCAGCGGCGGCAGGGACGGGGCGAGGCCGAGCGCGTGGTGGTCGGCACGGCCACGGCCGGTGCGGACGGACGCCTCGCGTCGGACGTCCTCGTGCCGCAGGACGCGGTGCGCGGTCCGCACCGGGTGATCGCCCGGGGCCTGGTGTCGGGCGTGGAGGCCACGGCCGGCTACGTCGTCAGCGGCGGCCCGCGGGACTGACCCCGGGCCACCCCCCGCACGACGGACGGGCCGGGCCGGGACCCCTCAGGGGGTCTCGGCCCGGCCCGTCCGGGTCCGCCTGCGTCAGGCCGGCGCGGGACCGGGGGTGTCCACGGCCTTGGTGGTGTCCTCGCCCTCCGAGGCCAGGTGCTCGATCTCCTCCTGGTCGTCGTGGTCGAGCACGGCGTCACCGCCCTCGCCGCGCTCGGGGTGCTCTCCGAGCACGGACTCGCGGATGTAGCGCAGGATCACCGTCCCGACGGCGGCGACGGGCACGGCGAGGAAGGCGCCGACGATCCCCGCGAGGGTGCCGCCCACCGCCACCGAGCCGATGACGACGGCCGGGTGGAGCGCCAGGGCCTTGCCCACGAGGATCGGCTGGAGGACGTTGCTCTCGACCTGCTGGACGAGCAGCACCAGCCCGATCGTCAGGAGCGCGTCGGTGAGCCCGCCCGTGAACAGCGCCACGAAGGTGGCGAGGGCGCCGCTGACCACGGCGCCGACGATCGGGATGAACGCCGAGAAGAAGACGAGCACCGCGAGCGGGAAGGCGAACGGGACGCCGATCCAGAGGAGACCGAGGCCGATGAAGACGGCGTCGACGAGCGCCACGGCCGCCTGGGACCCGATGTATCCGCCGAGCGTGTGCCACACCCGGCTCAGCAGCTCGTCGGCGTGGTTGGCCACCTTGCTGCCGCTCCACAGGTGCAGCCACGGCAGGAACTTCGGGCCGTCCTTGAGGAAGAAGAACGTGAGGACCAGCACCAGGAGCAGCGTGATGAGGGCCGAGCCCACGCTGGCCAGGCCCGTGAGGAGACCGCCGCCGACCGACCCGGCGATCTGCTGGGCGTTGTCCTGCACGCGCTGGATCCCCTGGTCGACCCAGGTGTTGATCTGGTCGCCGGAGAAGCCGAGCACCCCGCCCTGGAAGGTGTTCTGGATGTCCTCGAAGCCGGCGATGATCTCGTCGGACAGGCCGTTCGCCTGCGAGATCACCCGCGGGATGAGGAAGGAGAACACCCCGACGATGGCGCCGAGGAAGACGACCAGGCTGATGGCGGCCGCGAGCGCGCCGGGCATCGCGCGCCTCAGCAGCCTCACGGCGGGCCACAGCACCGTCGAGAGGATCAGCGCCAGGACGACCGGGAGCACGATCGTCCAGAGCTTGCCCAGCAGCCAGAAGAAGAAGACGAGCCCCGCGACGATGACGAGCACCCGCAGCACCCACAGCGCGACAGCGGTCGTCGCCTGCTCGAGCTTGCCGAAGCGGCCCTTGGGGTGCGCGCGGGACGGGCGCATCTCGACGACGGCGTCGACGGAGTCGTCGTCCTCGCGGCGGCGACCCGCACCGCCGACCGCCCGCCGGCTCGGGGAGACCTGCCGGCCCGGGGCGACGTGGGCTCCCCCGGCGGAGGGCTGCGCGCCGTGCGCCCCCGAGGCGCCGCGCAGGCGTTGGAGCAGGGTCATCCGTACGTCTCCTCACCGCAGCGGCCCGTCGCCGCTGCGAGGCCCCACTCTGGGGGGCGTCGTCGGTCCGTGCGACCGCAGGCCGCCGGGGCGGGCGCCCCCGGCCTCCGGTCTCCTACTGTGCGCCCATGAGCGCAGCGCAGCCCTCGACCGCCGCGGCACGGGACTGGTGGTGGCAGGTCGACCCGCCCGCGAGCCTCGCGGACGTCGTCGTCAGGGCCGCGCAGGAGGAGCCCGACCGCGAGGTCCTGGCCCGCCGGGCCGGCGGCGGCTGGCAGGGCGTGACGGCGGCGCGCTTCCACGAGGAGGTGGAGGAGGTCGCTGTGGGGCTGCTCGCGGCCGGGATCGGGCCCGGGGACCGCGTCGGCCTGATGGCGCGCACCCGGTACGAGTGGACGCTCGTCGACGCGGCCGTCTGGGCGGCCGGCGCGGTCGTCGTCCCGGTGTACGAGACGAGCGCCCCCGAGCAGCTGCGCTGGATCCTCCAGGACTCCGGAGCCGTCGCCTGCTTCGTCGAGACCCCCAGCCACGCCAAGACGCTCGCGCAGGTCTCCGACGGGCTGCCGGCGCTGCGGACCTCGTGGGTGCTGGACGGCGGTGCCACCGGGATCCTGCCGACGCTGGGCGACCTCGTGGCGTCGGGGCGCGGCAGCACCGAGGGCGGGGACCAGCTGGGTCGGGCCGAGCTGACCCGCCGCCGGGAGGCCCTCTCGCGGGACGACGTCGCCACGATCATCTACACCTCCGGCACCACGGGGCGGCCGAAGGGCTGCGTGCTCACGCACGGCAACTTCCTCGTCGAGTGCGGCACAGCGGTCGAGCGCCTGCCCGAGCTCTTCACCGACCCGCGCTCCTCGACGCTGCTCTTCCTGCCGCTGGCGCACGTGTTCGGCCGCATGATCGAGATCGCCGTGCTGATGGCCCGGGTGCGCGTGGGCCACAGCGACGTGGCTCGCATCACGCGGGACCTGCCCACCTTCCAGCCGTCCTTCGTGCTCGCGGTGCCGCGGGTCTTCGAGCGCGTCTACGAGACCGCCCGGCGCCGGGCGACGACGGAGGGCCGGGGCGCCGTCTTCCAGCGGGCCTCGGACGTGGCCACGGCCTGGAGCCGGGCGCAGGACACCGGCGGGCCCGGCCTGCTGCTGCGGGCGCAGCACGCCCTGTTCGACCGCCTCGTCTACGGCAAGCTGCGCGCGGCCCTCGGCGGCCGCGCGGAGTGGGCGGTCTCGGGGGGCGCGCCCCTCGGCGAGCGGCTCGGGCACTTCTTCCGCGGCATCGGGGTCACGATCCTGGAGGGCTACGGGCTGACGGAGACGACCGCGGCCACCACGGTGAACACCCCGCGCGAGCAGAGGGTCGGCACGGTCGGCCGGCCCCTGCCGGGGACGGACCTGCGCATCTCCGAGGCGGGCGAGATCATGGTCCGCGGCGGGCACGTCTTCCGCGAGTACCTCGGCAACGGCGCAGCCACCGCCGAGGTGCTCGACGCCGACGGGTGGTTCGCCACCGGCGACCTGGGCTCCCTGGACGGGGACGGCTACCTGACGATCACCGGCAGGTCCAAGGACATCCTCGTGACGTCCTCGGGCAAGAACGTGTCGCCGGGCCCGCTCGAGGACAGCCTCCGGGCGCACCCCCTGGTCAGCCAGGCCGTCGTCGTCGGGGACGGGCGCAGCAGCATCGGCGCCCTCGTCACCCTCGACGAGGAGGCCGTCGCCGCCTGGCTCCAGCAGTCCGGCCGCGAGCCCGCGCCGGTGGCGGACTTGGTGGAGGACCCGGACCTGCTCACCGAGGTGCGGCGCGCCGTCGACACGGCGAACGAGACCGTCTCCTCCGCCGAGGGCATCCGCCGGTTGCGGGTGCTCCCGGTCGACCTCACGGAGGAGGGCGGGCAGCTCACCCCGAGCATGAAGGTCAAGCGCGGCGTCGTCCTGGAGCAGTTCGCCGACGAGCTCGAGGCCATGTACCGCTCCCGTCGGTAGGTCCCGCGACCGGGCCCCGGGCGGGAGGTCCCGGCGCCGCCCCGTCGTCGAGCGCCGGACACCCGCCGGACACCGGGGTCGGCTTCGGTGGGCCCCGGCCCGGCAGCGGGTGGGCGCCGACGGGTCGCTCCAGAACCGGGACGCGGCTGCCGATGCCGGGAGAGGATCGGACGGCCGGGCGAGACGAGGAGCAGCTGTGCAGGGCAGGGCGAGGACGCGGCTGACGGGGACGAGCGCCGGGCAGCGCGCGGTGGGTCGGTCGAGCCGCGCTGCCGGCGGCAGGCCGGTCGCGGCCCTCGCCACGGCGGTCGGGACCGCCGCGCTGTGCGGAGCCCTCACGCTGCCGGCGGCGGCGGCCCCCCCCGCCACCAGCACCCCGACCCCCGTCACCAGCACGGTGACCGGGGCGCCGGTGGACGGCCCGACGGGTATCCCGGCCGAGGTGCCGACGAGCGCGGCCACGCAGGCCCCGCCGACCGACGCCCCGACCATCTCGCCGACCGAGGCGCCCGAGCTCCCACCGACCGAGCTCCCGCCGACCGATCTCCCGACGAGCACCCCGACCGAGGCGCCGGTGCCCGCCCAGCCGGTGGACGACGCCGCCGAGGTCGGCACCCCGCCCACGGCGCCGGAGCCCGACCCGGCGGCCGTCGCCGCCTACGAGGCCGCGGTGGCTGCCTCCGCCGACGCCTCCGCGCGGCTGGCCGAGGTGTCCGCCCGGGCCGCCACCGCCCTGCAGGCCCGGGACGAGGCCCGCGCTCGGCACGACGCCGCCGTCGCCGAGGAGGCGCACCAGCAGGAGCTCGCGGCCTCGGCCGCGACGCTCGTGGCCCGGGGCCGCAGCGCCGTCGGGCGCTGGGCGAGCTCGGCCTACCGCGGCGGTGAGGACCTGCGGTCCGGCATGCCGGTGGCCTCGGCCCTGCTGGGCAGTGCGACGACGGACGAGGTCGGGTCTCAGCTGAGCCTCCTCGCGGCCGTCGGCCGCCAGCGCAGCGGCGCCGTGCGTGAGGCGCTGGACGCCGAGCACGTGGCCGAGCTGGCCCTGGCCCGGGCGGCCGCCGCGGAGGAGCAGGCGGTGGTCGAGCAGCAGCGCGCGGACGCCGAGTCCGCCGTCGCGGACTCCGCCCTCGCCGAGCAGCGCGAGCTGGCGGCCGCCGTCGACGCGCAGCTCGCCGCCGCGCGCGAGCAGCTCGGGCTGGCTGCCGAGCCCGTCGCGGCGGTGGCCGACCTCGGCGCCGCTCCGGTGGACCTCCCGGCGGGCGCCGGGGGCTGCGCGTCCAGCGACCTGCGCGCCTACCCGAACGGGCAGATCCCCGTCACCGCCCTGTGCCCTCTCGTGAGCGCGCCCGGCCACCTGCTGCGCGCCGACGCCGCGCGCTCCTTCGACGCCATGAGCCGCGCCTACGCCCAGGCGTTCGGCACGCCCCTGTGCGTGACCGACTCCTACCGGTCGCTGGCCGAGCAGATCTCCGTGCGCGCGCGCAAGCCGACCCTGGCCGCCGTGCCGGGCACGAGCCGCCACGGGCTCGGACGCGCCGTCGACCTCTGCGGTGGCGTGGAGGACTTCGGCACGCCGCAGCACGCGTGGGTCGTCCAGCGCGCGCCGATGTTCGGCTGGTTCCACCCCTCGTGGGCGGACGAGAGCGCTTCCAAGCCCGAGCCCTGGCACTTCGAGTACGCGGAGTCCGCCGGCGGGCCGGACGCCGCGTGACGCGGCGCCCACCGCGTCCGCACGCGACGTCGACCCCCACCGGGCGACCCGTGCCCGTGGCGCTGCGGGGCGGGCGGCCGCTCCTGGTCGCGCACCGCGGCTTCTCCCGGGACGGCCTGGAGAACTCCCTGGCTGCCTTCGCCGCCGCGCGCGAGCTCGGCGCCGACGTCCTGGAGACCGACGTCCACGCCACCGCCGACGGCGTCCTCGTGGCCTTCCACGACGACCGCCTCGACCGCACGACGGACGTCGAGGGCGAGATCGCGCGCACGCCCTGGTCGGTCGTCTCCCGCGCCCGCATCGCGGGCCAGGAGCCGGTGCCGCGGTTCGCGGAGGTCCTCGAGGCGTTCCCCGGCGTCGTGCTCAACGTCGACGTCAAGGCGCCCGGCGCCGTCCGCCCGCTCGCCGCGCTGCTGCGCTCGGCCGGGGCGTGGGAGCGCGTCGTCGTGGCCAGCTTCTCCGAGCGCCGGCGGCGCGCCGTCGTGCGGGCGCTGCCCGCCGGGACCGCCACCTCGGCCGGCGCGCCGCTCGTGGCGGCCGTCGTCGGCGCCGTGCGCGCGCCCGTCCCGGTGGCGGCCCGACGACGGGCGGTCGCGCGGGCGCTGTCCGGTGTGGACGTGCTCCAGGTGCCCGAGCGGGTGGCCACCGACGCCTTCGTGCGCGCCGTCCACGACGCCGGCAGGCTGGTGCACGTGTGGACCGTCGACGACGTCCCGACCATGCACCGACTGCTCGACGCGGGGGTCGACGGGATCATGACCGACCGCACCGACCTGCTCCGACGCGTGCTCGACGCCCGGGCGGACCGCCGCGTCGGACCGGTGGCGTCCGCGTGAGCGGTCCTCCCGCCCCGCCGCTGACGGGCGCCGTGCAGGCGCCGTCGCCGGAGCTGCGGCGGGAGCGGCGCGCCTGGTACTTCTACGACTGGGCCAACTCCGCCTACGTCACCACGACGGGCACGGTGCTGTTCGCGCCGTACCTCACGGCGGTCGCCACCGCGGCGGCGTGCCCCGGCCTGGCGGACGGAGAGGCCTGCGGGGCCACCCTGTCCGTGCTCGGCGTGCCCGTGGCCCCCGGCTCGCTCGCGCTGTACACCACCACGGTCTCCACGGCGCTCAGCGCGCTCCTGCTGCCCCTCGTGGGGGCGCTGTGCGACCGGGTCGTGCGCAAGCGCCTGCTGCTGGGCGCGTTCGCCCTCGTCGGCGCCACGGCGGCGGCGGCGATGGCGGCGGTCACCGGGACGAGCTGGCAGCTCGGCGTGGTGCTGCAGGTCGTGGCCGGCGCCTGCCTGGGCGCCTCCCTCGTCGTCTACAACGCCCTGCTGCTCGACCTCGCCGGACCGGACGAGCGCGACGCCGTCTCCAGCCGCGGCTGGGCGCTGGGCTACCTGGGCGGCTTCCTGCTGCTCGCCGTCAACCTCGGCGTGGTCTCGGGGCACGACGCGATCGGCCTCAGCGAGTCGGAGGCGGTGCGCGTCAGCCTGCTGTCGGCCGGCCTGTGGTGGGGCGCCTTCAGCCTGGTGCCCGTCCTGGGGCTGCGGGACCGACCGCTGCGCGTCCCGGCCGCGGGCGAGCCGGGTGCCCGGCGCCGCGGGGGTGCCCTGTCCGGGACCTTCGGCGAGCTGGTGAGGACGCTGCGCCACGCCCGCGCCCACCCCATGACGCTGCTGCTGCTGGCCGCCTTCCTCCTCTACAACGACGGCGTCCAGACCGTCATCTACGCCGCGAGCCTGTTCGGCACGGTGGAGCTGGGACTCGCGCAGGCGCAGCTGATCACCGCGATCCTGCTCGTCCAGGGGGTGGCCTTCGTCGGCGCGCTCGTGTTCGGCGTCTTGGCGGGTCGCTTCGGGGCCAAGCGGACCGTGCTGTGGTCGCTCGTCGCCTGGACGGGTGTGGTGTCCGCCGGCTTCCTCCTGCCGGCGGGTCGCTTCGGCCTCTTCCTCCTGCTGTCCGTCGCCATCGGGCTGGTCCTGGGCGGGACCCAGGCGATCTCGCGCTCCCTCTACAGCCAGCTGGTGCCCGTGGGGCGCGAGGCGCAGTACTTCAGCCTCTACCAGGCCGCCGAGCGCGGGACCTCGTGGATCGGGACGCTGGTCTTCGGCCTCGTCTTCCAGCTCACCGGCTCCTACCGCCCTGCCGTCGCCTCGCTGGTGGTCTTCTTCGTCCTCGGTGGTGCGCTGCTGCTGCGGGTGGACGTGCGGCGGGGCATCGCCGACGCGGGGCGGCCGCAGCCCCGGCGCGTCTGAGCGCGTGCGCGGCGGGCCGCGCACTGCTCCGTCCGGGTGAGCGCCGGCAGCCGGGGCGACGGCGCCGGAGCACGCCGCCCCCCGGGCATCCGCCCGGGTCACCGCGCCGAAGAGGAGGTGCCGGGCCCCGGCAGGAGGTGCGGCCGGACGGACCCCCCGGTGCTCGCCCGGTGCCGGGAGGAACAGGGCGCCCCGCGCGACCGTTGGGCCGGGTGTACCGGACGCCCCCACCCCGTGGCGTCCAGGAACGCGAGGACGAGGATGGAGGTGGCTCCCCATGGCCGACCGGAGCCTGAGAGGCACCCGACTGGGCGCAGCGAGCCTGGAGTCGGACACCGGCGTGGAGCCGGCGCCGCGGCAGATGCGCGAGTACGTCTGCCCGAACGAGCACCGCACGGTCATCCCGCTGTCGATGGAGGCCGACGTGCCGGCCCTCTGGGAGTGCCGGTGCGGTGAGCAGGCTCTCCTGCGGGACGCCTCGCGCCCCGAGGAGAAGGCGGGCAAGCCCCCGCGCACGCACTGGGACATGCTCCTGGAGCGTCGCTCGGTGGGTGACCTGCAGGTGCTGCTCGACGAGCGGCTCGAGCTCCTGCGCAGCGGCTTGCTGCACGCCAAGCGCTCTGCGTGAGGACCAGCGGAGCTGGTCCTGACGGCACGGACCCCTGGCGGCAGAGCGGCCCGGCACCAGCCCCCTGACCCCGGGCACCGCGCCTGCACGGCGCTGACCCACGACGACGGCCGCGCCACCCCTCCGGGTGGCGCGGCCGTCGTCGTCCCCGGCACCGCCCGGTCAGTCCCCCCGGGCCGGGCCGCTGACGACGACGGCCACGGCGCCTCAGGGCCGGAGCGGGTCCTCCCCCGGGGGCAGGACCTGACCCCGCACCGGCCCGTCCCGGCCCGTCCCCCCAGGACGACCGTCCGGGTCGAGCACCACCTGGCCGGTGACCACGTCACCGCGCCGCAGCCCCACCACGCGCAGCGCGGCGGTGCCGGCCGCCGCGCCGAGCAGGCGGCGCACGAGGGGGCGCGTGGGCGGCAGGAGGCACAGGAGGCCCGCGAGGTCGGAGACGAAGCCGGGCAGGAGCAGGAGCACCGCCCCGAGGGAGACGAGGCCCGCGTCGGCCAGCTCGCGCCCGACCGCTCGCCCGTCGCTCCGCCCGGTGCGGAGGCTCTCCGCGACCCGCCGCACGCCGCCGAGGCCACCGCGCACGAGCACCAGGGCGCCGACGACCGCACCGGCCAGGAGCAGCAGGAGCGTCCACCCGGTGCCCAGGGCCCTGCCCACCAGCAGGATCCCGAGCAGCTCGAGGAGCACGACCACGGGCGGCACGGCGAGGACCCAGCGCGCGCGACGGCGGCGGCCCGGAGGGCGCGGGGAGGCGCTCACGCGGCTCCCCCTGGACCGGCAGCCGCGCCCACGGGCTGCGGGTCGCGGCCGTCGCGGGGACCGAGCGCCGCGGACGCCGCGGGACCGGTGGACGCCCCTCGCCGGCGACGGCGGCCGGCGAGCGTCCCCGCCACCACCGCGAGCGCCCCGAGCAGCGAGATGCCCAGCTCGGGCCAGGCGCCGGCGCGCGCGGCCGGCGTCAGCGACGTGCGCAGCGGGATCTCCTGGACGAGGACGTCCGGGGTGAACAGCGCCGTGGTCCGCCCGGTGCTGCCGTCCGGCGCCACCACCGCCGAGACCCCCACCGTGGAGGCGTGGACGACGGCCCGCCCCTCCTCCACGGCCCGCACCCGCGAGATGGCCAGCTGCTGCACGCTCTCGTCGGTGAAGCCGAAGGTGGCGTTGTTGGTCGGCACGACCAGCGCCTGCGCCCCGCCGCGGACGACGTCGTCGACGAGGCCGTCCTCGACGCTCTCGAAGCAGATGAGCGCCCCCAGCGTCGTCCCCGCGACGTCGAGCGTGCCCGGCCGCTCCCCCGGCGCCATGTCCGCCCGCACGAGGTCGACCTTGTCGCTGAAGAGGCGGAAGAAGTCCCGGTGCGGCACGTACTCCGCGAAGGGCACGGGGTGCTGCTTGGCGTAGACCTGGCCGGGACCCGTCTCCGGGTCCCACACGACGACGACGTTGCGGAGCTGGTCGTCGGCGAGGGCGTCCTCGGGCGCCCCGGGCAGCTCCGGGGGCATGCCGGTGCCCCGGCTGCCGCGCACGAGCGTCCCGACCAGGACGGGCGCCCCGACGGCCGTGGCCGCCTCCTCGATGCGCGCCGCCGCGTCCGGGTTGGCGAAGGGGTCGATGTCGCTGGCGTTCTCGGGCCAGACGACGACGTCCGGCTGCGGTGCGCGCCCGGCCGCGACGGCCTGGGCGAGCTCCAGCGTCCCGCGGACGTGGTTGTCGAGGACGGCTCGCCGCTCGGCGTTGAACTCCAGCCCGGGCTCGGGGACGTCGCCCTGCACGGCGGCGACGACCAGGGTGCCGGCCTCGGCGGCCGTGGGCCGGGGGACCGCCGCCCCCGCGACCGACAGGAGCGCGGCGAGGGCCAGGGGCGCGCCGACGGCCGCCGCGGCGGCCCGCGGCGGCCGGCCGGGAGCGCCGCTGCGCCTCGCCCGGCGCTCGCCCGCGAGCACGGCGAGGCGCAGGGCCGCCAGCGCGAGCGCGGCGCCCGCGGCGGCCACGGCGAAGGAGACGAGGGGGGCGCCCCCCAGCGCGGCCAGGCCGACGGCCGGGGCGTCGGCCTGGCTGAACGCCAGCCGCCCCCATCCGAAGCCGCCGAAGGGCAGGCGCGCGCGCAGGGCCTCGACGCCGGTCCAGACGGCGCCCGCAGCGGCGGCCTGCAGGCACAGGCGCACGGCTCCCGGGGCGCTCCAGGAGCCGGGCGCACCCGCTCCCGCGGCGCGCGGGGCCCAGCGCAGCACCAGCACGAGGAGGGCACCGGCCAGGGCGACGAAGAGGGCCTCCGCGCCGGCGAGGGCGTAGGCGACGGGCCCGACGTACTCGGCCGTCCACCGGAGGAGCACGACGAACAGGACGAGGCCGTGCAGGAGGCCCAGGAGCGCGCCGGTGCGCACGCGCGCGCCCGCGACGGCGGCGACCAGGGCGCCGACCCCCGGCGCGGCGAGCCACCACCAGCCCGGCTCCGGGAAGGCGCTGGCGACCAGCAGCCCCCCGAGCGCGGCGGCGAGCGCCCGGGCGAGGACAGAGGGCCGCAGCTGCACGGCTCCAGGGTAGGCGCCGCAGCGAGGGGGGCCGACCGGCTCGAGGCCGTGCCGGGAGGGGCCCCGCGGGCACCCGACGGCGGGGGACCTCGGACGAGCACCCTCCGACGAGCACCGTCCCGGGACCACCGTCCCGCGACCACCGGTCTGGTCCAGGCGGACGGACCCGCCCGCCCTTCGGTCCGTCCGAGCCTCGGTGGCGCCGGGGTCTTCGAGACGTTGTCTACGGGGCGGGCGGGCCGTCGCTGCTCCACCACGTGCACGGGCTGCCGGCCGCGGTGGCCGACGACGACGGTACTCGGGGCGGGCTGTCTGTCAACCGTCCGCGGGAGGGTCGCAGACCCCCTCTGACCTGGGACGACGTGTCGTCGTCGCAGGTCAGCGCAGGGTGTCTCGCACCCCCCGGTGCGCGCGCCCGGCGGCGTGTCGGACGGCGTGTCGAGCGGGGTGGACGGTCAGCGCCGAGCGCCGGCCGGTCGCTCACCCGAACAGGTGCCCCGAGTCACGATCGGATCACAGAGGTCGTGCCGAGGCCGGGCGCGGGCTTATGTTCGGGCTCGCGACTTATCCCGAGCCGACGACGGCCCGGGGTCCCCGATGCGAAGGAGCATCCATGCGCGCTCGCAGCACCGCCGTCGCGGTCACCTCGATGGCCGCCGTCCTCGTCCTCTCCGCCTGCGGCGGCGGGAGCACCTCCGGCTCCGGTTCCGGCTCCGGCGGCGGCGACGCCACCGCCGGCAGCGGCTCCGGCGGCGGGGGCTCCGACAGCCCCCAGGTCGGCGTCATCCTCCCCGACACCGAGTCCTCGGCCCGCTGGGAGTCCTTCGACGCCCCGCTGCTCCAGCAGGCGTTCGACGACGCCGGCATCTCGGCGACCATCCAGAACGCCCAGGGCGACGCGTCGACCATGCAGACCATGGCCGACCAGATGATCACCCAGGGCGTCGCCGTCCTCGCGATCGTCAACCTCGACTCCGACTCCGGCGCGGCCATCGAGGCCAAGGCGAAGCAGGCCGGCGTCCAGACGATCGACTACGACCGCCTCACCCTCGGCGGCTCGTCGGACTACTACGTGTCCTTCGACAACACCCGCGTGGGCGAGCTGCAGGGCGAGGGCCTGGCCACGTGCCTCGGCGACACGCCGGCGGACATCGTCTACCTCGACGGCTCCCCCACGGACAACAACGCCACCCTCTTCGCGGACGGCGCCCACAGCGTCCTCGACCCGATGACGCAGTACACGGTCGTCGGCGAGCAGGCGGTGCCGGACTGGGACAACCAGCAGGCGGCGACCATCTTCGAGCAGATGCTCACGCAGGCGGGGACGATCAACGGCGTCCTGGCCGCCAACGACGGCCTCGGCAACGCGGCCATCTCGATCCTGGCCAAGAACGGCCTCAACGGCCAGGTGCCGGTGACGGGCCAGGACGCGACCGTCCAGGGGCTGCAGAACATCCTCGCCGGGGACCAGTGCATGACGGTCTACAAGGCCGTCACCAAGGAGGCCCAGGCCCTGGCCGAGACGGCCATCTCCCTCATCAACGGCGAGGAGCCCGAGACGACGGGCACCGTCACCGACGACACCGGTGGTCGCGACGTGGCCTCCATCCTCCTCGAGCCGCAGGCGATCTTCCGCGACAACGTCAAGGACGTCGTGGACGACGGCGCCGTCACGGCCGAGGAGCTGTGCACGGAGAAGTTCGCCGACGCCTGCACCGAGCTCGGCATCTCCTGAGGCCGCCGGCGGCCCGCTGAGGCGGACGCCGCTCGCCCCGGACCGCCGGGCGCCCCGAGGGGCGCCCGGCGGTCCCCGCCGCGCCCGGCTCGCCCGCGCGCTCCCGATCCCCGCCGCGGGGCCTGCCGGCCCGCAGCCCCCGGCGCCCCTCGACGAGGAGGACCCTTGGCCCACACCATCCCCCCCGCCGCGCACGCGGCGTCCCCCGGCGCGGACGGCGCCGCGCCCCCGCTGCTGTCCCTGCGCGGCATCGACAAGAGCTTCGGCGCGGTCCAGGTGCTGCACGGCGTCGACGTCGACGTGCGTGCCGGCGAGGTGACGGCGCTGGTCGGCGACAACGGCGCCGGCAAGTCCACGCTCGTGAAGTGCGTGGCCGGCATCTACACCACGGACGCGGGCGAGTACCTGTTCGAGGGTCGCCCGGTGCAGGTCTCCGGGCCCAAGGACACCGCCGCGCTCGGCATCGAGGTCGTCTACCAGGACCTCGCGCTGTGCGACAACCTGGACGTCGTCCAGAACATGTTCCTCGGCCGGGAGATGAAGAAGGCCGGCGTCCTGGACGAGACGGCGATGGAGGAGGCGGCGCGCCGCACCCTCGCGAGCCTGTCCGTGCGCACGCTCCGCTCGGTGCGCCAGCTCGTCTCCAGCCTGTCGGGGGGGCAGCGCCAGACCGTCGCGATCGCCAAGGCGGTCCTGTGGAACTCCCGCGTGGTGCTCCTCGACGAGCCGACGGCCGCGCTCGGCGTCGCGCAGACCCGCCAGGTGCTCGACCTCGTGCGCCGCCTCGCCGACAACGGCCTGGGGGTCGTCCTCATCAGCCACAACCTCAGCGACGTCTTCGAGGTCGCCGACTCCATCACCACCCTGTACCTCGGCCGCTCCGCCGCCACCGTCCGCACGCGGGACGTCACGAGCAGCCAGGTCGTCGAGCTGATCACCTCCGGGCGCTCCGGCGAGCTCGGCCTCGCCCACGAGTCCCTGACGGCCTGAGGAGGACCCATGAGCACCACGCCCGGAACGACCCCCGGCGGCGCGGCGGACGCCGGACCCGGCGCCGCCCCGCAGGCCCCGGAGGCGCGCACGCGCCCCGCCCAGGGCGACGAGCAGGCGCGCATCGCCGAGCTCGCCCGCGCCACCGGCGGCGCCAGCACCATCGGCGAGCCCACCCCGGAGCCCACCTTCCGCGAGGGCGTCACCGCCTACGTGCAGAAGCTGCGCGGCGGCGACATCGGCTCGCTGCCCGCCCTCCTGGGCCTGGCCGTCCTGCTCGTGCTCTTCTCGGCGCTGCGGCCCGGCACCTTCCCCACGGCGCTGAACATCGCCAACCTCCTCGTCCAGGCGTCCTCGATCATCGTCCTGGCGATGGGGCTGACCTTCGTGCTCCTGCTCGGCGACATCGACCTGTCCGCCGGGGTCGCCGGCGGGACGTCGGCGGCCGTCATGGCCATCGGCCTCGGCTCGACCGGGCTGCCGTGGTACGTCGCCGTGCCGCTCGGCCTCGTCGCGGGCCTGGTCATCGGCACGGTGATCGGGCTCTTCGTCGCCAGGGTCGGCATCCCCAGCTTCGTGGTGACCCTCGCGCTGTTCCTCGCGCTGCAGGGAGTGACCCTGCGCCTGGTCGGGCAGGGCGGCACGATCGCCGTCCGCGACCCGGTCGTCGTCGCCATCGCCAACGGCAACGTGCCCGTCGGGGTCGGGTGGGTCCTCGCCGTCGTCGCCGTGGTCGCGTACGCCGGGGTCAGCCTGCTCCAGTGGGCCGGCAAGCGCCGTCGCGGGCTCACGCGGGACAACGTCGGCGTCGTCGTCCTGCGGGTCGTCGGCGTGGCGGTCGCCGTCCTCGCGGTCACGGCCGTGCTCTCGCAGAACCGGGCCCGGGTCCCGAGCATCGTCCTCGCGGGGATGCCGTACTCGGTCCCGCTGATCGCGGTGCTGCTGGTCGTGCTGACCTTCGTCCTGGGCCGCACCTCCTACGGGCGCCACGTCTACGCCGTCGGCGGCAGCGCCGAGGCGGCCCGTCGCGCGGGCATCTCCGTGCAGGCGATCCGCGTCTCCGTGTTCATGATCGGGTCCACCCTCGCCGCCCTCTCGGGGATCATCGAGGCCTCCCGGCTGAACTCCGTGGCGCCGGGCTCCGGCGGCGGCAACACGCTGCTGCTGGGCGTGGGCGCCGCCGTCATCGGCGGCACGAGCCTGTTCGGAGGCCGCGGCAAGGTGACCAACGCGGTCATCGGCGGCCTCGTCATCGCCACGATCGCCAACGGGCTCGGCCTGCTCGGCCAGCCCGCCTACGTCAACTTCCTGGTGACCGGCGCCGTCCTGCTGCTCGCCGCTGCCGTCGACGCCGTCTCGCGCCGGCGCCGCTCCTCCGCCGGCCGGTAGGCGGTGGTCCGCCCGTCCCGGGGGTCGCTGGAGGCGACCCCCGGCGACGGCCCAGCGCCTCGCCCCAGGAGGCCGGCACCGGGCGCCGGCCGCGGCGCGGGGGCGACCTCTGGACCGGGGTCGCCGCGGGTGCCGCCGGCGCCCGGCCTCCGCGCCCTGGGCCCGTCCGTCCTGGGCTCGTCCGTCCTGGGCACCGCTGCCGGAGGCCGCAGCCAGGAGGACGTCCGGCGCCACAACCTCTCGGCCGTCCTCACGGCCGTGCACCGCGAAGGCCCCCTCACGAGGGCCCAGCTCACGGCGGTGCTGGGTCTGTCGCGCTCCACGGTCGGCGACCTCGTCGGCGGTCTGGTGGCCGCCGGCCTCGTCGTGGAGGACCGCCCGTGCCCCGAGGCCGGGCGGGGCGTCGGGCGGCCGTCGCTGGTGGTGCGCCCCCTCGAGCGCTCGGCCACCGCCCTCGCCGTCTACCTCGACGTGCACTGGCTCCGCGCGGCGGTGGTGGGCCTGGGGGGCACCGTCCTCGACCGGGCCACGCAGGAGGTCCCGGTGGGCTCCCCGCCCCGGGTCGTGGCCGACCTCGTCGGGGCCGTCGCCGCGCGGCTGGTCCCCGACGACGAGGCCAGGCGGCGGCTGGTCGCCGTCGGCGCCGCCGTCCCCGGCACGGTCCGCGCGGGCCGGGGCGTCGTCGGGCTCGCGCCGAACCTCGGCTGGGCGGAGCAGCCCGTCGGGGAGCCGATCGCCGCAGCGGTCGCGCAGCACCTCGGGCGCCGGCTGCCCGTCGTCGTCGGCAACGACGCCGACCTCGGCGTCGTCGCCGAGTGCCGTCGGGGCGCGGCGCGCGACGCCGCCGACGTCGTGTACCTCTGCGGCACCTGGGGTCTCGGCGGCGGCGTGGTCTCCGGGGGCCATCGGCTCACCGGCAGCCGCGGTTTCGCGGGAGAGGTCGGCCACATCGGCGTCGACCCGGAGGGCCGCGCCTGCCACTGCGGCAGCCGCGGGTGCTGGGAGTCCGAGAGCTCGGCCGCCGCCTGGGCGGCGCCGCTGGAGCTGGACGCCGACGCCCCCGACATCGCCCAGCAGCTGCTCGAGCGCCTCGACCGCGGCGGGGGGGCGGCCCGCCGCACGCGCGACCGCGTCTCGCGCGCCTACGCCCGCGGGCTCGCCAGCGTCGTCAACGTCCTGGACCCGCAGGTGGTCCTGCTGGGCGCGGGGCTGTGGCGGGACCTGTGGCCGGTCGTGGCCGACGACGTCCTGCCGTGGGTGGAGCGGCTGGTGCTGCCCGCGCTGCGCGAGCACGTCGACGTGCGCCCCGCCGGGCTCGGGGCGGACTCCACGCTGCTGGGCGCCGCGGAGACCGCCTTCGAGGCGCTGCTCGAGGACCCCCTGGCCGTGGCGCCGGCCTGACCCGCCGTCGCGCTCCGGGGCCGCTCAGGCGGCCAGGTCGCCGGAGTCGTGCAGCACCCGGCCGGCGCGCAGCAGCCGCAGGCAGCGCGGGGTCGGGGCGCCGTCGGACAGGTCGGGCAGCCCCGGCGTGCCCGAGCGGGGGTCGGTGCTCCAGCTGGACACGCGCGCGTCCGCGGCCTGCACGACGAGGTCGCCGACCGACCAGACCGCCAGCGTCGCGAGCGCCCCGGGCACGAGGACGCCCTCGCCGTCGCGCCGCGCGGCGCGCCAGCCCCCGCGGGTGTGCGCGAGGAAGGCGGCCCGGGCCGAGAGGCTCTGGCCCTCCCCCGACATGGACGTGCACGCGCGCACGGCGCCCCAGGGGTCGAAAGGCGTGACGGGCGCGTCCGACCCCAGGGCCAGCGGCACGCCCGCGGAGGCGAGGTCGGCGAGCGGGTTCAGGGCCGCCGCGCGGGCGGTCCCCAGCCGCTGGGCGTACAGCCGCCCCGGCCCGCCCCACAGGGCGTCGAAGGCGGGCTGCACGCTGGCCACGACGCCCAGGCGCGCGAGCTCGGCGACGGCGCGCGCGTCGGGCGCCTCGAGGTGCTCCACGCGGTGGCGCCCGGACGCGAGGGCGGGCGTGCCCACCACGCGCTCGGCCTCCAGCAGCCCCTCGACGAGCGCGTCGCAGGCGGCGTCGCCGATGACGTGGAAGCCGCCCTGCACCCCCGCGCGCGTGCAGGCCACCAGGTGCGCGGCGACGTCGGCCGCGGACAGGTGCGCCACCCCGGCGTGCTCGCCCGGCAGACCGGTCCCGGCGAGGTCGGCGTACGGCTCGCGCAGCGCCGCGGTGCGGGAGCCGTAGGAGCCGTCGACGCACAGGTCGCCCGCCAGGCCGAGGACGCCGGCGCCCTCCACCTCCGCCAGGACGGCGCGGGCCTCCTCCTCGTCGTGGGCGGGGGCCCCCCAGTAGGCGAGCACCTCGGGCACGTCGCCGCCGTCGGACAGCGCGCGCAGCGCCCTCAGGTCCTCCGCGGACCCGACGTGCGGCGCCGAGCACTCGGTGACGGCGGCCACCCCGACCGCCGCCGCGGCGTCCAGCGCTCGGCGGTGCACCCGCTCGCGCTCGCCGGGCTCGAGCCGGCGGCTCGCGTCCCGGGCCACGTCGTGGGCGCGCAGGCGCACGAGGGCGCCGCCGTCCCAGCCCTCCACGCCCCGCAGGCCCGCGCGCTCCGCCAGCGCGCTGGAGACCAGGGCCGAGTGCACGTCCACCCGGGACAGCAGCACCTCCGCGCCACGGGCGGCCCGGTCCAGCTCCTCGCGCGAGGGCGGGCCCCCGGGCCAGTCCACGTCGTCCCAGCCGTGGCCCAGCACCGGGAGCCCTGGCGCGGCTCGGACGGCGCCGGCCACCAGGTCCAGCACCTGCGCGGCGCTCTCGGCACCCGTGAGGTCGACCCCGGACAGCGCGAGCCCCGTCTCGGTGACGTGCGCGTGGGCGTCCACGAACCCGGGTGTGACGAGCGCCCCGGGAGCCTCCACGACGACGTCGGCGCGGGAGCGCTGGGCTTGCGCGGCCTCCTGCGAGCCCACCCACGCGACCCGGTCGCCCTCCACGAGCACGGCCGTGGCTAAGGGGTCGGCCGGGGAGTACACCGACCCGGCCAGGTACAGGACGCTGCGGGGGCCGGTCTCCTCGGCGGGTGCGGTGCTCACGCGCCCGAGTGTGCCCGTCCACCGCCCGGCGCGTGCGCCCGCCCGGTGGCCGCACCGTCCGGTGCGGGCGGTCGCGGACGCCGGGGTGGGGCGGGGCTGTCCCCGGGCCGTTCTAGGCTCCCCCGCATGGACGCCCGCACGACCCGCACCGGCTCCTCGCCGAGCGACGGTCCCCTGCTCCTGCTCGACGCGGCGTCGATGTACTTCCGCGCCTACCACGGCATCCCCGACTCGGTGGCGGCCCCCGACGGCAGCCCCGTGAACGCGCTGCGGGGCTTCCTCGACATGACCGCCCGGCTGGTCGCCGACCGTCGCCCGCGCGGGCTCGTGGCGTGCTGGGACGACGACTGGCGGCCCCGGTGGCGGGTGGACGCGGTGCCCTCTTACAAGGCGCACCGGGTGGGGGCCGACGGCGGCGAGGACGCCCCGCGCACCCTCGGGCCCCAGGTGCCCGTCATCGCCGAGGCGCTCGCCGCCGTGGGCGTCCCCCGGGTGGGCGCGCAGGGCTGCGAGGCCGACGACGTCATCGGGACGCTGACGACGCGGGCGCTGGCGGGGGGCCGCCGCGTCGAGGTGGTCACGGGCGACCGGGACCTCTTCCAGCTGGCCGGGACCGGAGCGCGGGACGAGGACGTCCTCGTCCTCTACACCTCCCGGGGCATCCGCGACCTCGAGGTCGTCGACGGCGCCCGCCTGCGCGAGCGCTACGGCGTCGCCGACGGCGACCGCTACGCCGACCTCGCCGTCCTGCGCGGCGACGCCAGCGACGGGCTGCCCGGCGTCGCTGGTGTCGGCGAGAAGACGGCGGCCACGCTCCTCGAGCGCTTCGGCGACCTGGCGGGCGTCCGCGCGGCCGTCCTGGCGCGGGACCCGTCGCTGCGCCCGGCGCAGCTGGCGCGCCTGGCCGAGGCCTCCGACTACCTCGACGCCGCCCCGGCCGTGGTGCGCGTCCTGCGCGACGCCGACCTGCCCGAGCACGACGACGCGCTGCCCACCGCGGTCGCCGACGCGGACGCGGTCACGCGGCTGGCGCGCCGCTACGGCGTCGCCTCCAGCCTGCGGCGCCTGCTCGTGGCGCTGGGCCTGCCCACCGAGGCCGTCCGCGAGGAGGTCGTCGGCCGGCGGTGACCTCGTCGCGGGGCCGCGTGCGCGGGCACGCCCGCGGGCACCGGTCGGCCGTGGCCGAGCGCCCCCTGACCGCCTCGCCGGACCACGCTGCGCTCGGCGGCTGGTCGGCCCTGGTCGTGCTGGACCTCCTCGTCCGGGCCGTGCGGACGTCCCGTCGAGGCGACGGGCGCGGCCGGGCCCGTCTCGGAGAGCCGCGGGCTGAGGCCCCGGCCAGGGGCGGGGGGCTCGGCGGAGGTCCGCCGTCGCCCACCCGTCCCCTCCGGCGGGCCCTACCTCGGCGTGGTCGGCCCCGACGGACGCCCGTCGGGGGCCGTGCTCGGGGAGGACGTCGTGCCACCGGTGCCGGTGCCGGTGTCGCCGTGGCCGCCGCCCCCGGGCAGCTTCTGCGCGACGGCGTCCTGCGCGCGGCGACCGGCCCGCTTGACCTCCGGTCGCTGCACCAGCTTGGTGGCCTGCTTCTTGATCTGCTCGTAGCGCTCGCGTCCGGCCTGGGCGCCGAGGACGTACCCGGCCCCGACGAGCAGGGCGTTCTTGATGATGCTCATGGTGTTCCTCTCGGTGGTTCGGTCCGTGTGGTGATCTCGAGCGACCGGCGTGCTCAGGTGAGTGGCTCGGCCGGTACCGCACCCGGTCGTGCCGACTGCGGTCGCCGCACCGTTGACAGTGGGGGCAAGCGGAGAGATGCACAACACGCCGGACCTCCCGCGCACGAGACCCCCGGCGCCCGGCCCTGCCCGTCCGGCACCGGGCGGAAGGACGGTCGAGCGCGTCAGATGCCCGGGCGTGGCCCATCATCGGCGCATGAGCCTGCGCATCCCCGGTCCCGCCCCGTCCGTCGTCCCCGGCCCGGACGGGTCGAGCAGGTGACGGTCTCGAGCTCCGCCGCCCGTCTCGTCGACCGGGCCATCGCCTGGTACCAGGTGCGGCTCTCCCCCCGCAAGGGCTACGGGTGCGCGCACCGGGTCGCCCACGGCGGGGACTCCTGCTCGCAGGCCGTCCGCCGGTCGCTGCTCGAGCGCGGGCCGGCCGGAGCGGTGCTCCCCAGCCTGGCGCGCTTCGCGGCCTGCTGGCAGGCGGTGGCGCTGCTGACCCCCCACCAGCGGGTCCAGGGGGTCTGCTGCTGCGGCCCCATCCCGATCCCCTTCGGGTTCGGTCGCCGGTGAGCCGGCGGGCTGCGCGTCGTCAGGCGACGACCGAGTAGGCCACCACGCCGCGGCGGACGCGCTCGACGGCGTCGAGCGCCGCGGAGCGCAGGTCTCCGTCGGCGCCGGCGGCGCCGGCCACTTGGTCGAGGAGGTCGACCGTCTGCTTGCACCAGCGGACGAAGTCGCCGGCGCCGAGCTCCATGCCGGCCGCCTCCTCGAGCACCGCGGACAGGGACGCGCCCTGGGCCCAGCGCTGCATGGGCAGCGCGAGCCCGACGTCGGGCGCCGAGGTCGGCGTGAGCCCGTGGGCGCGCTCGCGGTCCTCCAGATCCGACCACAGGCCGACCACCGCCCGCAGCGCCTCGCCGACGGCGCCCGGGGGCGTCCGCGGCCCGGTGCCGACCTCCTCCCGGCGCGCCTCGAAGACCAGCGCCGAGGCGACGGCGGCCAGCCCTGCGCCGTCGAGCCCGGCCAGGACGCCCTCGCGCAGGCACTGCGCCACCAGCAGGTCCTTCTCGGCGTAGACGCGCTTGAGCCGGCGTCCGGCCTCGGTGACCGCCACCTCTGACGACGCGCCGGGGAGCGCCCGGTCGACGACCCGGGTGCCGTCGGGCTCGCGGCCGCTGTCCTCCGGGCTCACGCGCTCCAGGTACCCCAGCTCCAGCAGGAGGTCGCAGACCTTGTCGAAGGTGCGGGCGATGCCGCTGGTGCGCCCCTCGATGCGGCGCACGAGGCCGTCGGTCTCCCCGCGCAGCCGCGACCAGCGCTCGGCCCACCGGGCGTGCTGCTCGCGGTCCGGGCAGCCGTGGCAGGGGTGGTGGCGCAGCTGGCGGCGCAGGCCGTCGAGGGTCTCCAGCGCGGCGGCGTCGTCGTGGCCACCGCGGCGGCGGACCCGCTGCTCGGGCTCCTCGCGCCGCTCGTCGGCGAGCGCCGACCGCATCTGTCCCGCGAGCTCCCGGCGGGCGCCGGCGTCCCGGGCGTTGAAGTCGCGGCGCACGCGCACCCGCGTGACCACCTCGACCGCGCCAGGGACGTCGTGCAGCGACAGCCGCCGCACCTCGCGCTCCTCGGTGAGCACCGTCGGGCGCGGCCCCTCGAGCCCGCCGGCCGTCCCCGGGTCCAGGACGACGGCCGTGCCGGCGCGCCGCCCCGCGGGCACCCGGACGACGTCGCCGACGCTCAGGCCCTCCAGGGAGTCCAGCACCTCCGCGCGGCGGCGGCGAGACGCCTCGCGGCTGCCCTCCTTCTCGAGCTCGCCGATCCGGCGTCGCAGCCCGGCGTACTCCGAGAAGTCGCCCAGGTGGCAGTGCATGGCCTCGGCGTAGCCGTCGAGGGCCTCCTCCTGGGTGCGCGCCCTGCGCGCCAGGCCGACGACGGCGCGGTCGGCCTGGAACTGCGCGAAGGAGGTCTCGAGCACCTCGCGGGCACGGGGTCGCCCGACGGTGTCCACGAGGTTGACCGCCATGTTGGACGTCGGGCGGAAGCTCGAGCGCAGCGGGTACAGGCGGCGGCTGGCGAGCCCGGCCACGGCCTCCGGGTCCAGCCCCGGCTGCCACAGGACGACGGCGTGCCCCTCGACGTCGATGCCGCGGCGCCCCGCCCGGCCGGTGAGCTGGGTGTACTCCCCCGGCGTGATGTCGGCGTGGGACTCGCCGTTGAACTTCACGAGCTTCTCGAGCACCACCGAGCGCGCGGGCATGTTGATGCCCAGCGCGAGCGTCTCCGTGGCGAAGACGGCCTTGACCAGCCCGCGGCTGAACAGGTCCTCCACCACCTCCTTGAAGCGCGGCAGCAGCCCGGCGTGGTGGGCGGCGACGCCGCGCGAGAGGCCCTCGAGCCAGTCCCAGTAGCCGAGGACGGCGAGGTCGGTGTCCGGGATGTCCGCGCAGGCGGCCTCGACGGAGCTGCGGATCTCCACCCGCTCCTCGGGCGTGGTCAGGCGCAGGCCGGCGGCCAGGCACTGGCGCACGGCGGCGTCGCACCCCGCCCGGCTGAAGACGAAGGTGATGGCCGGCAGCAGGTCGGCGTCGTCGAGCGCCGCGACCACGTGGGCCCGGCTCGGGGCCCGCTGCGACGACCCCGGGGACTGCGGGGCGGCCTGCCCGCGCGGCTTGTGCGGCGGGTAGCCGCCGCGGCGCCGTCGGCCCCCGCGCTGCGGCGGTGCCCCCCGCCCGCCGAGGGCGCGCGCGCTGCGCTCGGCATCGCGGGCGATCGCCACCAGCTCGGGGTTGACGGACGGGCGCACGTCCCCGGCCTCGGCCGCCTCGACGGAGCCGCCGGCGACCGCCTGGTCCACCTCGCCCACGAACAGGTCGAGCATCCCGGCCTGGCCGGTGAGCACGTGCTGCCACAGCGGCACGGGCCGGACCTCGGAGACGACGACCTCGGTGCCGCCCCGCACGGTGTCGAGCCACGCCCCGAACTCCTCGGCGTTGCTCACGGTCGCCGACAGCGAGGCGATGAGCACGTCCTGGGGCAGGTGGAGGATGACCTCCTCCCACACGGGGCCGCGGAAGCGGTCGGCGAGGTAGTGCACCTCGTCCATGACGACGTACCCGAGCCCGTGCAGCGTGGAGGAGCCGGCGTAGAGCATGTTGCGCAGCACCTCGGTCGTCATGACGACGACGGGCGCGTCGCCGTTGACGACGACGTCCCCGGTGAGCAGGCCGACGCGGTCGGCGCCGTACCGTTCGACGAGCTCGGCGTGCTTCTGGTTGCTCAGCGCCTTGATCGGGGTCGTGTAAAAGGCCTTGCGCCCCGAGGCGAGCGCGAGGTGCACGGCGAACTCGCCGACGACGGTCTTGCCCGCTCCCGTGGGGGCGGCCACGAGCACCCCGCGCCCCTCCTCCAGGGCGCGGCAGCCGCGCACCTGGAAGTCGTCGAGCCGGAAGGGCAGGGAGTCGCGGAAGCGCGCCAGCTCCGAGCCGTACCCGTCCCCGGGGGGAGCTCCCGCGGCCTGCTGCTGGGCGGCGAGCTCGCGACGGGCGCGGGCGGCGGCGAAGCGCGCGGCGGGCGTCAGCTCCTCGACCTCGGCGTCCGCGGTCGGGGCGGGCGCCGCCCCGGCGGTCCGGGCGGCGCCTGCGGCAGAACCCCTGCGGGCCCCGCCCGTCCGCTGTCGTCGCGACGGCATGGGGCCGAGCCTAGGCGAGGACGCGCAGCCCTCCCGGGCGCACCCCGACCGACAGGGGCAGCGCGCCCAGGCGCTCGCCGTCGCCGTAGGCCGGTGCGTCCCGCCCGTGGGCCTCGGCGGACAGGTGCACCGAGCGGGCGCGGCGGACGCTGACGGCCGGGTGGCCCACGTGCGTCCCCGCGAACACCTTCGGGAACACGCGGGCGACCTCCCAGCCCGGCAGCGGGTCCACGACCACGAGGTCGAGCGCGCCGTCCCCGGCGTCGGCGTCGGGGGCGATGCGCATCCCCCCGCCGAAGCTCGAGGTGTTGGCGAGGGCGACGAGGAGCGCCTCGCGGGTCTCGGGCACCCCGTCGACGACCAGCGTGTACCGCAGCGGGCGGCGCACGGGGAGCTCGCGCGCGGCCGCGAGGACGTACCGGGCGCGACCCCGGGGCCACCGCCAGCCGTTCGCCCGCTCGTTCACGACGGCGTCGAAGCCCGCCGAGACGACGCCGAGCACGAGCCGCTCGCGCGCGGCGCCGTCCGCCGGAGCGGGCGAGCCGCTGCGCTCGGGCGAGCCCGCCGCGTCACCGCCGCCGACCGCCAGGACGTCGACCCGACGGGTCCGGCCGGCGCGCAGAGCGGCGACGGCGCGGCGGGTGGCGCGCGCCGGGTCGCGTCCGTCCAGGCCGAGGCCGCGGGCGACGTCATCGCCCGTGCCGGCCGGCACCAGGCCCAGCGGCAGGTCGTGCGCGGCCGCGACCTCCGCTCCCAGGTGCGCCATCCCGTCCCCGCCCACGACGAGGACGGCGTCGGCGCCCTCCGCGGCCACGTGGGCTCGCCGCAGCGAGCGCGACGCGCTGCTGCCCGTGGCGTCGAAGACCCGCACCCCGAGGCGGTCCAGCTCGCGGCGCGCCGCCGCCGAGGCCCCGTGACCGCGTCCCGCGCCCGAGACCGGGTTGGTGAGCAGGCAGACGAGCGGGTCGTCGCTCACGCGGCTCCCGGTCCGGGGGCGGGCACCTGGTCCTCAGTCACAGCGGGCTCACCTCGTCGTCGGCGAGGCCGCCGTAGCCCTCGTTCCGGTCGCGACGCGCCCTGCGCCGGTCGTTGAGGGCGGCGACGCCGATGGCGACGAAGAAGAGGCCGCACATCGGCAGCGCGAGGACGAACATCGCGAGCGCGTCAGGGGTGGGCGTGGCCACCGCCGCGAACCCGAAGCACACGACGATGACCCACCGCCAGGCAGCGAGCATGGAGCGCGCCGGCAGCAGGCCGAGAAGGTTGACGGCGACGAGCAGCACGGGGATGACGAAGGCGATGCCGAACGCCAGCAGCAGCCGCATGAAGAAGCCGATGTAGGTCGTCGCGTCGATGACGTTGACGAACCCCTCCGGCGTCAGCTCCACGAAGAAGCGGACGGCGTTCGGCAGGACCATGAACGCCAGCCCGGCGCCGGCCAGGAAGAGGGGCACGGCCGTGCCGACGAAGGCCAGCGCCGTCCGTCTCTCCCTGCGCGTCAGCCCGGGCGTGATGAAGGCCCACAGCTGGTACAGCCAGACCGGGCTCGACAGGATGACGCCGATGAAGAGCGCGACCTTGATCTGGAGGTCGAGGATCCCCGTGAGGTTGCCGACGTTCAGCGTCACCTCGCCGGAGCGGTTCTGCGCAGCCGCCGCCACCTCGAGCGGTTCTGCCAGCGCCGCGAGGACCGGGTCCTTGACGAACCAGCCGATCACGGCACCGATGACGACGGCGATGACCGCCCGGACGAGGCGGTCGCGCAGCTCACGGAGGTGGGCGCCGAGGGGCATCCGCCCCTCGGGGTCCTTCCGACGGCGGCTCGGGGTCCGCAGGGCCACCGCGGATCAGGAGGTGCGGTGCTGCTCGTCGCGCTGCGCGCGGCGGGCGTCGTCCACGGCACGGCCCTCGAGCGGCGCGGGGGCGGGCTGCGAGGCCGGTGACGCACCGCTGGGGCGCTCCTCGGCGACCGGCACGTCGTCGTCGTCGTCGTCGCGCAGGCTCTTGACCTCGGTCTTGAGGATGCGCATGGACTTGCCGACGCTGCGGGACAGCTCGGGCAGCTTCTTCGCGCCGAACAGGAGCACGATGATGCCCACGAAGATCAGGATGTGGATCAAGGAGATGTCGCGCATGGCGCCGGGGCCTCTCGTCGGGGGCGTGCCTGCTACGTGAGGGTACGCCGTGGCCGGGTCGACCGTCGGCGACGAGCGCGTGTCCGCTGGGCCAACCGCTGGGTGCGGTGGCGGCGCATGGCGACCGGGTCGTCGAAGGCCGTGGTCACGACGGGCTCCCGGGGCTCCTCCGCCCGCAGGCGGGCGACCTGCTCGGACAGCTCGGCCGAGACCTGGCCCGCGCGGCCCAGCTCGGTGAGCACGGCGGTCGCCTTGCGCCACAGGCCCAGGCCCAGGCGCACCAGGACGACGGCGGCCCCGACCACGAGCACGAGCACGAGCAGGACCCACATCCACCACGTCACGCCCTGACCCTAGCGACGGGCCGCGGCGGGGCCGGCGGACGGCTCCTCGCCCTGCGCCGCGGCGAGGGCCGCCTGCGCGGCGGCGGCCACCTGCTCGGCCAGCGCCGGCGGCGCGACCACCCGCGCCGACCCGCCGAGGCGCAGCACGAGGCGGCGCAGCCAGCCGTCGTCGGCCACGCGCAGGCGGACCCGCAGCCCGCCGGGCTCGTCGGCCCGCTCGGTGACGTCCTCCACGGGGACGGACTCGGCGACCCACCGCACGTCCGCGTCGAGGTCGACCACCACGAGGGGGACCTCCTCCCCCGGCGCGAAGAGGCTCGTGCCCAGGTCGCGCGCGACGGCGTCGGCCGGCGGGGCGCCGTCCTCGTCGAGCTCGTCCGCGGCCAGCACGCGGTCCAGGCGGAAGCGGCGCACGCCCTGCGCGCGGTGGCACCAGGCCTGCAGGTACCAGCGGCCGTCCAGCGACTCGAGCTCCATCGGGTCGACGTCGCGCTCGGTCGTCTCGTCCCGCGTGGCGACCAGGTACCGCAGGTGCAGGCGGCGCCCGCGCGCCAGCGCCCCGCGGACGACGGCGAGGACGCGGGTGTCCGCCCCCGCCGCGAGGTCGAGCTGCACCGACGTCGCCGCGGCCGCCGCGTCCCCCGCCGCCGCGGAGAGCTTGGCGAGCGCGCCCTCGAGCGCCGCGCTGTCCTCGACGCCCTGCAGGTCCGCGAGGGTGCGCAGGCCGACCAGCAGGGCGAGGGCCTCGTCCTGGCCCAGGCGCAGCGGGCGCGCGATCGCGTCGGCGTTGCCCAGGTAGACGTGCCCCGACTCCCACTCGGCCTCGATGAGGTCGTCGGGCATGTGGCCGGGGGTCCCGCAGACGAAGAGCAGCTCGAGGTCGGCCACGAGCTGGTCGGTGGAGATCTCGAAGTGGCGCGCGGCGTCCTCGAGGGCGACGCCCTGGCGCTCGAGCAGCCACGGGACCATCGCGAGCAGCCGCGACAGCCGGTCCCCGGCGCCCGCCCCCGCCGCGCTCGGGCCGGACGCGCGCCCGCCCCCGCGGCCGGCCAGGGCCCGGCTCGGTCCCGAGCCGGCTGCGGCGCCGGGTCCTGAGCCCGCGCGGGAGCTCGGGTCCGGGCTCACGGGGTCGCCCTCGCGGCCTCGGGCGCGTCCCGGACCGTCCCGTGGGCGGCGAGCACCCCTCGCCAGAGCTCGAGCACGGCCTCGCGCAGGTCCGGCGGGTCCAGCACCCGCGCGTCGGCGCCGAGCGCCGCGACCTCCTGGGCCAGCTCGTCCAGGTCGGCGAAGGCCACCTCGACCTCGGCGGAGTCGGCGGGCGCCCCGGCGCGCAGCCTCAGGGCCGCCCCGGCGCGCCCCAGCAGCCGCACCCTCGCCCTGCGCTCGGCGGGCGCTCCCGCGCGGCCGCGCACGAGGGCGCGGGCGTCGAGGTCCGCGGGGACGGGGATGCCGGCCGGCTCGCCCGTGCGCGTGATGCCGGGGCCCACGCGGTCGAGGCGGAAGACGCGCGGCGCCTCCCGGTCGAGGTCGTGCCCCACGAGGTACCACCGGCCGTAGCAGGAGGTGATGGCCCACGGCTCCACCCGCCGCCGCGCCGTCTCCCCCGTGCGGCCTGTGCGGTAGCGGAAGGCGACCGGCGCGCGGTCGCGCGTCGCGGCGTACAGCGGGCCGAAGGCCGGCTCGCTGGTGCGCACGCGCGGCTCCACCCCGACGAGGGAGGACTCGTCGGGCTCCACCCCGAGGGCGCGCAGCTTCACGAGCGCCCGCGAGGCCGGGCCGGCGAGGCTGGCCTGCTGCCACACGCGCGAGGCCAGCCCCAGGACCGCGAGCTCCGCCGGCGTCACGTCGATCGCCGGGAGCTCCCACGCGTCGCGGTCGACGCGGTAGCCGGGCTCGTCGTCGAACCAGGCCGCGTCGCTGCCGGTGACCAGGGGCACGCCCAGGTCGCGCAGCTCCTCCTTGTCGCGCTCGAACATCCGGTCGAAGGCCTCGTCGCTCGTCGCCTCGCTGTACTGGGGGACGGCCTGGCGGATCTGCTCCTTGCGCAGCCAGCGGCGGGTCGACAGCAGCGCGATCACGAGGTTGAGCAGGCGCTCCGTGCGCTGGGCGGGGGCCACGGCTCGACGCTACCCGAGCGCCCCTCCCGGCCGGAGACGGCGATCTGCGGCCACGTCGCGGAGGCCTCCTGCGGCGGACTTCGTGAGCTCTCGCCGTCGCGGAGGCCTCCTGAAGCGGACTTCGTGAGCTCTCGCCGTCGCGGAGGCCTCCTGGGGCGGACTTCGTGAGCTCTCGCCGTCGTGGGGGGCTCCCCGGGGCGCTCGGCGGCCACGTCGCCGCGGACGGGCCGTAGCGTCGGCCGGGTGCAGGACGACGGCGCCCGCGAGCAGACGACCGAGGACCCCGCCCCCGGCGCGGGGGCCGCGCGGCGCGCCGCGGTGCACTGGCGTCGCGGCCGCGTGACCGCGGTCGTCCGCGAGTGGCCGGGTGCGCGCGAGGTCACCGCTCGCCTCGACGCGCCCCTCCCCCGCGTCGGGGACCTCGCCGACCACGCCGACGCCGGCGACGTCGCGATCCTCGACGTGCGCGCCACGGCGCTGGTCGACCTCGTCGGGGCGCCGGAGGTCGGCGACGAGGTCCTGCTGTCGGTCTCCGCCCTGGCTCGCGGCCTGGGCACCGGCGGCTCGGCGGGTGTCGTCGCGGTGCCGGGGCGGCTGCCGGCGGACCCGCCGCCGGCGCCGGGGCACCTCGTGAAGGCCCGCTACACGCCGCTGCAGGCGCTGGTCCTGGGGGTCGACGAGCAGGAGTCGCCCGCCCACGCGGTGCTGGCCGACGCCGACGACCTCGACGGGACGCCCGTCGTCGTCGCCGACCTCCACTCCGCGCTGCCGGCGGTCCTCGCCGGGTGGCGCGCCGCGCGCGCGGACGCCGGGAGGGGTCCGGGGCGGTGCGTCTACGTCATGACCGACGGCGGGGCGCTGCCGGCGGCCCTGTCCCGAGCGGCCGCGGGGCTGCGCGGGGCGGGCTGGTTGGACGCCGTCGTCACCACCGGGCAGGCCTTCGGCGGCGACGCCGAGGCGGTCACGCTGCACACCGGGCTGCTGGCGGCCCGGCACGTCCTGGGCGCCGACCTCGTCGTCGTCGCGCAGGGCCCGGGGAACCTCGGCACGGGCACGCGCTGGGGCTTCTCCGGCGTCGCCTGCGGCGAGGCGGTCAACGCCGTCGCGACCCTGGGCGGGCGACCTGTGGCGGCCCTGCGCGTCTCCGGCGCCGACGAGCGGGAGCGGCACCGGGGCGTCTCCCACCACTCGCTGACGGCCTACGGGCGCGTCGCCCTCGCCCCGGCCGAGGTGGTGGTGCCGCTGCTCCCCGGTGCGCTCGGCGAGCGCGTGCGGGAGCAGGCCGCGGTGCTGGGCGGGCGCCACCGGCTCGTCGAGGTCGACGTCGTGGGGCTGGAGGCGGCGCTGGGGCGCAGCCCCGTGCGCCTGTCGACCATGGGGCGGGGGCTGGGGGCGGACCCGGCGCCCTTCCTCGCCGCCGCGGCCGCCGGCAGGTGGGCGGCGAGCCCCGCCTGAGAGGTCGTCGAGCGCCCGCCCGGGGTCACGACGGCCGCGACCCCGCCGTCCGGGGTGCGGACGACGGGGTCGCAGGTGGAGCGGGAGCGGGCGTCAGGAGACGGCGTCGAGGTCCACGACGAAGACGAGGGTCTCGCCCGGGGCGATCACGGGCGGGGCCCCGCGGTCGCCGTAGCCCAAGTGCGGCGGGATGGTGATGCGGCGGCGTCCACCGACCCGCATGCCCTGGATGCCGGTGTCCCAGCCGGAGATCACCTGACCGGCGCCCAGCTGGAAGGACAGCGGCTGGCCGCGGTCCCACGAGGCGTCGAACTGCTGACCCGTGGACCAGGAGACGCCCACGTAGTGCGCGGCCACGGTCCTCCCGGCGACGGCCTCGTCGCCCTCGCCGGTGACGAGGTCCTCGAGCACGAGGTCGGTGGGCGGCTCGGTGCCGGGGATGTCGACGACGGGCTTGTCGGCCATGGGTGTCCTCCGCAGGGGGGTCGGTGTGGGGCGGGCGGGCGGTGCGGTGCGTCAGCGGGTCGAGCTCTCGGCGGCCAGGACGTCGACGACGAACACGAGCGTCGAGCCGGGCGGGATGGTCCCGGTCTCCTGGTCGCCGTAGGCCTGGTCGGGCGGCGCGACGACCATCACGCGGCTGCCGACGGGCACGCCCGCCAGGCCCTCGTCCCAGGCCGGGATGACCGCCCCCTCGCCGAGGTTGAACGAGAAGGGCGCGCGGTCCTCGCCGCGCGAGGAGTCGAAGACCGAGCCGTCGCTCCAGAGCACGCCCGTGTAGTCGACGACCACGGTGTCCCCCGTCGCCACCTCCTCCCCGGTGCCCTGCACCAGGGGCTCGACGCGCAGCTCCGCGGGCGGGTCGCCCTCCGGGGTCGCGACGGACAGCTCGCCGCCCTCGCCCGCGGTCACCGCGGGGAGGCCCTCCGGTTCGGGCACCTCCTCGCCCTCCGCCTCCGGGAGCACCTCGGAGGCGTCGAGCACGTCGACGAGCAGCAGCACGGAGCCGTCGCCCTCGGGCGGCGGCGTGGCGCCGGGGGCGTCCGCGCCGAAGTCCTGGGGGCTCACGCCGACGAGGACCCGGGAGCCGACGGCCTGCCCGACGACGCCGCTCACGAGCCCCTGCACGGTCGCCGCGGGGTCGGCCAGCAGCACGAGGCGCTGCGGGTCGCCGTAGGTGGTCTCCTCCACCTCGCCGGTGCCGCCGTCCACCGCGAGCACGTCCAGCGCGACGAGGTCGCCCTCCTGGACGACCCGGGCGCCCTCCTCGCCCTCCTCGACGACCTCCGTCACCGTCTCGGCGACGGTCACGGGCGTCTCGACCTGGAGCTCGGGGCTGTCGGCGTCCCCGACGACCTCCACGCGCGAGAGCGCGTCCTGCTCGGGCGCGGGGGTGTCGCCGTCGCCGTCGCCGCAGCCGGCCGTGACCAGGAGGACGGGCAGGCAGGCGGCCAGGGCCAGGTGAGCCGGTCGGGAGCGCGGGTCTCGCAGGAGTCGCACGAGGGCCTCTCGTCGTGCCGGGAGGCCCGGCGGGGGTCCGGCTCGGAGCCGGCGTGCTCGCACGGTAGCGCGCGCACGGTCGGACCCGTCCGGGGAGGGGCGCCGGGGCGGCGCCGGGCGCCGCGCCGGCGTCACATGCTCTCGATGAGGCGGGCGACGCGCTCGTCCACGGAGGCGAACGGGTCCTTGCACAGCACCGTGCGCTGGGCCTGGTCGTTCAGCTTCAGGTGGACCCAGTCGACGGTGAAGTCGCGGCCGTGCTCGGTGGCGGCCTTGACGAACTCCCCGCGCAGCCGCGCCCGGGTCGTCTGGGGCGGGAGGGTCGTCGCCGCGTCCACCTCCTCGTCCGACGTGAGCCGGTCGACCAGGCCGCGGTCGGCGAGCTGGTGGTACAGGCCCCGGCGGCGAGAGATGTCGTGGTAGGCGAGGTCGAGGCGGGCGACGCGCGCGCTGGCCAGGGTCAGGTCGTGCTTGCGCATGTAGCGCTCGAGGAGGCGCTGCTTGATCGCCCAGTCCAGCTCGCGGTCCACCAGGGAGGTGTCCTGCGTCGCGACGGCGCGCAGGCCCCGCTCCCACAGGTCCAGCACCGCCGCGGTGGTGCCGCTGGTCTCGCCGGCGTCGCCGCGCTCGACGAAGGCGCGAGCCCGCTCGAGGAACTCCCCCTGCACGTCCAGCGCGCTGGCCTGCCGGCCGCTGGCCAGCCGCAGCGGGCGCCGCCCGGTCAGGTCGTGGCTGACCTCGCGGATGGCCCTGATGGGGTTCTCCAGCGCCATGTCGCGCAGCGGCGCACGCGCCTCGAGCATGCGCAGCACGAGGTCCACGGCACCGACCTTGAGCATGGTCGTGGGCTCGGCCATCGACGAGTCGCCGACGATGACGTGCAGGCGCCGGTAGTGCTCGGCGTCGGCGTGGGGCTCGTCACGGGTGTTGATGATGGGCCGCGAGCGGGTGGTCGCGCTGGAGACGCCCTCCCAGATGTGGTCCGCTCGCTGGGAGAAGCAGTAGGTGGCGCCGCGTGGCGTCTGGAGCACCTTCCCGGCGCCCACGAGGACCTGCCGGGTCACCAGGAACGGGATCAGCACGTCCGAGAGCGCGCTGAACTCCCCGGCGCGCGGCACCAGGTAGTTCTCGTGGCAGCCGTAGGAGTTGCCCGCGGAGTCGGTGTTGTTCTTGAACAGGAAGATCTCACCCGCGACGCCCTCCTCGGCCAGCCGCGCCTCCGCATCGGCGACGAGGCCCTCGAGGATGCGCTCGCCCGCGCGGTCGTGGACGACCAGCTGCTGGACGTCGTCGCACTCGGGCGTCGCGTACTCGGGGTGGGAGCCGACGTCGAGGTACAGGCGCGCCCCGTTGGCGAGGAAGACGTTGCTGGACCGGCCCCAGGCGACGACGGTGCGGAAGAGGTAGCGGGCCACCTCGTCGGCCGAGAGCCGGCGCTGCCCCTCGGCGACGCACGTGACGCCGTACTCGGTCTCGAGGCCGAGGATGCGACGCTCCATGGCCAGACCCTACGTCCGGGCGCTGCGCACCGGTCGCCCCTCCTCCTCAGCCCGCGCCGGGCCCCTCGTCCGGCGAGGAGGGCGTGTCGTCGGGCAGCCCGGGGTGGCCGGGGGCGGGCTCGGGCGCCAGCAGGTCGGACGTGCGCGGCGCGTCGACCGTGGGGTCGTCCTCGGAGAGCAGCCGCTCCAGCAGCTCGCCCTGGATGCGCCGGAAGGACCGACGGGGCAGGCCCCGCTCGAGGACCGCGACCTCCAGGGAGGAGCCGGGCAGGTCGCGGCGCGGCCCCGCCGACGGGTCGGTCGGGTCCGTGGCCAGGACGCGTCGGGCGAGCGCCAGGGCGTCGGCCAGCCGCAGCTCGGGGCGCCAGCCCTCGGCCAGGACGCCGGCGAGCGCGTCCGCCGCCCCACCGATGACGACCGCGCCGCGCTCGTCGGCGACCGAGCCGTCGTAGGTGAGCCGGTAGATCTGGTCGTCCTCGCTCTCGGCGCCCACCTCGGCGACGAGGATCTCGACCTCGAGCGGCTTGCTCTCGGTGGTGAAGACGCTGCCGAGGGTCTGGGCGTAGGCGTTGGCCAGCCCGCGCGCGGTGACGTCGGCACGGTCGTAGGAGTAGCCGCGCAGGTCGGCGTAGCGGACGCCGGCGACGCGCAGGTTCTCGAACTCGTTGTACTTGCCCACCGCCGCGAAGGCGATGCGGTCGTAGATCTCGCTGACCTTGTGCAGGGCGCGCGAGGGGTTCTCGGCGACCAGGGCGATGCCGGCGTCGAAGCACAGGACGACGACGGACCGGCCGCGGGCGATGCCCTTGCGCGCGAAGTCCGCCCGGTCGCGCATGACCTGCTCGGGCGAGACGTAGAACTGCTGGGTCATGAGCGGCGCTCCTGCTCGTGCTCGGCGGTGCGGGCGTCCAGCACGCCGCGGACCAGCTCGGCGACGCGCGCGTCCGCCACCCTCCGGTAACCGGCCTCGTCGACGACGGCGACGACGGGGTGGATGCCGCGCACGAGGTCGGAGCCCCCGGTGGCCGAGTCGTCGTCGGCCGCGTCGTGCAGCGCCTCGACGGCGGTGGCGACGGCGTCGTCGACGCCGCGGGTGGGGCGGTGGAGCTTCTTGAGGGCGCCGCGCGCGAACACGGAGCCGGAGCCCACCGAGTGGTGCCCGCGCTCCTCGTAGCGACCGCCGGTGACGTCGTAGCTGAAGATCCTGCCCCGGCGACCCGCGAGGTCGTAGCCCGCGAACAGCGGGACGACCGCCAGCCCCTGCATCGCGAGGCCGAGGTTGCCGCGCACCATCGTGGACAGGCGGTTGGCCTTGCCGTCCAGGGACAGCACCGCGCCCTCGATCTTCTCGAAGTGCTCGAGCTCGACCTGGAACAGCCGCACCATCTCCACCGCGATGCCGGCGGTGCCCGCGATGCCGACGCAGGAGTGGGTGTCGGCGGGGAAGACCTTCTCGATCTCCCGGTGGGCGATCGTGCTGCCGGCGGT